>WLWG01002554.1_pt1 | contig 13684 bp, 19 predicted proteins | sample 6712871 | NCBI WGS metagenome assembly WLWG01 (sample SAMN12718693, study PRJNA515312) | sponge metagenome | isolation source: marine sponge | host: Mycale hentscheli | place: New Zealand: South Island, Marlborough, Capsize Point | collected 2003-05-01 | reverse complement strand
TGTTTATCAGACCTAGTTCCCTTAGTTTACGAGTCAAGGACTCTCCAATAATCTTTTCAAAATTATCAATAAAAGAACCTAAGTAAGGGTCGAACTTTTCATTTAAATCTCCAGGTAAAGAACCTAACTCCTCACCCCTTAACTGAGTAATAGATTTAACTAATAATATTTTTTTGTATTTCGGTTTTGACTTTATCATTTTAAGTGCCTCAGCACAAGCGATATATGTTTTCCCTGTTCCAGGTAGTCCAGACACAATAGTAATTTCATTATTACGTATGGATTCCCTTAATTTACCTTGATTTTCTGTCTTACACTTGTAGTTAACGGACATTGATTTCAAAAACTTGTATTCTTCTTCGTTTTTTCTATATACAAACTCTTCAATCTCTCTTAAATCATCTTCTGATAATTGTTTATTTTTTCTTCTTTTTTGACTCATAAATAAAATATATTATGTTTAATTAGAATGTGTATACTACTATATTATTTAATTAAGTGTACCTTATTTTCTAATATTAGGATAATTTGACTCAAACCACTCAACAGTTTCTTTAAGTCCATCATATAGTGGTGTAAATTCGAAATTTGGTAATAAACTCTTTAATTTGGTGTTGTCACTTGGTTTTTTTAATTGTCCTTCTGGTTTATCTGTATCGTATATAACTTCACCCTTAAAGTTCATCAACTCCACAATAATATCAACAATGTCCGATATAGACACCTCATCAGAGGTTGATAGTATTATTGGTTCATCCCCACTATAATTATTTAAAATCCATTCAGTGACTTTAGCTACATCTCTATTGTAGATAAATTCTCTCAATGGTTTACCACTACCCCATATTGTTAATGGTTTATTTGTTTCTCTTGCGACATAACACTTATGTATTAACGATGGTAATACGTGGCCATTACCCAAATTAAAATTATCGTTAATACCGTAGATATTGGTTGGGATTACTGATTTATAGTTTAACCCATATTGTTCTCTATAAGCTTTAATTTGTACATTAGCCATTCTTTTAGCGTAAGCATAAGCGTCATTACTATGATGTGGTGGGCCCAAATATATTTTAGATTCTGTTAGAGGGTAGTCAATTTTATCAGGAAACACACACGTAGATAAAAAGGCGACTAGTTTTTTAACACCATATTTTCTAGATGCTTCAATCACATTAGTATTTATCATTATGTTATCATAAAAAAACTCACCCTTATAATTCATGTTACCACCAAGACCCCCAACTTTACCAGCACAATGAATAACACCATCAATAACGTCTTTATTCTGTTTAAATATCCTATCGGTCTCTTCTGTACTTCTTAGGTCACAAATTTTTGAGTTTACACCTATAACGTCTTTAAATTGTGAACCGACTAGACCACTATGCCCAGTTACTAAAATTTTACCCATTACTTTTTATTTTTTATTTTTTTAATTTTTGAGTTGACCAAACTGTCTATAATTAAAACATCAAACCCACACCCAACCAATTTCACCACCGTGTGACTACCTATATACCTAAACCACCAGTAACTAAAATCATTATCTAGTGGATTTTTTACCTTGTAGTACATCCATCCAATGGTCACACATTTCATACATTAATCCCTCAAATGTGTATTCAGGTTTCCACCCTAATGTTTCCCTAATTTTGGTTGAGTCCCCTTTTAAATATGGTAATTCTTCTGGTCTTAAGAATTTAGGGTTCTGAGTTACATAATCTTCGTAATTTAAACCTAAATACGTAAATACTACTTCACACATTTCACGTACTGAATGTGTCTCCATTGTTGATACAACGAAATCATCAGCCTCATTATGTTGAACCATCGCATGCATTGCTTTTACGTAATCCTTTGAGTGTCCCCAATCTCTATAGGAATCCATATTCCCTAACTCTAATTTATCTTGTAAACCTAATTTAATTGAACAAGCAGCTTTAACGACTTTATTAGTAACAAAGTTTGAGCCTCTTCTTGGTGATTCGTGGTTGAATAAAATCCCATTCACTGCATGAAGACCATAAGCTCTTCTGTAGTGTCTCACCATGTTGTATGAAAATACCTTAGAACAACCATAGGGACTTACCGGGTTCATCACTGTAGTTTCTCTTTGAAAACCATCGTCTTCTACCGTTAACCCAAACATCTCGCTAGAACTAGCCTGATAGAATTTAGCATTTGGACATATTCTTTTATAAGCTTCTAACATGTTAACAACCCCTATAGAGTTAGTTTGTACTGTGAATTGTGGTATATCAAATGATACCCTTACATGTGACTGTGCCCCTAAATTATATATTTCGTCAGGTTTGATTTCCGTCAGTAATTTTTCAATAGACGTTTGGTCTAATAAATCACTATAATAGGTGTGTAAATCACCACTTTTAAAGGCTTCTAATAATCTAGCTGATTGATTTTCTGAAGTTGAGTTTCTCCTAATCATCCCATGTACTTCGTAATTTAATGATAAAAGGTGTTCTGAAAGATAACTACCATCCTGTCCATTAACACCAGTTATAAATGCTTTCTTTTTACTCATATTTTTTAAAAATTTTCATTTTTGTTAAATCTGGCCAATCGTCAACTGACCATTGACGTGGTTCTTTTTCTATAGCCTTTTCTAACTTATTTAGGCCTAATTTAGCTGTTTCAGGTGTCATATAATAATGGTATCCCATTGATTCTATATCTTGTTCTCTCCAAGGTATATCAGGTAATCTACCATCATAAGACATTTTCTTCAACTCCTCAGCCATTTCTTTATTATCCGTTAATATTATACCACCTCTACCTAAACTTAAATGTTTTTTAAACTGGAAACTGATACACATTATAGTATTGGGAATATAACTATTTTTTTCCCAAAGTACAGCCGCATCAATAATTTTATCAGTTAAATAGTAATAACCAAACCAATCTTCTTTTTCCCATTCAAGTTCAATATTTAATTTATTAGCTAAAAATGGTATCGATATATACGTATGGTGTGGTACAGTTATTTTTTTAGCTTTTGTATATCTTAATGCTAATTCAATACCATGAGTACAACAATCGACAGACACAGCATATGGTGACCCAAAAAATTTAGCTATTTCATTTTCAAATTTTTCAATTACATCAAAACTCATAACCCAATCCTTTAGCATACTCTATTATTTTTTTACCATCTATTTTTTTAACTAGAACAGCTGGGTTACCTTTATAGACACCCCATTCTTCAGTGTCACCAATTAAAACACTACCTACCGTTAATAATACACCCCTTCTTAAAGTAGAACCAGGTAATACAACTGCGTTAGTACCTATATTAGAGAATTCTTCCATAATTACGGGTTCAATTATTTGTCTACCTTTTAAATCGTCAGGTATCATAGCACCAAATAATCCACTATCGTCAAATCTATCAGAACCACAAACTATTCTAGCCCCCGCCATAATATTATTAAAACCTTTTACCTTAAACATACCGTCCTTACCACCTATACAAGTCACGTATGGACTAAAGTGAACATAATCACCAATATCTATACCTGTGGTACAATAGAACCCTTTATCTATTGCAACATGATTACCTATTGAACATAGTGTCGGTCTTTTAAATATTACATCATCATCTATTAAAACGTCATCACCCTTTGTTATACTGTCACCCATTCTTTATTAAAATTTTGTTGCCAATATACGGTTATGTTTGTGTCAGCATAATCGTTCCAATGCCAAGTCATATTATCACCATGTAACCTACCTTGTGCTGGTGTACCATGGTTTATATGGTTTTCAGCTATTTTATTTTTATTTAAAAATAGTTCTACTGGTATGTTTTGGTCATCTTCGTGTAATAAATCAGTTCTAACGAAGAATAAATTATGTAGATTTACCCTAAAGACCAAACTATAACCTTTTAATAAACCTAATTTATGGAAAGCTGGTATTGTCGCCCCATAATAATTAATTGATGGTACCGTACTATCTAATTCGGGTGTGTATTTTATCGCCATAGACTTCATTTGGTCGTGAAAATTACAATTGTATTCTACTACAACAACTCTTGGTCTAAATTTCTCCCCATCAATAGCCTTCCAAATCCAATAATCATTACCATCCAAATCTATTGATAGTAAATCGAATTCCTTAGGCACTTCATGTTTAGTGAATAAGTCATTAATGTTTTCAGCCGTAATAAAAGCGTGTGTAACATAATCATATTGGTCTGCTCTACTTTTATTACCCTCCATTAATAAACCATTCCAACTCTTATTTATTCTTAAATTTGCTGTATTAGATAGGTGTGTCCCATCCCAAGCACCGAATTCAACAAAGTATTTATTAGTGGTACCGATATTCTCAAAAATACCCTCTATTATACCATCTTCTATGGTTTGTGAATACACTTTTTTTCCGTATTCTTTTAATTTTTTTGCGAATGGTTCTTTCATATTTAGTTGTTTTTATACCACGATTCCCAAACAAATGGGTAATCGAATCTTTTAGTAAAACCCAGCTCGGTTAATTTCTCCTGAATATTTTTACGCCGATTTATATCATCACTAATACCTAAATGATATTGTATTTGTATATTTTTTAATTTATGTATGGTTTCAGTTGTGATTAGGTGTTCTAATAATGGGTATTCATCACCTTCGATGTTTATTTGTATTAAATCCACTTTATCTATATTATTATCATTTAATATAGTTTTAAGTGATTTGAATTTGGTTACGAATTCACTCCCACCTTTAAAATTAGTTGATGTCTTATCACCGTTAACATATATTACCCTATCTGTGTCCTCACCATTAACAGACACACCAACATTAAGTAACTTTATCTTATTATTGTTTTGGAATTTTGTTTTTAGTATATTGTAGAATTGTGGTATTGGTTCTACTATGAAAATATTTGGGTTTGTTTTATGTTTATTTAATAACATGTCAACCCAAACACCTTTAAATCCACCTAAATCTATGACGATGGAATCCTCAGTTAAATCATAATCTAAGGCGTGTGTGTTATCACCGTCATCAGTTATCCAATTATGTATATCAGTTTGCATTATATAAATTTTTTATCATTTTCAACACCATCATATGGTCCTGTTTTATATTCATACACAATAGTATCGTCCTCTAAAATTGTGTATGTATGGCCACCATGTAATGTGAAACTAGCATCACCAGCTCGCAATATCGGTTCAGCGATAACCGTATCATCCAAATCGTAAAAGGTACATTTTACTGAACCTTTAAATATCATCCAACTTTCTTGGGGTATGTACGCTGACTCAGTTCTCTCTCTTTCGAAATGTTTATGTGGGTTGAATGTTTTACCTTTTTGTAATTTCATTGCTGCACATTGTATGAATCCATCTTCATCTACAAGGTTGTGTCTCTCCCCCTCTATATCGTATAATCTATTAATGAAATGTAATAGTTTATTTGGTTCTACTTTTGAATATATTTTCTCCATACTTTAAACTTAGTGTATTTTCCTTAATTGTGAATTACATTAAAGTCCATTCTTTTGGTATTATGTCGTGTGTTTTAAAATGGTGAAAATTAGGTCCAAACCAGTTTTTTGGTGCTATGACTTTTTTATCTTCATTTTGATTAAGCCAAGCTCCCCACCAAGAAAAACTAGAATTAGCTATTATATTATTAGTACACATACTCATTAAATATAGTTCATTATAATCTTCCTCACCCTCAATATATATAATATTATCACCTAATATGTTTTCCTTACACCAAGGTATATCATCACTGAAAACAATAATTTTATCAACATTAGGTATTTTATCTATCGCCTCATAATAGTAATTTTTATCTAATAACGCGTGCCAATCTTGTGATTTAACATAATCACCTCTTCTAACGTGGACACTTAAAGTGTCACCCTGTAATATATCAGAATACTTATTTTTTATGTGGTTTTTAATCTCATCGGTTGGTTCTAATATATCTAGTATAACATCTCTATGGGAATTAAAATATTTTTCTGATTGGAAGAATCCATCTATATGCATACCATCTTTAAAAGGCATCTCCACATGGTGAAATGGGGGTGTATGTACCATAGTTCTCGGTGGTGTTTGGGGTGATGTATCTAATTTCCTAAACAAGAGTAAGTATTTATTAGCTTCCTTTAATTTAGGGTTATGTGTTGTTTCATCTGAGAGATACTTCAGATGTGTTATCATGTTAGGATACCTAACCGTTGTATTATGTTTAATCGCGTGAACATAAGTTGCGGCTATTTGAAACAACATATTACATAGTCCACCTTTTAAGTTAGCCGTTATCATTGTTATTACTTACTTGATAGTTATGTATTCTATAAAACAATAACTCTTCATCATCTATATAGAATTTATACCCCTTTCTAATACCCTCTTGCCACATAAACATATCTTCAGCTGGTGTTTTAGTGATGTCATATCTGTTATTAGACCAAAAGTTACGATTCATAACCACACAGGGGTGTGCGATTACATTATGATTTCTCATTAAGTTTGATTCTATAGTACCGTGTTTTTTTATGTTCATATGATGTGTTACAATATCATTACCATTATTGTTTTCTTGTATATAACAAAAATCAGATGAAACAACATCATAACCATTATTTAGGTGAATTAACTGTCTCTCAAACCTAGTGTTTTTATAATAATCATCTAGATTTGTATTAAATATGTAATCACAACCATCGTCAAAGGCTTTTGATATAATAAAATTCATTGCGTCAGCATAATTTTCTAGAGTTTCACTATAGAAACGTTTATCAACGTCTATATCTTCTAATAATGATAAATCATCTTCACCATAATTAATTTCATATATAGTAAAATCTTTAACGGTTTGATTTAAAATACTGTCGATACATTTAGTAATCCACCGTTCCTTATAGATTTTTTTAATGTTTTTATGGAATATTATTACACCTAATTTATTTTTCATAACCAAATAACTCAAAATCTTTTTTGTAGTAATTATAAACCTTCTCTTTTAATTCGTCATTGTAGAAGTGGGTCCATTTAGGCATCTTACCCTCCTTTAATAAATCTTCCATATCGTTAAACTTTTTATTACCAAAGTAACCCTCTATGGTTATAGGTTTTTTTAAATCAGCTGACTTATACTGACCATACTCAAAACCCGTCTTTTCTTTAAGATAATCTTTAACAGTATTTTCTTCTAGTTTAAATACTTGAGTTTTGTTTATTAAATTTTCACCTATATGAACATATTGGGGTTTCCAATGGTCATCTAATGATAGTGGGTTTTGTTTTACTACATAATCAACAAATTCTTCAAAACTAACCCTATTGTTACCACCATTATAAAAATCAATAATTTTTTTAGATGGTTCGTGTTCGTACAATAAACTTAAAACTTTATTAGTGTACCCACTAACTAACCTAGCGTATGGGTTTCTAACAATAGATATTAACGTATATCCTTGGTTTAGTAAATGTGATGGATTGTTGGAATACCACCTAAATCCTTCCCATACCCCATATTTACCCCTCTCAACGTCACCATTACATTCTATAACAAATTTTCTAATTGACTGGCACCCACTTTTAGGTATGTGTGATATAATTAATTTATCTTTAGGAACTGTATATACCATCATTTTATTAATTTTAATTTTCGACATACCTATTAACTCCTCATTTCAGTGTGATTCTTATCCAAAGCTAGTAATCTTTTTGTGTAACCCTTCAGATTCCAAGATTCGGGGTAACAATAACTAGGGTCTAAAACTAAAGTCGGTTTATTATCTATAAAGTATCTATTCATATGACTTTCATCATGCCAAACAGCTATAATACCTTTATCCATATCTATATCTATATTTTTATCTATAGTTTCAGACATATCTAAGAAATTCTGAGATGTTCCACCATTAAAACCACCAGCGTAATAAGTTAGTGGTTCATTTGGTGCTACATAGGCTAAACTTTTACCATTAGTTTCAGGTGTACCCCTATCACCCATAAAACCGGGGTGTATCGTAGACACCCTATCACCCAATACCTCATCACCAACAGTATTAACAAATAACATATCTGAATCACAGTAATAAAGGTAATCTTCATTTATTAAAGTGTCTTTATGTTGAACGAATGTTTTATACCTATATAAAGTTGGTAAGGGCCACTTTAAGTGTTTGTGTGGTATTATTTTAACATCGTCACCGAGTTCGTTTAATTTCTCACTATCTGTAAAAACATAATAAGTAACTTTATGGTTTGTTAAGAAATGTTTTCTGGCTGAATCGATTAATGGTTTAACAAACCTATCGTATTTATTAGTCGCTATAATTAATAATCCTATATTTTTCATTTTGTTGCCTCTATGTTTAAACTCATTAACATACCATTTTCTTTATCCATGTGTGGTAAATACGACTGTGAGAAGTCATCTATGTTAGAGTGTTCCGTCTCTATCCAATTATAACGTTTTACCGTACTAAAACCAATAGACTTTAAATCATTACTAATGGATTCAAAATCCCAAACATAATAATGGTAGTTTTCTTTATATGTTTGACCTCCGTAAAGTAACCCAATTAATTTAGTAACGTCTTTATATTTATTATAATGTTCCACTACACTATTAAAATCAGGTACAGAAATTCTTAGAACACCACCCTCTTTTAACGTGTCATACCATCTTTGTAATACTTTCATATACTCATATCTACCGAAATGTTCCAATACATGGCAGACATATATTAAATCCACAGAACCGTCTTTAACGTTATTTAATTGACCTACGTCATCCAATAAATCTGGGTTAACACACTCTCTAATGTCTATATTAATAAACCCCTCAATTTTTTTAGTACCACAACCTAAATGTAGTTTTACTTTATCCATATTAAATTATTATCCAATCCTCACATAACAAATCCTTAGTTGGTAGATGTGAGTTATGTGGACCGAACCAATTTTTTGGTGCGACCACTTTTTTATCCTCGTTTTGGTTAAGCCAAGCTCCCCACCATGAGAAACTAGAATTAGCTATTATATTATTTGTACATAAGGACATTAAATATAAATCCATTATGTCTATGTTATTGGCAATAAAATGTATGTTAGTGTTCGGTATTTGTAAACTCTCTTTACACCATCTTATATCATCAGAAAAAACTAATATATTAACCTTACTTAGGTCATCCCCATAGATATTATGTAATGCCTTTTTATAGTATTCAACACCAACTAATGTATGGTGGTCTTGTAAACCTATATAATCACCACGTCTTATATGTAATGAACAAGAGTTTTCTAATATATCTGAATATTTCTCTTCTAACTTACTTAAATAATTGTCACCTAACGTAAAGACATTTAATATGTGTTCTCTATGGTGTTTAAAATATTTTTCTGATTGGAAATACCCGAATAGTTTGTAGTTTATGTCTTTATTCAATACTAATTTTGTGTGGTTAAATCCATGTTCTTGTATGTGTGAGATTGGTTTACGTAATGTACCACTATTTAAAGGTGTCTTCATGAAATTATTAAAGTTTGATGATGTGTAACTACAAATCCATCTATTAAAACAATATTCACTACCGTTATCTAAAGCGATACCGATTGTTGATGCTATTTGGAACATTTGATTCCCAAGCCTACCAAAATGACCTAAATTACTATATGTTACCATTTTCCAATAAATTTACCCATCTCCAAGTTTTTATGTGATTTCCTAAATTTTCTTTACTCATATTTTTAATTTTATTAAATTCTTGACCATTAAATTGGTAAAATGGGTTTTTATCACTACTATTAGATGTTCTACTATGTGTTAAATGATAAAGTATACCTTCTACCCTACACATCTCATAACCCATTTTTTGAACTCTAACAATACGTTCCCAATCCTCATGACCCCAAGAAATAAAGTTTTCATTTTCCCAACCTATTTCACCATACCTTTTCTTACTAAAGAAAAAGGCCCCACCAACAGAGTTTGGATTAAAAAGTGTACATTGGTTTATGGGTATTTCGTTTAGTTTATCTTCATTAACTAAATTAAAAAATTGTTTCGGTATATCATAAAATTTACCACCATAAGGAAAACACATTGTACAACCCTCATTAATTTTCTTCCTAGACTCAACATATTGTTCTATCGGAAATACGACATCCACATCGTAATTCACGATAACTTCTGTTTCAGCCATCTTTGTCATATCGTTTAATAATCTAGTCCTATGGAATAACTTATCTTCGTTTTTCTCAAAAACGTAATTAATTTTATCTGAAACTGATTTAACAAACTCTTCGTTTGAAGTGGAGTCACTTTCCAATACTATTATATTTGTATCAAAGTTTCTTAAAAGGTAATTCATTGATGTCTTGAAATTGTTTCTTCTATCTTCCGAATCGAACCTTACTGGTACTATAAATGTAACATCTTTAAAATCTATCATTAGCCTCTGTTTTGATATATTACTTGTAATTGTTGTTGGACTTGTTCTGGTGTTGCCACTGGTGTCTCGGTAGGTGTCATTCCGTGTTTCTTTTTATACCAAGCCGTACCTTTTCTAAAATTTTCATTCCATGTATCGGTATGGCCTATAGTACTTTCTTCTATTGAGTTAGGTATATCTGTTAGATAGTCCCAACTTCTATCAATGTCAGCAAAATACCAAAAAGCGGGGTGATACATTTTTTTAATTGCTTGGTATGTATGTTCTACGTGTTCCCACGCATTTTTAAATATTGGGTCAAATCCACCTAAATCTTCTAACACTGGTCTATAATAATAAGAAAACGCACCAACACAGTTAGGGTATAAAGCTATTCTAACATCATCATTGTCTTTATCGCCATTACCATATGGAACCACCATTCTTGGGTTTGGTTTCCCGTCAATATCTTTTCTATCATCTAAAGTTTTAAATCCTTGACTACCTTTTTTATTAGCTGGCCCATGTAAAGCAAAATTCAAATGTTTAATACCAGAAATAAGTGAATGTTTAACATACTCTTCAAAAACATTTTCATCTTTAATAAGGATATCATCTTCCATTATGAATATATGTTCACAATCAGTATTTTCCATTAAATAATTAATTGCTGTTGTCTTAGCTGCACCAACAGATTTATTTTTTTCATGTTGTATAATATGTGCTTGTTCGGGATAAGATTCTTTAGGGTATGGTGTCCCATCATTAACAATAACAAAGTTTTTAACCCATTTAGGTACAGTAAAAGCACTTTGTTTAATCCTATGTTCAGCATTATATGTTACCATACCGAAAGCAACTGAATCGGGGTTAAATTTTAATTTTTCATCAAAAGTTTTATTACTGGTTAACCTAACTGGTAATTTGTCTTTATATTTTTCTTCAAATCTAAGTTTATGACCTTCCCATTGTTGGTTTGTTTGGCCAATAGATAGGTGTGTAACCCTTATAAATGTGGTCAAACCAATTTTAACACCATCCAAATAATTAGGAAAACAAAATGAAATATCATAAAAATGGAACCCATGAAAATCTTCGTCAAACGTATGTTTTATCTTTGTTTTATCTATAGCAAAAAATAAACCATCTAAAACAACCATATCGGTTATGGTTTTACCTTGGTCTTTTGAATAATGGTTGGTCCATTTTTTACCTTCGTGTTGGTGTGAAACAACACCATTCATAGACTCTTTTAATGTCCACCATCTACCATCTATTAAATCAGTAGTACCAGCGATACCAATAATACCATACTCAGGGTTTTTATTAAATAAAGACCTTAATTTACGGCCCCAATTTTTGGTATTAAAAATAATATCATCATGACAAAAAACTACTATATCATTATTTGTTTCTTTTAACCCTTTATTATATGCTTGTGTTAATGACATTTCACCATCATTAACAATCTCTATAATTTCTATCTTATGTACACCACTAGTTTTTTTTATTTGTTCAATAAATTCTGGTTTAGTAGTTCTAGTTGAGTATATTACGCTAATCATATTTTATTTTTTAATTTCCATTATATTAATTGGTTCCTCACAATATATTGATAAATGACAAGCCGCCTTTATAGATTCTTTCACGCTATTACCTAAATAAAGAGCTGATAACGCGTAATCCATCCCAGCCCCAATTGCGGTATAATCAGTCACTTCTTTAATAAAAAACCCTTCCATCATAAAAGCTTTCCCATTTAAAATAATAATGTACTGATTTTCTAATTTAGATATATCTACTTTTTTAGACATCCAATCCTGAAACTCTGACATAAACTCAACCAAATCTTCAACTGAAGCCGTTCTAGGTTTACGTGTTTTACAATACATAAGAAATAGAGCACCCTCTTGAGCATCACCTACATCCCCAATAACCATTCCATTTATTTCGTTTAATTTGGCTAGTTTATCTTTTTCTTGTGTCCAACCAGAAACCAATATACTATCAGCCCCAATGGTTATTTTATCTTTTTCTACTTTTACCGCTACTACACTCATTTGAATTCTACGTTAAATGTTCCTTTATTTAATTTTAAACCGTTCTCATAATCACCACCTTCAACCATAGGTCTTCCATTGTTATCCGTGGTTGTGGTATACCATATCTGAGGATAACCAGGATATGGGTTAGTGTTTGGTTGCATTGGGTTCCATGGTTGGTTTATGTTAGGTGGTTTATATGGGTCTACTATAATAGGGTCTCCCCATTTATTTATTTTACCCACCTTTAGTGTAAACTCTCTCCATAATCCACCAGGTAATAACCTATTTATTTGTTCGTGAAAATCGTGTAATTTAATATCTTCATTTATTATGATTGTTTTATTTTCAGTATCTAATTGTATTTTCATTACTTTGTACCTGTTGAACCAAATCCACCTTCACCACGTTCAGACTCAGTTATTTCAAAAACTTCTATTAATTCACCAAAATCAGAACCAATTCTATGTGACACAACTCCTTGGGCAATTCTTTCACCCTTTTCCCAAGTAAATTTTTCAGTACTTAAATTAACTAAAAGAACTTTAATCTCACCTCTATACCCAGTATCTACCGTACCAGGTGAATTAAGAACTGTAACACCATGTTTATAAGCTAAACCACTTCTAGGTCTAATTTGTAATTCACAACCATCTGGTAATTCAAAGAATAAGCCAGTTGGTACTAATTTTCTTTCTAAAGATTTTAAAGAACCTTTTTCGTTAGCTCTTAAATCAAATCCTGAGTCACCTTCTTTAGCGTAAACTGGGTTTTTATGTGATGATTTATTAATATATTTTATTGGTAAATTTTTTGGTGTTGGGGATTCGAGTGTATCATTATTATCGTATTCTTGCACCGACTCAGCTAATTTTATTGCCGCTCTAATCTCTTCTTTTGTTTCGCTTGGTAACATATCCATTTCAGCTAAAGACCTCAACTCCTCAATTTGTTTATTAATTCCTCCCATTATTTTAAATTATTTAATTTTGTTATTATATCTACAAGAGCCTTTACGTCTTTTTCACAATACTCTTTAATTTCTTCGTGGTTACCCTCCCAATAGTTCTTATTGACAGTATCGCCTTTAACGTCACCATTTTTAGGTGAATCAATATCTAAAACAGTACACATTAAATCTAAAGAACCTAAAGACCAGTTATTACCGAACTGCCAAACATCTTTCGTATCCAAAACTCTAAGTTCCCAAG
>WLWG01002553.1_pt1 | contig 13685 bp, 23 predicted proteins | sample 6712871 | NCBI WGS metagenome assembly WLWG01 (sample SAMN12718693, study PRJNA515312) | sponge metagenome | isolation source: marine sponge | host: Mycale hentscheli | place: New Zealand: South Island, Marlborough, Capsize Point | collected 2003-05-01 | reverse complement strand
AAGCTCCATATAGAACAATACTAGAAAATGCTGGTATAGAAGACTACGAAGTTCCAAAAGTAAAAGGTAGAGGATTGAATGTGGTTACAGGGAAAACGGTAAATATGGTAAAGTCCGGAATAATCGATCCCTTACTTGTTACAAAAAGTGCACTAAAGAACGCGGCTTCAGTAGCTACTACAATATTATCAACTGATTGTGTAATCAATAACTTGAGAGCATGAAAGCAATTGGAAAAAACATAGTAGTCTCGCCTATAAAAGAGGTAGATACCATAACTAAAGGCGGATTGTTACTAGCTGAGGTCAATAGAGAAGATATACGCTACAGAATGGCCAAAGTTGAGACAATAGGAACAGCCGTTGTTGGGGTAAAAGATGGAGATACAATATATTATGACAGACACGCTGGTTTTGGCATAGAATTAGACAAAAAACAGTTTAAAGTTATAAAAGAAGTTGACGTTGTAGTAGTTTTATGAGAAAATTAACGTCAAAAGACCTAAAAGATCTGCATTTTTTAAAGCATTACAGAATTATACGTAAATGGGCGTGTAAAACATGTGATCTTAAGGATGCAGACCTTGAGTTATTGATATATTTAGACTCAATTGAGCACTTTAAAAGAGAAGATTTTAAAAAAGGTCAGTATTCTTATTCTTGGGACAATAGAAGATGGAACAAGCTACTAAAAAATGACTGGATAGTAGTTTGGCGGCACAGAAACAGAACTACACAGAAGTATAATATTTATAAAACATCGTTTAAGTTCAAGCATTTACTAAGTAGGATGTATAGAATAATGCTAGGTGAAGAAGATTTACCAGATGTTAAAAATAAAAAAACATATACAGATAAAGTTATGGCTTTTGCTATAGCAAATGTTAATAACGATAAAACAAGATAATATGGAAAATTCTCCAGCTAAACAAACAGATAAACAAAAAGCTAAAGCTGCTGAAAAATCATTGTATAAAGATGCTAAGAAAGTTTACAACGCATCTGAAAAGGCAAATAGAATGGCTAAAAAACAAGCTGTAAAAGAAGCTAAATCAAGTTCAAGGCGAGAAGAAAGAACTAAAAGAATAGGTATAAGACAAGGTGAAAAAACTAGAAGAGTTGAAGCAAGAAATTCTCCTGCTAAACAAGTAGAAAAAGCACGCATGCAAAAAATGAAAAAAGATAATTCTTTTAGATTAGGTCAAGCGATTAGCACTAAAGGTGACACTACTAGTTTCGAATTCAGACCAACAGAAACAGGAGGAACCAAAAAAAACATTATTAGCAACGAAGAGTATAAAAGAAGAATGTCTGGTTCAAGCTCAATAGCCAAACAAACTGGAGAAACAGTAAATAATGCAGGACAAGTAATTCCTACTGGAATAGGTGATGCTGCCCCTAATAATGCTTTTAACGCTTCTGTCACCCCACCTCAACCAAATAGAGCTGGTGCACCACCTAGAAATACTGCAAATTTAAATATGGGTATTGGTGTAGATCCTAACACGAGCAATTTTAAAAATAATCAAGCTTCTAACAATGCGGCTTTATCAGGTGGAGGTAATGTACCAGGAATGCAAGTACCTCAAACTATGGCAGCTAAATATGGTTCTGTAGCCAAAATGAATGCTGGGTTTGTAAAGTTACCAAAAGAGGTTCAAAACAAGATATTAAAAAACGAAAAATAAAAAATTATGCCAAGTTACGGAGAAAAACAAAAGCCAGCAGGAATTAAATTACCATGTGGCTCTAAAGAGTTAGGTACTAGAAACATGAAATCTAGAAATACTAATGTTACCTCATCTTTAAAGATAGATAATATTCCTCACAAATTACAGTCTAATGCGGTACTTAACGCCAACAAGTAAAATGGGTTTGGCTGATCTTAAGTTATATTGTTTAAATATAACTTCTTTCACAGTTGCAAGTATCGACTGGTTAGAACCTACTTTAAAAGTTACGCTACTAGTATTAACTATTGGTTATACTGCTCATAAATGGTGGAATCTTAAAAAGAACAAATAATGAAAAAGCGCAGAGATATAGAGGCTATGAAATCTATAGCAAGAAAAATAAAAAGCCCTTGCGGTAGTATAGCTAAATTCATAGAACCAACTCCTGCGGCTGTTATGAAGCAGAAATCAAAAAGTACTTCGTTGCAAGCAAGTGAAATACCAGGTCCATCAACACCTAAGGAGATAACAGACAACGGTGCTCCATTAAGTAACGAACAAAAAGCTAAAATAAAAGAAGATGGTGAAAGAAGACGAGCTGGTAAACTAGCAAAGAAAGACGCTAGAAAACTTTATCCGATTGATCAAGAAATTAAAGGGCAGATGTCTAATGATAAGGACTTATCTGAATACGATAAAGAAGAGGACGACGACTTAGTAATAGGCTAATGGAAATAAAACTCAAACGTATTGCAGATAATGGAGACGCATCTATAAGTTTATTATATATAGATGACGTCTTTCAATGTTTTGTAATAGAGGATGAGCATAGAACTAAAAAAGTTTATGGAGAAACTCGTATACCTAACGGCATGTATGAAATAGGATTAAGATCTGAAGGAGGGTTCCATTCTAGATACTCTAAGAGGTTTTCTGATCATAAAGGTATGTTATGTCTATATAACAAACCTAACTGGACTCTAGTAAACGCAGGCATTAGTTTTCAATACATATTAATACATACAGGTAATACTGATAAACACACCGCTGGTTGCTTACTGCTAAATGATGTAGTAGATGCCAGTAAGTTTACAGGAAGTTACTCTACACAAGCTTATAAAAGAATATATCCTATAATAGCAGATCATATAGAAGAATGTGGTCCTGTTACTATAATAGTAGAATAAAATGAAAATAGGAGAAGGAACTGAGTTTAAATTAGACTTAAAAACGATTATAAGTATAATTGTTTTTACAACAACTTTGGTAGGTATGTATTATACTTTAGAGTCAGATATAGAAGAAGCTAAGAAACTACCACCTGCTGAAGTGAAAAGATTAGAATACGATCTTAAAAGACAATGGACAGAATCGCATATTTTAGAGTTGGAATCTAAAGTGAAAGAAATAGAAGAAGAACTTAAAAATGCAAATAAGTTTATACATTACAAAGAAACCGAAAAAAGAAGATAATGAAAAATATTAAGTCACCAGTTTTATTAAAGATATCGTCTTCGTGTAAAGCAGCAGCGAAAAATAAATTTAAAGTATACCCATCTGCTTACGCTAATATATGGGCTTCTAAAAACCAAAAAGCTGGTAAATGTTAATTTATGAAATCTCCACTTTTAAAATTTAAAAAAACAAAAGCCTCTGGTGGCGGAACTAAAAAAGTTTGTTTACCTTTAGCAAAAATTAGAGGCATGAGCAATTCTGAAAAGCAAAGCGTTATTAGAGCTAAAAGATCTGCAGGAGAAAAAGGTGAATACAAAAGAAGTTCTAAAAGTAACGTTACAGGAACTAAAAGCAATAGTTTAAAAGACTGGGTTAAGCAAGACTGGAGGCAAGTTGCTAATCCTAGTTTAAAGTGTGGTGAAAAATCACCTAGTGAAAAAGAATCACCTGCTAAATGTTGGGATGGCTATAGAAGAGTTCCGGGCACAGCAGCTGGAGCTAAAGGCAGCTGTGAAAAATCACCTGCTGATAAAAAAGGAGATGTAAGAAGAACTATAGGTAAAGGCAAAAACTTCAACAAAGCCAATGATACCGGCACGGGCGCTGCAGCTGGTGGTGGTATGACTCAAAAAGGTGTTGATGAATATAAAAGAAACAATCCTGACAGTAAACTTACAACAGCTGTAACTACTCCACCGTCTGAGTTAAAAAAAGGCGGTAAAAAATGGAAAAAAAGAAAAGCTTTTTGCGCTAGGTCTAAGTCTTGGAAAAGTAAAAGAGGTAAAGCAGCAAGAAGAAGATGGAACTGTTAAAAAAAAAATTATGGAAAAAGTAAAAGCAATTATAAATCACCCATTAGCTAAAGCTATATTAGCTGGAATGGTTGGTGCTACATTATTACTAGAAGCACATCCAATGTATGCTGGTGTAGCTTTTGGATACGCATTTAGAGAAGTTTTATTAGCTTTTAAATCAGAGTAATGGCATTTAAGCTTAAAGCACCATACAATATAGATAATACACCTATTTATCACAAAAAGGAAGAAGAAGGTGTATTAGGTAGAGCTAATAGAAATGGAACTATAGTAATGAACATGGACATCAAAGACGATGCTCAACATGCTGAAGTTGAAGCTCACGAAAAAGTTCATGTAGAACAATTTAAAAAGTTTGAAGATTCAAACGGTAAAAAAGGACTTGATTATACTAGTGATAGTGTGACTTGGCAAGGTAAAACTTACCCAAGGGAAAACGGTAAAATAAAATACAATGGGAAATGGTTAATAGAAGGCCACAAAAGCTTTCCCTGGGAACAAGAAGCATATAACAACGAAAAATAACGTTACGTAACAAAAACAAACAAAATGGCAACAAAATCAGAAAGATTAGCTGACAGAGCTGAGAAAGCAAAAACTAAAGAAATAAAAAAATCTTCTAGTAAAATTAAAAAACAAGCTGATAAAGATATTAAATCTTATAACAAAGCTGAAAAAAAGGATGAAGCTAAAGTAAAGAGGGTGCAAGGTAGAGAAGATAAAAAAACTGCTAGAGCACAAAAGAAAGTTGATAGAGAAGGAACTACTAGACTTGATAGAAAAATAGCTCGTTTAGAAGACAGAAAAAAATCTAAAGACACTAAGAAAAAAACTAAAACAGCTGAAGCAACTGCGAAAGACTTAGACTATACAGATAAAAAAGCTACTAGAAAAAGAAGCAGAGATGTAGCTTCAGATAATAGAAAAGGTAGAAGAAAAGCTGGAAGAGATGCTAAAAAACAAGCTATGGAAGATTTTTCTCCTGCAACTCAAAAAGGACATGTTGTTACTAAAGAGGAAATGAAAGAAGGCCGTAAAAGAGCTTATCTTGCAGATCAAGCTGCTAAAGCTAAAAAGCAGAAAAAAGCTGATATTACTGAAATGGATATGGATCAAGCTAAAATGAAGGCTTACAAAAAAGCAAATCCAGACAAATATAAAGACGCAGCTAACTCTCCTGCTAAAATGTACGAAGGTGACATGCCTTCTTTTGACCAAATGGATTCTAAAAATGCAATGGCTACAGCTGGTGAAGCTCCAATTAAGTATTTCAAGCAAAAAATTAATTATGATATAAAAGAAGCTTCTAATTCTAATTTATCTCAATCAGCTAGAAATCACTATGCTAAAAATGCTCAGCATGATATGAAGTCAATGGGTAAAAAATATGGCAGCATGGCTCATATGGATGGATCAATGAAAGGTGATTCTATGGCTAAGAAAAAAGGTTCTGTATTATCTAAACATTTCAGAAAGTAATATGGCTTTCAAGATGAAACCATCTGGAATAAAAAAGTGTTCTTATTCTGGAATGAAGAAGAAAGGGTTGTTAAATGACAGCCCTTCTACCGACGATGGGAATACTATGGCATATCAGAAGTTTGATCCTCAAGAAGCTCAGAAAAAAGCTGAAAAAGCTTCTGAAAAGAAAGAAACAGACACCTTAAAATCTAACTACCAAGGCTATACTGAAGCGGAAATGAAGAAAGGTAAAGAGAGAGCCGGTATAATTGCTGCAATAGCTGCTGCTAAAGAAGGTAAAACTAAGTTTAAGTATGGTGGATCCTTTTATAATATTCCAGCAGACATTTTAGCTCAATATTCAAAATGATAAATAAATCTACTAAAGGATACAAAAGAAACTCACCTGATATTAATAAGCCTACCAACGTAATAGCTGGTGGGCATATTACTATGAAAGGTGTAGACTTTAAAGTATTAGGCGTTGACAACAATGGCTATGCTAAAGTTATGTATCCAGGTCATGATTATCATTTTCCCAATGCTAAATGGGTAAAAGAAACACCTATCAAATGAGTGGTAAGAAAAAGTTTAAAGAAACTAAAATAGGGGCTTTCCTAAAAGACAAGGCCCCTAAAATTTTAGATACAATCGGAGACGTACTTCCAGACAATGGAGCGTTTGGCGTTGTAAAAAATCTTATTTCAAGTGATAGTAGTATTAAGCCAGAAGATAAAGAAATGGCTTTAAAGCTACTAGAGCAAGATATCGCAGAGATGAACAATGTATCTGCACGCTGGAATAGTGATATGAAAAGTGACTCATGGCTTAGTAAAAATACAAGACCTATGACACTTATATTTCTAACTCTAGCAATGACAATATTTATAGTATTAGATTCAACGATACTATTAGAGATAAAAGACGGTTGGGTTTCACTAATGGAAGCCTTACTAATCACAGTATATGTAGCGTACTTTGGATCTAGAGGCGCAGAGAAAATAACAAAAATAAAAAAATAAAAAATGGCAAGTTTAGAAGGAAATTTCCAAGCTCAACCTAGAGTCTTTGCTCATGATATGATTCCATTGGCAATAGGTAATATAAACCCAGACGGTGGTTTGAAAATGACAGCTGCTGGTGCAGGTTATGCAGTTGATGATGTTATAACGCTTTCTACAGGCGCAGGTGCTACTCAAGCTGCAAAAGTAAAAATATTAACAGTAACTAGCACTGGAGCTATAAATTCTTTTGAAGTAACATTTACTGGTACAGCACAAAAACCATTTGGTGAAGGCTATGTCGTAGGCGATGCTTTGAGTGATGCTGGAGCAGGCGTAGCCACCTTTACTGTAGAAAATATAGATATACCTTATTCAGGTGAAAGAGGAGCTTGTATTTATGCTGGTATAGCTGTTGATACAGGTTTAGATTTAATATTGGAAAGTGGAAAACTTTATAATGGAGATCCTGAGTCTCCTAGTGTTTCAGATTATACAGCTAGATTAAAAGGTATTACTGCTGGTTCATTTTTACCAGTGTTAGCAAAAAGAGTTGTAGCTGTTAATCTATCTAGCGGAACTTACGGAGCAGGTGACCTTATAGCAATGTACTAGAATGTTTATAGGTATTGGAAAAACATTACCGCAAATAGCAGACTTACCTGGACCTTCTAGACCTGGATATCCTAGTGGTAGTGATGAAAGACTTATTACCGTATGGAGAACTACAACACCTAATGAAGATATAACTTTATGGGGAGGTAATACTTCCGTAGCTCTTACAGCTAGAATGAATGATTTATATAATTATGAAGTAGATTGGGGAGATGGTTCAACTGAAACTGTTGTAGGTGTTAGAAACAAAACACATACTTATGCTACGCCTGGTGATCACGAAGTTAAAATAACGGGTCAATATGGAGGGTTTCAATTTTCGAATGCACCTCAAACTGATAGAGATAAATTAATAGAATTGAAAAACTGGGGTATTTCTAAACTTTGGGGTTTAAATTATACTTTTTTCAGTTGTAGTCAGCTAGACGTTACAGCAACTGATGCGCCGTACTTCGACGGTACAGGAAACTTAGCGCTAAGAACAGCTGATGCCCACTCTACTTTTAGATCAAATAAAACGGTTAATTTAGATCTTAGTAAATTTGATTTAAGTTGGGCAACTAGATTAGCTTATTTTATAGCTGACAACAATTATGCTGAAACTATTAAAATGCCTGATGGTTTGACAACTAATGCTTATGACCACACATTCATGATGCGTTATACAGGTACTAATACAGTTGATGGTACTGAAATAACGTGGAACAATTACACTAACACATATAATGGCATTAACATTAACCAAATAGTTGGCTATTCCAAAGCTAAAAAAATAGATTTTAATAATTGGAGTATAAATAAAGTAGTAAATCCAAGTAATGCTTTTACGCTTACTTATTTTCCTGACAGTAAGTTAAATTTAAAAAACTGGACGACAAACAGCGGCGGAGACGGTTTTACTACATTCGCTAGTATGCTTAGAGGGGAAACAGCAACGGTTATAGATACAACTGGTTGGGATGTTTCTGTTTCAGAAAATGTAAATAGTTGGAGTCATATGGCTTACGCTACGCAAAATTGGGAAGAATGGAAAGGTTTAAGTGATATATCTCTTAAATCTGTTTCAAACGCCACTAACGCTCTCGCGCGGTGTAAAAAACTTAGATTTAAAAGTGGAGGAGGTAACTTCTCTAATGATTCTTCTCCTGATGGTTCTCTCTCACTTGTAAACAGCTTTTTTCTAGAAGTAGGAAGTCTATTATCAACAACTGAACTTGATAGCACGCAACCACCTAATGTTTCTAATTGGAACATGAGTAATGTAAGTAGCTTTGCATCTATGTTTTACTATATGTTAGCAGGTGATGAAATACCTAATGTTGATTCTTGGGATTTATCAAGCGCCACTTCTTTATCAGGACTTTTCTATTTAACTGGAGTTACAGGTTATACTAAACCAGCATATATTGATTGGCGAAATGCTAATATAAGCAGCTCTTTGACAACTTTTACTAATTTTAACAGAATTGGACCAGTTCAATCTATAGATCTTAGAGGAGCAGATCTTAGTGGTGTTACTACTTTTTCTCACTCTTGGTACCAACCAAGACAAACTTTGGGAGGAGACAAAAACGATTTAAGGTTTATAATAGATTCATCTACTAGTTTTGCATCACTAAACTATGGTGGCAATTGGTTGAGTAGTTGTGCTTTTAGAATTAGTGATTACGATAATATAATTCAAAGAATTAAAGCTACAAATACAAACACAGGATACTCACTGCAAATGAGTCTTTGTAAATTTACAGGAGATTTAGTATGGCCTAGTAACTTAACAGTGTATATGACAGATAGAAGTGTCGCTACAGAAGTAAATGATACTAACGCTGATTTTATAACAGCAGGTGTTGCAGCTGGAGATATTGTTTTTACTAAATCTGGTAGTACATATAAATGGGCAGAGGTAGTAAGTGTAGATAGTGCTACTAAATTAACCATAAACACAGCTATTGTAAGCAACTCTTTTGGATATTATAACGTTTGCAAGTCACAGGTAGCAAAAGATAAATACCATTTAATAGCTAACAACTCATTAGCAATAGTTGATAGTGGACCGTTAATAAGTTAAATATGGGAGTTATAGGAATAGGATACGAAGAAGGAGAAAACAAATGGGTTTTTGTTAGCTCACCAAATGGTGGCAGTAAAAAAGAACAATTATTGTTGTTTGGAAATTTATCAACTAATCCAGGTATAATAACCACGTCAACATACAATACCTTAGAAACTTTTTTAAATGAAAATGATTTAGAAATTAGAGTAAATACTTTTGTAGAAGAAAGCGGTTATTACCAATGGGAGGCTGAAAACATAAACAGTGAAGATAATGACAATTATTTAGGTATATCAGATAAATACCCACCAAAAGTTTAAATATGTTTATAGGAATAGTAAATATCGTACCCGAACGAATGGTTCCACCAGGTGATTCTATAAGACCTGATCCAGGAAGCCCATTTGATATTATAACAGAAATAGGAATTTTAATAAAAGCTGAGACTACAAACCTACAGCTTGTAACAGAAGACGCACCATAATATGGCAACTAAATTTTCAGACTTTACAGCACAAGCCGCTACAGGAACAACATTTGTAGTAGGATACGATGGGACTACAAACACGCAGTACTCACAAGATAATTTAACTAACTTTGTTTTAGATGGTACTTTATCTGCAAATAGATTATTAAACTTCAATAGTAATACTTTACAACTTGGGAATCAAGGTACAGATGGTGGAGGAGTAAAAATATTTCAAGACGGAAGAATAGAAATTGCAAGGCAGAGTGGTAGTTTTAAGGTTACAAGCTACGGAACTCAACTTAGACAAAACTTTTTAAGGTTATATAGTAATACAACTCTTGGCGCTACAGTTACTGGGTTCGCTACGTTAGCAGCTTCTAGTAACTGGACAGACGGAGGAACTGGAGGAGATGGCTTTAACATTAATGCTAGATTAGGTGTTATAGGTGTACACAATGATAATACTTCATATGCTTTTAGAGTTCAAAACTCTGACAACGATGAGCTAATGCAAGTTCGTAATGATGGAGTTATTGCAATAGGTAAAGGAGCTACTTTGCCAAATAATTCTACTTCAACTGTTATTGGAACCAGTGCTTCAGCTAATGGTAACGGAACTGCAATAGGAAATTACGCAAGAGCTCTTGGTGGTGGAGCAACAGTTTTAGGTAGTTATAGTACAGCAGCAGGTTCTTACAGTGTAGCTATAGGTTATGATACTGACGTTGCTGCAGTAACAAGCTCTATAGGTATAGGAGCAAATGCTAATGTAGGTGCCGCTAATAGTATAAATATAGACGCTAGTGGAAATAGTTCAAGTTCTAATAACGATGCTGGTACTTTAAAAGTTCATTTAACTAGTCATACTACACCTTCTTTTCAAGTAGATGCTGCAAATGGTATGACTCCACCTACGTTTTCATCTAATCCTTCTAGCCCAAGTGCTGGTAACGTTATATACAATACGTCTGACAATAAACTTAAGTTTTACAACGGAACTGATTGGACAGACGCTGGAGGTGGTGGTGATAATATATACACTGCTGATGGTACTTTATCAGGTAATAGAGATGTTGATTTAGCTACATATAACTTAGGTTTTACTAATGGCAAGATTGGGATTGGTACGTCTTCTCCTTTATACACTTTAGATACAAAAGGAACAATAGCTGGTAATTGGCTAGCGAGAGTTCAAAACGATAGTGGTACAGGTCATGGATTACAAGTTAAAGTAGATTCAAATTCTAGCGGTAAGGTAACATTTGCTACTAAAAATAGTATTGGTTACACAATGACTGTTCATAACAATGGTAACGTTGCTATTGGAAAAAATAATTTAACTGGACCTTCTGCGAGACTACACATTAAAGGCGCAGGATTAACAGCTGGTACAACAGCATTTCTTGTTGAAGATAGTAGTGGCAATGACATTATGAAAGCACTAGACGATAGATCTATTGGCTTAGGTTATAATGCTACTCAAATAACAACAGATTCAACCTCTGGTGGAAATGTTTGGTTGCGTAATACCACTGGTTCTCCTTTATTTAGTGTTGGTGTTGTTTCAGGTGCTACAGGTAAAATTAATGTTTATGGTGGGTTTTACAATACATTTGAATATGGTTCAGGTAGAGGTTTAGTTTTCACTAATGAAGCAGGTTTTAACGTTTCTCAAGACCTTTCATCAATGCTTACTTGTGTTAGTGTAACAAAAGGTTTTCTACCTCCTAGGATGACAACTACACAAAGAGATGCTATTAATAGTGGAACGTTTACAACAGGTTTAACTCTTTATAATACTACAGATAATAAACTACAGTTCTATAACGGAACTGCTTGGACAGATGCTAGTGGTGGTACAGATACTAATATATACAACACTGATGGTACTATATCAGATCTTACTAGAACAATAAGTGTTCCTCAAAACGGAAATATATATTTTAGTCCATCAACTGCAGGTCAGGGTTTTGCATATTACATAGGTGACAATTATATATCAAGTTTTGGTGAAATTAGAATTCCTCAAGCTGGACGATTTAAAGTAACTAGTTTTAATACTGAGTTAAGAAGAAACTTTTTAAAATTATATGGTGGAGCTGGCCCTTGTTTAAACGGAACAGTAGATGGTTTCTTAACTATTTCTAGTTTTGGTAATGGTGATCCGTCTGCTATTTACAGTATAAATGCAAGACTAGGTGTTGTAGGTAAATCTGCTACTTCAACCACTGATTATGCTTTTAGAGTACAAGATTCTGCAGCAGCAGATATGTTAACAGTTAGAGATGATGGAGCTTTTAGTTTAGGTAAAGGAGCGAATACAACCACGTCTACTGGAATAGCTATAGGTGCTAATGCTTCTTCAACTGCAGCAAGTGGTATTGCTATAGGCGCTATGACTTCACACGTTACTACAGCTGGCCTGCATAGTATAGCTATGGGTGGTAGCACTAGAGCAGCTGGTAGTTATTCTGTTGCTATTGGTTACAATTGTGGTAACAATAGTACATCTGTAAATTCTTGTGTTAATATAGGAAGTTCTGCTCAAGGTGACGGCGCTAACTCTATAACACTTTCCGCTACCGACGCTGGCGATGTTGTGCCTAGCACGGCTAAAGCTTTTGGAGTGTATATGTCTTCAAATACTACTCCTGATTTTAAAATAGCTCATGATGGTAATTCATATATAACTGGAACAGGTAACTTTGGTTTTGGCGATGGTAATACTTCACCTACAGCGACAGTCGATATAGATGGTACGTTTAGATTAAGATCAGCTACTAATGTTAGTGGTAAAGTTTTAACAGCAGATGCTAATGGTAATGGTACTTGGCAAACTGCAAGCGGCGGTAGTGCTGGTCAAAATTTATTAGCAATAACTTCAATAACAGGTTCCGGAGGAAGTCAAGTATCACATGACATTAAAGTATATAGCAATACAACTTCAAACAATTTTTCAGCTATTAATTTTAATTCAGATGAAACTGAAAGATATGCTAAAATTGTATTTACCCCAACTGGTACAGTTGCAAAAGTAGTATTTAGAGCTTTAGGTGAAGATGTTGGAGGTACTGGAGAAGCATGGCTAGGTTTACATAGTTCTTCTTCACAAACAGCTAGTCCGGCATATGGTTGGTTTTTAATTAATAAAGATGCAGAATCAGGTGAATATGAACATATAACAGCTGAATGGTTATTAACAGGACTTACAGCTAATCAACAAATAACAGCGTATGTAATGGGGATTTCTTCATCACCAGGATCTACATTTTACGCTAGAGAATTAAACACTGGAGCATGGAATAGTACAAGTGATACTACTGCGTTTCCAGTAACAGTAGAAGCTTACGACGTAAGCGCAACAGTAACAAGTAACCCGTCATCATAAAACAAAAACAATGGCTTTAAGAATAACAGCAAGCGGAGACGCAAGATTAGTAGTAAGTGGAACTGCTACAGAATTAACAGAAATATACTCTAGACTAGAGTTTGGATTACCGAAGAACGGAGCGTCTATGAACGCTGGGTTGTATAATTATGGATCTCAAGCTTTATATGAAGCTGAATCAGCATCTACTTTAAAACTTGATAATTTTGGAACTAACTACAATGTAGAAATAGTAGCTCCAGCTGAACAATCGCTAATGACTGGTCATGAAGGAGTTAAATCTCAACTAGAAGCTTTAGGTTATACAGTAGAAATAGTAGATTTAAGTTAATGCAAGTGATATTAATAATACAAACAAATAACAATTAAATTTTATTAAATGAAAATCAAAGAAGAACAATTAAAAAAAATACAAGAGCAACAAGGTAAAGTATCTAAAATACTTAACGAAGTAGGATATTTAGAAGCTAATAAACATGGATTACTACATGAGTTAGCAGAAGTTAATAAAGAAGTAGAAGAATTTAAAGGAGAACTTGAAAAAGAATATGGTGCAGTAAACATTAATTTAGAAGATGGCACTTACACTGAGATCAAGGAAGAAGAACTAGCTGATGTCTAATATTATTCGTAAAATAAGTATTGGAGCAGATTATAAAAATGAAGCTATGCATTATGCTGTAGGCCAATCGGTCTACGGCGGGCATAGTATTTCTAATATACTGTTTGAAGAAAAAGATAATTCTTACAATATAT
>WLWG01002552.1_pt1 | contig 13686 bp, 33 predicted proteins | sample 6712871 | NCBI WGS metagenome assembly WLWG01 (sample SAMN12718693, study PRJNA515312) | sponge metagenome | isolation source: marine sponge | host: Mycale hentscheli | place: New Zealand: South Island, Marlborough, Capsize Point | collected 2003-05-01 | reverse complement strand
AGATTTCCTGTAAAAATATATGTTGACACAATACACCCTAAAGCAATGGAAAAATTTCCAGATGAGTGGCATGGTGTTATCAATGACACAACATTAGTAGAAGATGATGAGGAACGTATCTCAGTACGTGCATGGACAGAGTTCTTTGCACTACAAGAGAAAGGTTTCACACCTGAAATAGCAGCCAAGCTAATCTTTGCAGACAAAGCAGAAGAGCTTATAGATGCTGTTACATTAGCTCGTGCCTAACAGTAAAGCTTATCCGTATCCAGAGATTGTTACTGGTGAGAAATGGGAAGTAGTAGGTACTGTTAACAACAGTCCCGAAGGTTCTACAGATAATCTTAACAGACAAATGACAGTCCCACTCGACAGAGAGTGTGAGGAATGTGGTATCAACCATAGTCGTATGATACGTAGACATGAACTTGGTCATGCCAAGTGGAGTCCTAAAACTATGGGTAAGCTAAAGCCAGGTGTACGTGCAGAAGCTGTTCATGTACTAGAAGAAGTTAGAATTAACCATCTTTTATACGAGAACAAGCTTGCATTATCTGAACCTTCTCAGTGTTTAGAAATGATACAACAAAAAACTAACAAGCTAGTTTATGAATCAGGTATTGCAGAGATAATACTTATGGGTCTAGCTAGTAGGTGGCGAGTACCAGATGAAGATTCTAACCGTAGATATAGTAGTTACAAATACAATGATGAATGGATTGTTATGTCATCAGCTATAAACATGATTCATAATGATGATACTGTTACTGAATATCGTAAGAATCAAATTCATTATGCACAAAAAGTTATTACGATGTACTATCAAAGTATAACTAATCATGGCTATGGTCAAACTATTAGCTATCGTAAAGTACAAAAGTATGCAGAACCATTGAGTGCAATACTTGACATGTTCAGGGATGCACCTACACAAGATGAAGTATACAAACCTAAACCAAAACCTAATACCGCACCTGGTATGAGTGAAGGTGAAGGTAACTCAGAGGAATCTAATGAGCTAGGCGGTGGTTCTTTAGAACAACGTACTAGAAATGATTTGGCTGAGATGTTATACAGAAGTAGCCAAGGTACAGGTCAATGGGGTGAAATGTTTACGCATCAACCACCATTGTCTGTTAATTTACAAAGTAGGCTTAGAAATGGTAGGTCATATAGACCATCTGACTTTGGTTACAGTCCAAAATACATTAACAGATACTGTATAGATAAGAAAATATTCAAACAAAAGATGACTGCACTTGGTGGCACAATACTTATTGATGCATCAGGTTCTATGTCATTCAATGGTCAAGATATTTTAGAAGTTATGCAGCAATTACCTGCAGTTACTATTGCTATGTACAATGGTAAAGGTGACACAGGTGATTTACGTATCATTGCTAAAAATGGTAAACGTGTATCTGAAAAATACTTAGATGAACATTCAGGTTACGGTAATGTTGTAGATGGCCCTGCTTTAGAGTGGCTAGGTAAACAACCAGCTAGAAGATTATGGGTATCAGACATGCATGTGTTTGGTGCGCATGGTGAAACTAATGGTTTTAATCTAATGGCTGATGTCAATAATCTTGTTAGAAAATACAATATTATTAACCTTAAGAACATAGAAGAAGTAAAGGAACATGCATTAAAACTGAATGTAGTATAGTTAAGGAGTAATGTAACACGCAAGTGTGGCAGAGTTCCTTTCCTTTGCTTAAGCATTACACCGATAATTAGAGTGGAATAGAGTGCAAAGAGAACTTGCAACAAGGTATTTTATTCATCATGTCAACAGTGACCTATAGTGAACACCACTCTGATTATTTTACGCCCGTCTAGTAACCTCAATACTTCGCGTCCCCTAGGGGGGACACTCGTATTTCGTTTACAGACTCTGCGTAAATAAATTAAATCCTTGTATTTAAAATAAATGAACATATAATGACAAGTATGAAAGATATAGATAAACTTCTGAAGGAAGCTGAACATGGTAAGACAAGTTCAGTTATCGACAGAATAACAGATGAAGCAATGCCATTCTGGCAAGGATGTATAGAACGATTAACTTCTGGACATAACATAAAACCATATGTTGTACACAGATTGTTAAGAGAAGAATATGGTATTAAAATATCAGAATCAGCTATACGTAATCACTTTATGAAAGTAGTAAACAATGAGTAAAGACGTTGATAAACTAATAGCAGAAGCTGAATCACTAAAAATTCAGGAATTAAAAGCTGATAATCTTAAGTTACTTAAGCAATTAGATAAAGCTAAAAATAAAAAAGCTGATTTAATTGAGGCTATGTATGATGCTGTGCGAATGAATGTATCTACATGGGCTAAACCTAATGTTCCTAAACCAACATTAAGTAAAGCTAATAAGAATGAAGAAGTTGCGGTAGCTATATTATCAGATATACAGTTAGCTAAAATAACACCCGATTACAACACAGCAATAGCTGAAAAAAGAGTTGTTGCATATGCACATAAAATAGTAGAACTAGCAAATCTCCAAAGAAATGCACACCCTGTTAACAAATGCGCAGTGTTAGTTGCAGGTGATATTGTAGAAGGTGAGCTTATATTTCCAGGACAATCACACTTGATAGACGCAAGTCTGTATAGTCAAGTTACAATTGATGGACCTAGAATATTGACACAGTTCTTTGATGTATTACTAGCTAATTTCAAAGAAGTAGAAGTTACATGGGTTATAGGTAATCACGGAAGCTTAGGTGGTCGTGCAAGAAAAGACTATCACCCAGACAGTAACAGTGACCGTATGTTAGGAAAGATAATGTCAATGATATATGATAATGATAAAAGAATATCATTTCATGTACCAGACAGTACAACAGAAGACCATTGGTTTGGTATAGCAGACCTTGGTAAAGACTGTAAGTTCTTTGTATGGCACGGAGATAACGTACGAGGACATAGCGGATTTCCTTGGTATGGTTTCGGTAAGAAATTACTAGGTTGGAAAGCATTGGCATCAAGAAATCTAATGCCTGACTTTGACTATGCAATAGCTGGACACTTTCATACACCTACAACAATGTATGTTAACGATGTACGTTTATGGGTTAATGGAAGCACAGAAAGCTACAATAGTTATGCTATGGAGCAGCTTGCAAGCATGGGTAGACCATGTCAATGGCTGTTATTCTGTAAACCAGGGCATGGAGTAACTGCAGAATACCTTGTAAAACTGGATAAAGTATAGGTATACTATATATAGTATGTCAAATACAGTAAATGAGTCTGTTAAGAGAGTCTCTATTGAGTATGCAGGGTATGGTGCGCAACCATATTTTGTAGTTAATACTGAAAATGGTATTAATTTTATCCCAATAGAACGTGGAGTGACTAGACTTACAGACATAGTAAATAAATAACTTTATTTATTAGCCGTTTTTTCGGAACGGCATAATAAATAAACAAAGAAAGGAATGTTATGACTAATAACAACAAACTGTTGTCCCCATTTCCACAGGAGCTAGTTAAAAAAGCACCTGCTGGTAAGTTCGGAGACTACGTACCACACGCTAATTATGTAGAAAGACTACGTGATAGTGGTGTGAAATACTCTTGGTTTTGTGAACCTGTATATGGTACACATAACGGAGAAAGTAGAATAGTTGGAGCTAAAGGTACTATAACCATAGAAGGTATGGGTAGTTACAGTGGCTTCGGTGATGTTGATACCTTTAAGCTTGGCAATGCTAAGTTTAATGACGGTAACAACCTTAAAGATGCTGAGTCTGATGCATTTAAACGTGCATGTATGAGGTTCGGTCTGGGTGTAGAGCTATGGTCTGGTAGTAAACAGACTGAAGAAGAAGCTACATCTTATGCACCTGACGGTTATACACAAGAGCAAGCAGATAAAGATGCTATGGTAGAGGTTACCAAAGTAGACATGCGTAAGAAAGAAAATAAGATGTCTAAAGAAGATAAAGCTGCAGCTGCAGCAATCATGGACAGTATCTTAGGTACTGAATCGTGAGTCAGGACGTACAATTTATAGCTGAAACAGTACAAGGTATTTGCACGAACGTAGAATCACAAGAAACATTACACAAAATTTTAGGTTCTGCAAATCAATATGTACAGTTAAAGAAGTTTGATACAGATAAAACAAGATGGACAGATGAACAGCTTGATATGTATTTTGCTTATATAGAAAAACTTGTAGATATGCCAACAGTAGTAACACAAGAATCTTTTGATACAATGTCAATAGAAGAAAAGTTAAACGCTGTAGGCTTAGAAGTACAAGAAATTACTGATAATGTACAACCTGCTGGAGATATGTTGGGAGGCATAGTAAATAAAATGACAGAACAAAATAAATACAGAGATGACCTTAAGTGTCCTTTCTGTAAACAAATGGTATATGACAATAGAAATAATAAAAAGTCAGACAAAAGTCCAGACTTTGTATGCAGCACTAATGACCCTGTTATCTGTGGTGGTCACAGTGGTAAGTGGCGTAAGTCCTGGTGGATAGACAACAGTGATATACCTGTAGAGTGGAACTTAGATGGAGAAGTCAAGCCAGCACCAAACAATGCTGGTGAAGACTTGTCACCGTTCTAATGAATAGATTACAGCGCAGGGCTGCTAAATCTAAAAAGAAAAGAAGATACCAAGGACTTAGTAAAACTCAAGTTTTACGTCCTGATGTTATCGATAGATAGAAAGGAAAGCTATGATACCTAGTGCATTTAGAGGGGTAAACGTACCCGTATATGTAAAAAGTAAAACACAGTTAATAGCATGGGCCTTAGAGGAGTTTATGGACTCTGACCCTATAACTAACTGGGAGTTTGTAAGAGAGTTATATTGCCATAGATTTGGCGGAATACTTTTTAACCTACGTAAAGAAGGTTATGAAATTACAACACTAGCATCAAAAAAGAAAGGCTTAGTCAGTTATTACTGCACTAAAGTCCCTTTAAGAACTACCATTAGCTAATGTTAGAGATAATAGTCGGGTGTTTGTTTCCAATGTTTCTAACACCTGACTTATTATCAGAGTATAAAGAATGTCGAGTAGTTGAACAACAAGTAGTTTATGTAGAACAATGGCACGATTTAATATCAGAACATTTTAAACCAGAAGATGTAATACAAGCAATGACTATTGTTTATTGCGAAAGCAGAGGAAAAGAAACAGCAGTAGGTCGTAATACAAATGGGACAGATGACGTAGGTCTTTGGCAATTTAATGACAAAACTTGGTCTTGGTTAAAACCTAAGCTTGATATAATAAGTAATAGAAAGAACCCTATAATATCGACAAAAATAGCAGCTTGGTTAGTGTACAACGATGGTTGGCATCATTGGAATAGTAGCAAGCACTGTTGGAAAGGACACGATAATGAATTATTATCAATCAATACACAATGAAAACGCAAATTGAAGACATATACAATATGGTATGTACTGTATGTAACATTACATGTTATCTAACAATCTACCCAGACAATAAAGTTTGTGATTCTTGTGCAGAATTTATCTTAAATGATATAGAGGAGCAAAAAAAATATGAATAAAAATAAAACATTAAGTATTGTTAATACAAATATATTTACAAACCCACAATACATGAAAACATGGGGTAAACAATTTGTAGAAGCATGTGGTAGTACAGAAATGAACATTCCACCTGATATGGGTAAGTTACGTTGGCTTATGGAAAAGTTTGTTAAAGATTACAACGTACAATTGGGAGAGTTAGGAGAAGAAGAATGAGTGATATATCAGTATCAGATGCAGATGGTGTAGTTCTTATTAACGAATTAGAAAAACGTTTTGGATTTATGCCAGTAATAGTTAAAAATGAACAAGGCAAAGAAGAAGTTAAGTGTTTAGTACCTAAGTTTACTGTAACAATTGACCCTATAGATGAGGAGGAATAATGACTATGAATACTCGTTTTGCTAAATCAAAAGAAGTAAACGTTATTACACCATTAGAAGACAAAAAAACATGGCATGCTAAGTTAGATGCTTGGAAAGATAATGCTAATAATAAAAATGTTTTTGGTGGTAGAAGATTTTTAGGTGTTAATAAAAATGGTAATGAAGTATGGATTTCTTATGAACTTAGAAAAGATACTAAAGAATTAACTATATCAAGTACTCATAACTTAAATTCATTAGAGAACGAAGGAGCTAAGCTTGCACCTAGACGTGTAACTGTTGGTCTTAATAAAGATGCACCTAAAGATTTAATGCGACCTGTTACGCAAAAAGATATGGGAGAAATAACACCTAATACGTTGCGCTATATAAATAAATTGAGAGATATGGCAGACATGGGAATAGGCAAAATAAATGGTAAATGTTCATCTCAATTGTTTATGTTAATATCTAATACTATTTATGAAGGTGATACTGAAATAGATAAAGGTGACTGTAGATGGAACGATATAATAGAAACATGGGATTTACCACCTGGAAAGTACCTAACAGTATATGGATAAAGAAGATACATATAGACCTTTACCTACATACATGACTATACAACCTAGCAAAATAGAAGGTTTAGGTTTGTTTACACTTAAAGCAATAAAAGACTTAGAGACTTCTTTAGGTGTGACACATGTATGGTACGAAGAAGTAGGCAGTGTATTTCGTACACCTTTAGGAGGTTTTATTAATCATAGTGAAACACCTAATTGTGAAATCAAAAGATTCGATGGCACAATAGTTAGTCATTTGTTCCCTATTAAACCTATAAAAGCAGGGGAAGAAATTACATTAAAATATACTATGTACTCTGTTAATGAGTGATATTGCACAGATAAGAGAACAGGCCTTTAAACGGGCTGGAAACGTCTGTGAGTGGGCAAATTGTAGCAGTAATAAATGGTTAGAGCTAGCACACCTTAAAGATATTGGTATGGGTGGCAACAAAGCACGCAAATACAATGTAGATAATACAGCTGTACTATGTAAATGGCATCACGATATATACGATGGAAGACAGTCTATGGGTACAAAGGTAGCGTACAGAGAACTATTAGAAGGTTATTTAGATAGACACTCAGGTGTTACTTAGAGCTACCGTATTTAGGTACACCAAGTTTATTAAACATAGTTTTTCTTATTTTACCAGCTTTATATGCACTAGTTTTCCAAGGTAAAGCTGTTTTACTACTTGTTTTATTAGTTAATTTGTTAGCAATATGTTTATGTTGTGCAACTCTTTTAGAACGTTCAACACGACCTAAGCCTTTTACATCATCATATTTCATTACTTACCTAATTTTTTTTTGGCAAATTCTTTTACAACAACTAGAGCAGCTGATGCACCAGATAGTGCAGCTAACTGTAATGCGTTAGCATCTACGCCTACTAGAGGAGCAACTGCTAAAGCACCTATAAATGCTTCTACAAAAGTCCAGCCAGTTTTTTCTAATATTGATTTGTATTCTTCACTCATTTAATATCCCTTGTATATTTTATTACTTGATACTGTACCGTATATGTTAGCATCTTTTTTCTTTTTTTTCGGTTGTGACATAGCCCATTTGCCGACATCATAAACATCTTTAGCTATCATTGCAGTTCCTATACCAGGTATTAACCTTGATGCACCTTTAGCTACAACTTTAACTGCAGCTTTACCTTTAGTTGCTTTAACTATAGCTTTATTAATTTCACTACTAGGAGTAAATTTAGTTACACCTGTTGTTGGATTAGTCACATTAACACCTGTATATGTTTGTGATACACCTGGAGTACCTGTATAAACAGGTGAGTAAATATTTTTTGGTTTAGGACTTATAGTTCCACTTACACCTGCGCCCTTTAAACCTTTTGTACCTTTAGCAGTAATAGTTTGGTCAGCCATTGTAACTACTTTGCCTTGATTTGGAGTAAATTTTTTTTTCATATAAGTTCCATCAGCCATAGCAGGACCTTTTAATTTTGTAGTTACAACTTTATTACGACCTTTACGTTTAGCGTAATCAGCACCATATTTTTTAGACCATGCTTTTTTAGCACGAGTTTGTGCAGCTTTTTTACGTTCAGCAGCTTCTCTAGCAAAACTAGAGTTTTGATAATCTTCTACTAATCTGTAATCAGGTAATTTAACCATTAATCAATCTTTCTGTCATCAAGTTTAGCAGATAAAACTTGAAGTTCGCCACTTATCTCTTGTAGTTTATCCATTACACCTTGTGGTTGTATCATATTAGGTGCTGCTTTGTTACTTGGTTCTATGTTTCCATCGTAATCTATGTATGTAACTTCTACATCTTGTCCTGATAGTATAGCTTCAGCTACACGAGGGTATACAAGTTTATATGCATCTCTACTTGACCCAATAAACCCATCTTTTTTCACTAAGTTACTCTCTTGTGAATTTCCTAGCAACAAACAACCAGCAGTATTTTCATCTGTATTACCTGAATGCCATAAAATCCACTTAAAATTAGGTACATCTTGTACCCATATCATACCGTGATGCCAATCTGCACCGTATCTAGCTAAGTATTTGTTATGAAATCCACCTTCTTCACGTAGTTTAAGCTTGTATGTACCTGCAGGAATACGTGTTTCACCATATACTTTAACGTCACGTTGTTCATCTTCTAATGTATAACAAAGAAATGTTTTTTTTCCATTAGAACTATCAAGTAATATGCCTGATGTCGAATCTTTTCCAGAACTAAATCTTAATACTTCTAATTTCATTTCTTTTTAATCTTTTTAATCTTACCATTTTCTGTACGGGCAAACTTATGTGTTTTAGTTTCTCTAATAAGAGTACCGTAATAACGTTTACCACCCCACATCCAACTAACTTTTTTAGACATTGACTATTCCTTTATACTTTTTACACCAAGCAAACTCTTGTACTACTGCATTCCATACTGTGCAGTTACCTGAAGGTTGGTAAGCATAACAGTTACTACATTGTTGTTTACCTTTAGGATACAACTGATATGCAGCAGGTAAATTGTTTATATCTTCGTTTTTATTAATTACCATTTAACTTTGTCTGCCCAATAAGCAGCTGACATCTTACCTTTCTTAATATTTTTTGCATGACGTGCTTTAAAAGATTTTTTTCTAGCTTTATCTTTTGCTGATTTAGGATTTTTACCTGCACCAGACACACCTTGTTGACCAAATCTAATTAATTTTAATGTATGGCCTTCTTGTGCTAACACCATATGTGATTTAGTAGGATGACTAGGTGTACGTTTAGGTTTATTAACACCTTTAAGATTGTGTTTTTTAATTAAACTTGCTTTTCTAGTTTCATGTGCCATGAGAATTAATACCTATATGTTTTTTTAGGTTTATTCTTCTTCGCAGGCTTTTTCTTTTTTGACATAGCTTCTCCTAACTATTTTATTATAATCAATACAACCTATATTACCACAATATGTATCTTTATTACGTAGAATAGGTGGCTCACTACATGATTTACATTTAGTAACCATAATTTAATGTCCGTGGTTGTTTGCTTCCAAATATGCTAGTCTAGTTTTTATATCGTTAAGTTCCCACATACTATTGTTAACAGTTTGTATTTGTGTTTCTACTCTAGTCAACGAATCATTAAGGTCTTGATATTCCCACTTTTCTAATAAGTAATATCTATCTAAATCAAACCCACCATCTCTAACCTGTTGCTCTAAATTATATAAGTTAGCTTGTAATGTAGCCATTTCTTCAGTAAACCTACCGACATTCTGTGCAGCTATTTCTAATGATTGTATTTTTTCATACAATACAGCTATATCATTTTGTACATAAGTGCTATCTTTAAGAATTACAAATTCATACTCAATGTTATTCATCCTTTCATCAATTCCTGTAAGAGTAATAAGTACAGCGTTAAGAGATTGTATACCAGCACCAACAGAACTCATAAGAGCTATACCAGTTACTATTAAACCTAAGTTATCTTTTATTTTTTTTAACACTGAGCCACATTACTATTAGAAATTCAATCATTATCCACCAATTTTCCAAATAATTTCTGTTATTTCCGAATCAATACCTTGTATAATGTTTAATACATCACTAACTTTTTGATTTGCATTTATTATTTCTACTTGCAACGCTGTTACTTGTTGTTGTAAATCATTAACCGTTTTAAATAACCAACCTACAAGTGCAGCTAAACCACCTTGTAATACCTGATTAAGATTTATCTTTGCTTCCATATATTCCTACATTGTTAAGCTACCAACAATTAATATAACTGTGGCAACTAATCCTAATACTTTATAAAATTCTGATTTATCCAATTTGTTATCTAGTTTTTCTTCTAGTCTGTCTAATCTTTCTATGACCAATTTTAATAATTCCTTTTGTGTGAACCCATTACTATTTGAAGTTGTCATTATGGTAGGTCATCCTGTGTAAGAAAATCCCACTCATCATTATAGGACATACGATTATCCCAATCATATTCACTTATTCTTTTAATAATTCTAAGAGCTTCTTTTAAAAAATAACCTAAAAGAAATCCAATTACATAATCCATAAATTGGATTATAACATATTATTTATGCAGGTTTAGGATTATCTGATTTAACTTGTGCAATGTGGTCAGCCCAGGTAGTTGTGCCATTGACACCATCCCAGTACTGCATATCTAATTGGTCTTGTATTGTTGCGTAAGCAGATTGTCTAGCAACTTTATATCCATTAGCTTCTTCATCTAATTGTCTAGCTCTTTCGTTATCAGCCCAAGTATTAAGAGTTGTTTCTATTTCTTCAGCAGTTAAATCTACTTGAACACCATCAACTACTATATGAGTTGGTGCTTCTAGACTTGCTTTAATTTCTTCTATTGATTGTGCCATTTATTTTTTAACCCCATAAATTTGAAAATTTCCACTTGCTATATTTCCACTTTGAGAAAAAAGTTTTATACCAGTACTATCAGTAGCACCATAACGCATCATCCATAAAGTACATCCATATATATCACCATTGCTTGTAGCACCAGCTACAACAAAATTTCCTTCTAATTGACTACTACCTGTTGTTCCATCAGACATATAAATATCAAAAATTCCTTGATGTGCATAATTACCACCATTACTTCTTAATGCAAACATTATATCTTGATAACCTGTTGCTGATTGATTGTTACCCTCAAAGGAAGATGTGTTATTTAAACCTTGTAAGTTATATGCTTTGTAATATGTACCTGTAATATCAGCTGGACTATCTCCCCCAGATTGAAAAGTCAATCTTAAATCTTGGTCATCAGTAGCCATAACAATATTTTGGATTACTAATTTATAAGAAGCATAAGTTGTATTATCACGAAAATTATTTAGTTGGATAGCAGCAGAACTACTAGCTGTTGCAGATTTTAATAATACTAAACCTGCTGATGTTAATGAAGATACATCCACACCATCTACATTACCATCTTTTAATAAGACACCATCAATGGTTACACCAGAACCAGAAGTTCTTTCGCCTATAACATTAACATTTAATGTACTCATTTTGGATTATTGTCCTTTACTTCTTTTAATGCTGTAAAAAATTCACCTGTGTTATCTAGTGTACCAGAATTTATATCGTGCCATAGCTTATCAAATTGTTCTCCAAGCTGTGGGTAAGCTGTAGCTCTATTTTTAATTAATTGAAGTTCTGCAATCTTTGCATTAACTTCTTCTTCACTAGGCATAGTCGCAGTATCTTTGATAAGTTTTAAGTTGGAATATACTTCTCCATCTTTTATATCTATCCATCCATACCACTCTGACATACCTTTATTAAATTCTTGTAGAGCATCTTGCAGTCCAATCATTATGTATCACCTAATTTTTTGAATACAACATTTGATGTATTAGTAGAGGTATCACCACGAAGTTGCACTGAACCAGAACCAAAATCATAATTTATTCTAATTTTTTGTTGACTAACATCAGTTATATCAACAATAGCTTTATTACTATTGTAAGCTCCTGTATAACCACCAGCACCTTCGTGATAATTATTTGCTATTGTAGTCCAGTTACTACCATCATCTAAAGTTGATTGTATAAACACAGAAGCATAACCACTAGAGTTAGGTGTGTAATAATAAGCTGTAAATTCTATTTCATAAAAACCTGTTTCTGAAAAAGAAAATACACCAGAACTAACGCTAACAAGACTTCCTAAGTTTCCTTGATTAGATGTGTCTGGAACTTCATAAGCAGTTAGAGGTGTAGTGTCTGCACTTACAGTTGTTGTTAATCTAAATTGTTGTGCAGCTTCTAATCCACCTGTAATAGATGGTATTGCACCATCTTTAATTAAAAGACCATCAATGGTTACACCAGCAGCAGAGTTGTATTCGTTTATTGTATCTACATTAACTTGGCTCATTTACTCTCCTAATCCATAAATATTTATTTGACCTGTCCAAGTTCCTGCATCAGGTTTTATTGTTAAACCATCAAATGTTGTATCTGCTTCATAACTTGCACCTAAATATCCTGTTTGCTGTTCAGTTTGTTCATCTGTAATAAAAGTTCCACTTAAACCTGTTCTTCGTGCAACTGCTGGTCCATAAATAGTCAATTCACTACTAATTGTGTTATCTGAATTACTACCTGTCCAACCATTTAATTTCCACTGAGAACCTGCATCAGTCCTTTGTTCAAATTCATTATCTGAACTTATTCTAAATGTTCTAACACCAGAAGCGTAAAGACTAGAAGTATTATCAGAACCACCTGTTCTTAAATTTAAATAAGTATATTGCACTCCTGTATGTGAACCTCTTATATTAATAATTACTTTATAGTTTGTGTATGCAGAGGTAAATATATTATCAACTGAAGTGCCAGATGAACTACTTACAGTATTAGAACTAAGTAAAACTAAACCACCACCTGCTGTTGCTGCAATTTTGCTATCTTTAATTAAAGCACCATCAATAGTTACACCACTTGCTGATGTTTGTTCTCCAATTGTATCTACATTTAATTGACTCATACTATTAATAAGTTCCCATCTACATTGACTGTTCCTGTTATGTTAGCAGGTCCAACAATCAAACCATTTTCACTTGCTGCGATTGTTGCACTTCCTATTTCATTACTGTGTGTTTTAACACCATCAAGATGTCGCATACCATCTACTGTTACACCAGTATTAGATGTTTTTTCTAACAAAGAGTTTGTCAAAAATGTACTCATAAAATTATTAAGTTTCCTACTACATTAATTGTTCCAGTTACATTAGCTGGTCCAATGATTACTCCATTATCTCCTGTAGCTATTGTTTGTGTACCTGCAATAGTTGCAGAGTTTATTGTAATACCATCTTTTAATTTAAAAGTATCTACAGTTAAACCATTGTTTGTTGTGTACTCTGTTACAGTATTAACTTTAAGTTCACTAGCCATTATTCAGCTACTTCTTCCCAAGCTCCTGTGTTGTCATTCCAAACATATTGTTTACCATCATCTGGCATAGCAACTGGTGCTTCCCAAGTCCAAGTACTTTCATTGAGTACCCACTTGCTATAAGGTTTAGGTGCTAAGAATACATCATTGTCTGCATCATAAGTATATCCTATACCTGCATAGTTACCTCTAAAAGGAGTTCCTTCTCCACTGTGTGTATTACCACTGGTGTTATAGGAAGTTCTTTTACAAGTCTGTCCTCTAAAATCTCCATACCACGCT
>WLWG01002550.1_pt1 | contig 13687 bp, 11 predicted proteins | sample 6712871 | NCBI WGS metagenome assembly WLWG01 (sample SAMN12718693, study PRJNA515312) | sponge metagenome | isolation source: marine sponge | host: Mycale hentscheli | place: New Zealand: South Island, Marlborough, Capsize Point | collected 2003-05-01 | reverse complement strand
TTGCTATTTTCAATTCTTTTATTAGATATTAAATTTTTAATTCTATCATATTCTATTGTTTCATTTTCTAATAGGTCTTTTGCTATTATTTCCATATGTTGTTTATATTTTTTCAATATTTTTATTGTTTGATTTTCAATATCTTCAATTATATCTTTACATCTAGTCATTATATTATTATTAAGTTGTTTTCCTATATTACCCATTACATCTGGATTAAGTGGTCCAATAGTTTCATTCATTCCCCAAGAATTTGTATATTTTGTAATAAGTATCGATACTTTTTCAATATCATCACTTGCTCCAGTAGAAACATTTCCATATATTATTTTTTCGGCGGATCTGCCTCCTAATAATACACTTATTCTACATAAAATCTCTTCGCTTGTCATCAATTTTTTATTTGAAGGTTTCTGTTGACTATATCCTAATGCAGCTTCTCCTCTAGGAACAATACTAACCTTAACTGGTTGTTCGGTGTGTTTTAATATAAATCCCATCAAACAATGCCCTGCTTCATGATAACTAACTCTTTCCCTTTCTTCTTTTGACATCATTCTTTCTCTTTTTTCTCTACCTATCATAACTTCATCAATAGCACATTGTATATCTTCTTCTTTTATTGTATTTTCATTATTATTATTTTGTATAGCATGAATTTTTGCTTGATTTGCTATATTTGCAATATCTGCTCCAGATAATCCTGCGGTTCTTTCAGATAATATAGTGTAATTTAAGTTAATAGGAAGTTTCATATCTTTCAAATACAATTCACATAATTGTTCTCTTTCATCATTATTAGGTAAATCAAAATAAACTTTTTTATCAAATCTTCCAGAACGAATTAACGCTGGATCTAATGTTTTAATTAAATTAGTAGCTGCAAATACAATAACATTATCTTTTTCTTCAAATCCATCCATTTCAGTTAACAATTGATTGACTGTAGATGCTCTTTCTGAATTATCACTTTTATCTCTTCTTTGTCCAACTGCATCTATTTCATCTATAAAAATAATACATTTCTTTTTCCCTTTTGCCTTTGCAAATAAGTCTCTTACTCGTTTTGCACCAACTCCTACATATTTTTCTATGAATTCAGAGCCTGATGCAGTTATAAGAGGTATATCTAGTTTTTTTGATAATGTTTTAACTAATAAAGTTTTTCCAGTTCCGGGTGGTCCTGATAATAATATACCCTTGGGTAGTTTTACATTCCATTCTTTATATTTACCACTATTTTTGATAAAATCCATATAATATTTTATTTCATCCTTTACAGATTCTAATCCTATAATTTTATCTAACGAATTATTTGATTTACCTTCTCTTGGAGACCATTTTTTATTCTTATTAGCTATAAAAATTATAAGAAAAAGTATAATTAATATAAATGCCCCATTGTCATTTTTTGGAGGTTCTGGTGGTGAACTAAACCAATTCATTTTATATAGTCAAGATGGTTTATCTCTATTATTATTATGTAAAGGTTTTTTGGAAATGTCACAAAATTGTCCCCATTCATCTTCAAATTGTTCTTGTTCAGAATCTATTTTTATTTTATTATTTTTTGTAAAATATAATACGAAAGGCATTATTTTCAGTACTTGAATAACTTTGTCAAGGAGTGCTCCCATAGTTTTGTAATTAAGTATAAATAATATACGTTTCTTATATTCAATTTTATAGCAGTAAAGTAATATCCCAAGCATATCTTGCTATATACTCAACAATCTCTTCAGGTAAAACTCTATTATGTACTTTCATTAACTCTTGTTTATATAAATGCTCTCTTGATTGTGCTGCGGAAATCTTTGCAATTGTTGTCATATATGTTCTAATTTCATAAGCTTTTCTCTCTCTCGAGATATCAAATATGGGACGGAGAAGTTGACATACGCGCCAAGGCACTTCGACCGTCGCGGAACTGTCCAAGGGGCACCAGAGCCAGTATTCATAGGAGATGGCGTAAGTCGTGCGCACCTTCACCTGCTCACAATCTCTTGGAATAATTTTTTTATAATCATCTTTAGTGAGACGTTTTGTTTTTTGTTGAATTGGCATTGTTAATAATGTATTTCATTTATAGTTTATTAAATCAATTTTCTAGACCCCACCGCCCCATCATTTGAACCCTATACTTATTTTTGGGAGTAATATACCATCTCTTCTTGCTCTTATCCCATTTTGCACCCATTTTTTTAGCTTCATCCTTTTCATCATAAGGAACCTTTAAATATATTTTATTTTTTGCGCGTTGATAAGGACATGATTCAACTCCAATAGCAAGATTAGCAAGTCTATCAGCGTGGTCATTTCCAATAGAATGCTCATCTTCTAATCCTGTATGTGCTCTAATGTGAGTAAACTTGATATTATTATATTTTTTACAGAAATTATAAGCAACTTTTACGATTTCAACATTTGGAATATCTTTTTCTTTATTTTTCCATCCTTTTTTTGACATTTTCTCTCCATAAGTTGTACAACATCTTATGGAATAAGATGAATCGCTATAAATCATAACTGATTGACCTTGTTCTATTTCGTCTCTTAAAATAGTTAATGCTTTAATTATAGCTAATAATTCGGCTCTATTATTTGTTTGTGTTCCTGTAAAAGATTCACTTGTATTTCTTTCATCTCCTTCTCCAAACCAAATACCAAATCCAGCTCGAGCATCTGTTTTACCATTATTAGAACAAGCACCATCAGTATATACATTTATTACTGGAGCAGATGATAAAGGTTTATTGTTTTTCCTGATAACAAAATTATCCATTATTAATATAATAATTTTGTTTATATTTTTATATCAATTTAATATTTGAATACATTCCAGAGAGAATTATAAGGATTTGGATGGCGTCTTGGATCTCTAGGTATTCCATTTTCTTTTCTTGCACGGTCTGATATGTGTTTTTCATATAAAGATTTTGAACCTCCTAATCTATTATTACTAGCTAATTCTCTTTCAGCATCTTCATATGCATAAACACCCTTACCCGTTAATTTCTTTCTATCAATATCAAAGTTACCTCCGCCTTTTGCAACATGTGCTGTAATCATAGAATTATTATTTATTTTTCTATCTTTTGATAATGAAACAGTTACTAAAATATCATTTATAAAGTTAGTTAATGTATTTTTACTTGATTCTGTTCTTTCAGTTTGGTATTTGTGAATTAATTTACCGATAGAAATATATTCATTTGGTTCAATAGTATTGGGTAAATTAAAGTTTTTTGTTTTGGATAATTGAGCCATAAAGTTTTTACCTATATTATAGTAATCTCCATCGCCTCCCTTGATATCTGTTGTTTTTAAAGCCATATCTAAACTAACATTATCAAACAATCCAGGAGCTGTTCTTGCATATCCATGTTCATTTTTTGGCATCAATATAGCACCACAACTAGTACAATCTCCACCATTTAAACCATCCTTAACCCAAGGACATTTTCTGTATTGTTTTCCATTAAATATTGTATCTTCACAACTTTTATTATCATATTGAGGATATTTACATCCGTTAGGACACTGACCAGTTCCAGGTTCAACAACAAATCCATTTGGTAATATTTGTCCATTTATCATTTGAGGTTGTTGTGGGGGTTGCGGTGGTTGCTGTTGAGAAAACTGTTGTGCCATTTGATCAGCTTGCCAAGTTGGTTGTTGGGGTGCTTGAATATCATTAGTTACAGGAGCTTGTGTATCAGCAGAATTATTAGAAATCTGTTCAGTAGTTGATTGTGCTAGATTATTATCCTCACCTTTTAAATTATCTCCTGAAAATGCTTGAGATAAATGAGGTTGTGCTTTATTGATAGCCTTCATATAGGATTCGTGACTTCCTACTGTATCCTTTTGATATCCTTTAATTACTCCAGCAATAAAATCCATTTTAGATGCATTTTTTGCAGTATCAACTTTATCTTTATTAGCACATTTTGTTCCTCCTAGAGTTTGAAATAAATGATCAACCCATTGTGATGCACTATGTAATTGTGACACAGTAATACATTTTTCCTGAATTTGTGCTCCTGTATTTGCATCTACTCTGTTAGATTCTTGAGTTGTAGTTGTTATTGTATTTCCTTTATCATCTGTAGTTGTTACTACATTATTCCGTGGGGCACTACTAGTTGCCTGAACATTAGTTCCAACAGCATAGTTATTCGTTAAAGGTTGATTTAATTCTATATTACCAGAACCTGCATCCGCAGCCGCAGGTTTATTCTTACATAAAGACTGATATTTTTCAATAGCTCCACCAGGAGTATTTGATGTATTAAAATGAACTTTACTACGACCATCATTTGAAAAAAGACAATATGGGTGATCGCCTGGGCCATCAAAATCATTACTCCATGTTAAATTTAATTTTTCTGCTGCTTCTTTACATTCAATAGAGGTGGTAATAGGGTCTTTTCCTACATCCGCACATAATTTATTATTTTCTGTCTTAGAATATTTATTTGTATCAGTCCCAGCAGCGGGTGTTGCAGCGGGTGTTGGGTTTGAGCAAAATTTACTTCCTTTTTTAAATAAATACATATCGACCCCTTCTTCAACTGCAACTTGACCTTTATCGTAATATTCTTTAATTTCAATATGATTTTCGTTTGTTCTTCTTATCGCGTTTGCGTTTCTATCTGCAAGGTATTTGCCTGAACCAGGAACATTATTTCCATTTCCATCAAATTTTACCATCTTTACCCAGTCATCATCTCCAGTATATACAGCAATACCTGACCCATCATTAGATGGGTCAAAATATATTGCATTTACAGGCTTTGCTGTACTTTCCGCTGTAATCCATTCCCCATACATATAACCAAAATCAGATGGATCAGTAAATATGTTTGGAGTCGATCCGGAGGGACGGGGACATTTATTTGTCATACCTTCAGCAAAAGTTCCTGTATTCCAAAAATCACTAATATCTTGCCAGAAATGATATATTGTAAATATAACCATAATTATTAATATTACAAATATTAATGGATTCATATATAATTTATAAATATATTATTTTACTAAATCTTAGTAATATAATATGTCATTATCTTCAAGCCTTAATAATGGTTCTTTTTTCAGTATTTGGAGGAACGCCTATCACAATTCTTTGTCCAGGTTTAAATTTATGGTCATTTCCAACTGCAAGAGTTTTTTCACCAGTACTATGTTTTTGAGTTGTAATTGCAGATGGTAGTCGTCTTTGATTTGTAATTGCAGATGGTAATACAGAACCGGTTGAACTTATTTGATCTGGAATTTTAGCTTTTACAAATTTTTCCAAATTATTGTCCCAAGTCATACCATCAGGTGGTTTTTTGCAAAATAAACTTTTTCTATATGCTCGTTTTGTATTACTCGTTCCCCATGAGGGTTTTCCTGCTTCACCCGATTTGGTATAAGCAACATCAGGTATTTCTTGATGCGTCATTGCAAAACTAGGAGTTATTCCACTTCTATCATTTCGCATTCCCACTTGTAACCAAACATTAGCTTCATCACTTACCGGAGTCCAACTATCTCCTGATTCTGGTTTTCCTTTTATAAAATCTAAAACTTCTCTTCTTGATGCAATTGTTCCATGAGCACCTACTATATTTCCACTATTAGCTTCGCCTTCGCATAATTTCTTTGATGCTGACCAAGAATTCATACCGTCAGTATTTAATCTTACAATACCAGCCGGCCAGGAGTTTTCATATGTAGCATTTAGTTTATATACTGCTGCAAATTTTTTAACATCATTATTATATTTATGCATAATATCATTCCATTTTCCATCCTTTTTTTGAATTTCTGCATGAACTTCTCCCCTATTTTCTGTTTGTCCTTTACAACAATCATTAGGTTCTCCACTACGCCAATTCGCATAATCCCAATTACTACCATCAGTCCAAGTCCATTTTTCCGCACTGTTTCCACTACCTGGTCGTTTTCTAACTGCACCAATCCAAACTTTTTGACAAGGAGGAAGAATTTTCCTAATTGCTTCATTTTCTTCAGTAGTATGAATACTTGCTAAATGACCACCCATTGCAATAGCAGCTAAATGATGTTCCATAAATGTTTTCCTTTCACATGCAAAATAAAAAGCATTTAGTCCTGTCGGTCTAGTTTGTTTTTCTAATAATTTACAAGTAGGGTGACTTACATTGGAATCTAAAATCAATTCAGATATTTCACAGTTAAATGCTGCATACCAAGGGTCACTCATATAAAAGAAAGGAAGGGCAGAATTATCTTTGTAATAACAATAATCCCAATCTATCGTCCCTTTTCCCCTACATCCTGGAATAGCTTCACCCTGTCCACCAGTTCTTTCAAAGCATTTTAATCCCGTCGCACATTGTCCTGTATCACAATCTCCTTCGCATTCTCCTAATTTTGTTTGTTGGGGGTTATTTGGCATATCTTGCATTTGACTGCCATATTCTATTAATGGTAATGTTGAGCCATCTCCTCGACTTTTACTAGGAGGTGAATGTCCTGAACCTAGTGTTTCCTTATGTTCATGTTTAATATCATCATTTTCATCTCTAATAATACAAGTATACTTTGAGCCGTCAATAATAAGAGTAACCCTAGATTTTTGATTTAACGGTAATTCATAACTAGGATCAGTGCCTTGATTACCAGACCATTTTATATGCAATTTTATCTTTTTTGTTGTGGATGGACTTACCCATATTCCAGGCCATCTAGAATAATCACTATTATTACTATTCATTCCATCAAAAGTATTATGCATTATATTTTGATACGAACTATTGCCTTCACCTAATGGTTTAATTACAAAACTCATAACAAAATTATCCCATTTACCGTCCCACTGTTTAGCTTCCTTTAGAATAGTATTTTTTTGTGGTTTTCGTGGATTTTTTCCTATAAGTATTAAAGTTGTTGCAGGCATACAATTACCTGTAATTGTATTATATACATTTGTAGTTGATTGTCTATGATTAGACAACCTTTTTGATGGTATTATTTTTGTGCATCCTGAAACTAAATATGGTTGTTTATCACCACTGCATTTAATAGCATTAGGATTTCCCATATACCCCGAAGCACATTTCAATCCATTGACGCTAAATGAACTTATTTGTAAATTTTCATTGACACCTGAATAATCATACCCGGTAGTTGTTGTACTTCTTACACATTTCGGTACCGGCTTATCTTTTTCCCATTTATTTTCATAAAGTTTATATCCGGTACCATGGCTCGGACCTTCAAGTTTGCAAGAAGTTGGTTTGTTGTAGTACCCGCTCTGGTGAACCTTGAAATTTCCAGCAGACTTTCTTACAAAACTACACGAGCCATTGCTTTGTCTATATGTAAATATTCCCTCCTCACCAAAATGGTTGGCACAATCTTGGAGACTAGATCTGGTAGTCATATTTCTTACCCACATTCTGTAGTCTGGTTGCGGAATGCAGTCGGAGCCCCGCGCGTTGCATTCTTTAGTTCCGTCGTACCCGTAATTTGAACATCGTAAATTATCCTTTCCTAAATCGCCATACACCCATTTACCTTTACCACCATCAGGTGTAGGAGGTTTTATGCCACCTTTTGTAAATCCTTCTCTAACTCCCCATAAATTTTTTATATTTTCATGCAAATGATACAATATACCTATAACTATACTAATTGATATTACATAAATTAATAGATTCATATATAATTTAATTATATATTAATTTCACTAAAGTAGGTTAGTATAAACTCCAAACAGAATCATATGGTTTGCGCTTAGGATGTTTCTCACATCCTTTCCACATACATAGTCCACCTTCAGGTTTTGATGCTTTATCCCCATCTCCTATCATTGAGTTACTATTATCACCATACATACCCGTTGTTCTTAAAGTAGTAGAGTGTTGAGGTGATTCCCAATCTACCTGACTATTGGATATTGAACTTCCTGCTAAAATATTATTAACAGAATTCATTAATTTTTGTTTTGCAACAATATTTTGAGGACCTGTAATTTTTTCCTTTTCTTGTATTTTTATTTTTGCTACAACTCTTCCAAGTGATTCATAATCATCATTATCAATATTCGGTATTGCTACATTTCTAATATGAGACAAATCTTTCATGAAATTTTTACCAACTCTTATAAAATTTCCTTGGTTTTCTTGACTTAATTTAATATCACTAGGTATCAAAAGCTTGTTAGATAGAACTTGTTTCATTAATTGTTCATTGAAAATAGCTGTATTTTGCATTTTGGATGCGGCTGGTTGAGAAGAAGGAATACCTTGAAGTGTTTGACCTTGTTTTATATTTTGTGATTGAAATTGTCCAATTGCCATTTGTTTGTCAAATTGCTGATTGAATTGTTGAGTTTGTTCAGTATTAACTACAACACCTGAAGCTTTTATTTTATTATCCCAGAATGAGCCAGGAGGAGGAGGTGGAATTTCTCTTCTTTTAATCTTTTCACCTAAGTCTTTAGCTACCTGAGTAGTAAACATTCCATACACCATCATCACTTGTTGAGGAGTAGGTGCTGGTCGTCCGGATGGATTAGGAGCTAATGGTGGTATAGGTCCTATAGTTCTAAGTTGATTTTCCCAATCTGAACCTTGAGGAGGAGGAGGCATTTCTCCTGATTTAATTTTACTCCTTAACATCATCAACATTGCATTGCCCATCTGGTTCCATTTTGCTTGACTATTTCCAGCACCAGCTTGTTGTTGTAATGGATTCGCACTACCTATTCTTTGATATGCTTGAGGAGCAGCCCCTCGTAATAGCCTTGTCCAAGGAGATCCTGGAGGAGGAGGATCTAATCTTCCTGATATAATTTCCCCAATTACATATTCTGCTATATTTTTTGGCATAGCTATCATACTTGGACGGATCTTCCAAGGTATTTTAGTTTTTGGATCAATTCCAGCTGCTAATATTAGATTAATTCCAGAATTGCGTGCATTTCGTATTTGTTGTTCTTGGACTTGTCTATTTACTTCCATTATTTGTGCAAAATTACGCTGTAGTCCTCGATCCTTTTCAACTTCCGATTGTGTTGGATTAACTAATTTATTGTGAAATATTAAATTCATATCTTTGTAATAAATAAGTTTCATTGTATGTCCTTGGTCGCATTTGTGCTCTGTAAATTGTAGCTTAACTTTATCACCAGCCTTTACATAATCTGATATATCAGCAGTTCCTTTCGCGACAGCCGTGTCCTGAGCCATTTCAATTGCCTTTGACCGGGCCACATTTTCCACAATTTGATGATTTTTACCTGTCGTAATATTTTTCAATATCAATATACCCTTTGTAAAATTTCCCCATCCTTGATCTTCAATTTTGTATTCATACTGTAATTTGTAAGGTTTTTCAGAACCTTCTGGTATTTCTTTTTCTACCGACAAAGGTACCTGGTTTTGTTTCACTTCGTCCTTCCCACAGGTTAAGTTGGAATTCATATTTGCTGGAAAAAAATTCTTTATTTCAACTTCTGTTGAAGTCATACCTTCAGCAAATGTATTACCAGTGTTTGACCAATTTTTATAATCTATGTAAAAATGATATACTATAAATAATACCATAGTTATCAAAAATAACATAACAAATAAATCTGCTACCATTATATATAATTTATTAATATAATATTTATTTTACTAAATGTGTATTTATTTGTTGACTAACAACCACAAAAGTGACACATTTACTCATATGTTTAATTTTATGTGCATTGATATAAGCACAGGTTGAACGGATACCACCTAAATAATCAAGAACAGTTTTTTCTAGAGGACCTTTATATTTTACTTTTATACATCTTCCTTCGCTAGATCTATATTTTGCCATTTTTCCATAATGTTTCTCCATAGCGTGTTGACTACTCATACCATAAAACAACTTAAATTTCTCTCCGTTTTCTTCAACAACCTCTCCAGGATTTTCATCATGTCCCGCAAAAACTCCTCCACACATTACAAAATCTGCTCCACCGCCAAATGCTTTCGACATATCTCCAGGACAAGTGATTCCACCGTCTCCAACAATAAATCCACCACATCCGTGAGCAGCATCAGCACAATCTATTATAGCGCTTAATTGCGGAACACCCACTCCTGTTTTCATACGAGTTAAACAAGCACTTCCTGGTCCAATTCCAATTTTCACCCCATCAACTTTTCCATTAATTATTAACTCTTCAACCATTTCACGGGTAGCTACATTTCCAGCAATAATAATTCTATCTGGAAAAACTACTCTTAATTTTGCACAATATGTTACTACTTGTTCCATATAACCATTTGCCACATCAACACATATCCATTTTGCATTTGTATGTTCAACTAATTCAAATAAATTACTCATTGCACTTTCATTAATACCAGTAGAAATCATAAAATAATCAGGATCTAAAGGTCGTCCTTCTTTTTCACGAGCCTTAAAATCTTCAACTTTATAAAATTTATTTAAACAAGTTAACATTTTATGTTTACTTAAAACATCATATACATTAAATGTTCCAGTTGTATCCATATTTGCTGCGATAATAGGAACGCCTTTCCATTTCATAGTTGAATGAGCAAAAGTAAATTCTCGCTCTAAATCAACTTCACTTCTAGAAGTTATAGTAGTTCTTTTAGGACGAATCAAAACATTATGAAAGTCCAACTGAGGCGTTGTTTCTATTTTCATTATAAATAACTAATTACTGAAATTTTAAGTTGTATTTTTTTAATATTTAATGATATATATATAAAATGGTTAAAAATGATAATGGATATAGTTTTCAACCTGGTTTAATGGATAAAATGTATCAAGATAAAAAAGAAGAAAAGGAGAAAGCAGAAAAAGAAAAGAATAAGGAAAAACGAAAGGCATCAAGAGAAAAAAAAAGGAAAGAAAAAGAAAAAAAAAGAAAGGAAAGACAGAAAGAAATAGAATCTAAAAAGAAAAAAAAGGCCAAAGAATGGACATATAAGGACAAGGTTAATTATTCTATTTTAGCGATAGTAATGGTACCCTTATTTCAATTATTTTTTATATATCATCAAGGTAGTTGGTTAGATATAGTTTTACAATCAACAAAAAATTCGAACTATCTAAAACAATGGTTACCTGATGGTGATGGATTACCATATAGTAAGGGTGAACAAGGTTCTGGAATTAAATGTAAAGAAATTAAAAAATATTTACCTGCTCGCGAAAAAGCAGGTGGAGAAGCATCATCTCCCCCCTCAGCTCCTCCACAAGCTGGTGGTGGAAAAAAAAGAAGAAGAAGAGTTCAAAAAGGAGGATTTAGTTCTGGAGTAAATGATGCCAAAGAATTCTTTGATTCAACTAAATATGGAATTCCTTATGAATGGGCAGATAATGACAATTTTTTAATGAGTGGTACAGGAGAATATTTTAAAACCTTTTGGCAGGGCAATCGCAGTGCTCTTAAGTTTTTACAGGAACAAACAAGGGATGCTTTTTTCAAAGATCATAAGGAACCTAATGGATTAGGTGAAAAAGCATGGGATTTTATTAAGTTTGCAGCTATTTTACCGGTAGTTAATATTGTAGCACATATAGGTCAAATTGTTACTAATTTTGGATTATTATTTTGGGCATCATTTAATAATCAAACTATAATGATATTGCCATTCTTTATTCTTGCTATATGTAGCATATTCTTAGGTGCATTCACCGGATATTTCTGGCCTTGGGGTTTATTTACACTGTATTTAACAGTGTTTAACTTAAGACCAACAGCACAAAAAATATCTAATTTCCAAACTTATGGAAAACGTTATAAATGGTTATGGTGTATTTCTATATTAGTCTGGTGGTTTATAATAATTGGTGGAGGTATTTGGAAATGGCATAAAGATGCTATGATATTTTTAGGGATTATAGCTGCACTATTCTTTTTAGGAATGGTGGGAGTTTCAACACTTGTTTAATTTTATATAATTTAATATAAAAATATATAAAATGAGCTTGCTTAATTTTAATATAGCGATGGGAAATAATAAAAAAAAGAAGGGAAAGAACAAGATAGTTAGTGCACAAGGAAAACCATTTGTGAGTGTTTGTACTCCAACATATAACCGACGAAAATTTATTCCACAATTAATAAAATGTTTTAAAAATCAAAATTATCCAAAACAATTAATGGAATGGATTGTAGTGGATGACGGAGATGATAGTGTTGAAGATTTATTTCAAGGAGTAGAATGTGTTAAATATTTTAGAGTAAATGAAAAAATGAAATTAGGAAGAAAAAGAAATTTTATGCACGAAAAAACAAAAGGGGAAATAATAGTTTATATGGATGATGATGATTATTATCCACCTGATAGAGTGAACCACGCTGTAAATAGATTAAGAGCAGTTCCAAGAGCAATGGCAGCAGGCAGTAGTATTGTTTATATTTATTTTAATGATTTGGACAAAATATATCAATTTGGTCCTTATGGTCCTATGCACGCCACAGCAGGAACATTTGCATTCAGGAGAAAGTTATTACAAGAAACAAAGTATGATGATAATGCAGAAATTGCAGAGGAAAAGGCATTTTTAAAAAATTATACTGTTCCATTAGTTCAACTTGACCCAATGAAGGCTATTTTAGTTTTTGCACATCAATATAATACATTTGATAAAAGAAGACTACTTATAAATCCTCATCCAAATTTTGTTAGAGAAACTAGATTAAAGCCGAAATTATTTATTAGAGATAAAGAGATGCGGAATTTTTATACTACAGTTTAAATAAAATATAATATTTGAAAATATTATATGTTAGGTTGGATAAAGACATTAACTAAAAAGTTTAACAAACTTCCTGCATTGGGTCAATTTGCAGTTTCTGTATTAATAATAATAGTAGTAAGATATCTTTTACATCTTATAATTTACTCTAATTATTTATCTGGTTATTTAGAAAACTTTGGTAATCCTAAGGAATTAGTATATTTTCATATGACTGGATGTGGTCATTGTAAGAAATTTACACCAGTCTGGAATGAATTTTCTAGTAATTATAATGGTGAATTGAAATTAAAAAAATTAGAAAGAAAAGAGGCAGGTGATTTACTACAAAAATACGAAATTAAAGGGTTTCCTACTATTCTTTTAATAGACGAACAAGGAAATAAAAAAGAATTTCAAGGAGATAGAAGTATTGAAGGGTTACAAAATTTTATAAGTCATTAATTATGATACTGTTTAAAAATCTATAAATTCTATTTATATCCAATTTATTGATTTCATAATTATTGTTTTCAAATAATTCAATAATTTCAGCAGTAAATGCTACGATGAACCAAAATATTAATTTAAATGATACAGAAGAACTTAATGATAATTTAATAGAAGGAGAATTTATTGTAGAAGATGAAAATGAATTTATTACTAACAAAGATAACAATCCTAAGTTTACTAATGGTATAGATATAAATGAAGATGAAGATGGTGAAAATCAAAGTGATATAAACGAAGATGAAGATGATCAAAATTTAAAAGAGCAAGAAAATGAGAATGAAGATGGTGAAAATCAAAGTGATATAAATTTAGATGATATAGAAACAATAATGTAATTAATTTATAATAAAAAATTTATTTATTACTAAAAAATATACTTCAAATTTAAATATTTAATATAAATATTAAAATATTAAAAATGCATGCAAATATTTTACATCAATAT
>WLWG01002547.1_pt1 | contig 13689 bp, 13 predicted proteins | sample 6712871 | NCBI WGS metagenome assembly WLWG01 (sample SAMN12718693, study PRJNA515312) | sponge metagenome | isolation source: marine sponge | host: Mycale hentscheli | place: New Zealand: South Island, Marlborough, Capsize Point | collected 2003-05-01 | reverse complement strand
GTAGTTGTTGCGCAAATTTACCTAATGCTGTGCTGTCTGGGGCAATACCAAACAGAGTAGACATACCATTAAAGGCGTCTAAAATACCACCTCCAGCTTTCATAGCATTGGCAAGGAAGTTCTGAGCATCAAACCCAAGAAACTCGGTATCGGTGCTTTCTGCCCAGTTAAGGGCATTTTGGGCCAAATCTATAAGACTGTCACTCCACCCAAGACTTTCTTGAATGTCACCCCAAGCCATGCCGCCACGGGCAGCGTCTAATGCCAGTCCAGCTTGTGTTCCTTGATCTACACCATCTATACCACGAGTAACAAGAATTGTAAGAGGTAGCCCACCACCTGTAACTTGGTCACCATCTTGGTTGCGGTAGGCTATGCCCGTTCTGTTACCGTCTGCATCTTCAGTATAATAAGATGTTACCCAACCATGTACTGGATTCCATCGAGCTGGAGTGCGTATAGCCCCCCAAAATGCGTTGCCTGAATCGTCATACTGTAGAACTGCTATACCTTGAACAACATCCGCAGCGGTAACGCCTTCACCTAGTTCAACTATACTTTCGTCGCCTGCATCGTTTTGCATTCGAGTAAATTGATCTAGCGCTAACGCTTCTTCCGCGGTCATTTCGGTACCCGCCGCTACTCCACGTATGTCATACCCCAGACGATCTAGTATAGCTAAATCACCTTCGTTAAGTTGTTGACCTGTTTGATAACTACTATTTGGATCAGACCCAATAGCTTCAACCCAAGTGTTAAATATAGCTTCTTGAGCTTCTGTATTAAAAATTAAATTCTCTAAATCCTGTGGACTGGAGTATCCAGAGTCTCTAATTACCTGCATTAATAATTCACGTTGACCATCGGTTAAATTGTAGACAGGAGAATTTTCTGCAATGCCAAAACCACCAAACATAATTTCGTTCAACACAATATCGCGGTTTTCTTGAGCCGCTAATTCGTATTGATTCCAACTAGTGTACGCTCCGTCATGCTGACCTTCAGATAAAAAGTGTGCGTACGGGTCTACGTCTTCTGGTAAGTTGTTTAGATACGCATACTCTTCAGCGTTAAAGCCGGGGTCCATAGCATTAACTAAAAACGCATCTGTTGACGCGTATATAGACGTTAACTCACCATCCAAACGATCAGCGGTACGTTGTAGATTATTCTGCGCCTCAATTAGACCATCTTGGTTTTCTAGCATCAGCGCGTTATCAGCTTCGATTAGAGGTACAAGCTCATTGATTCGGTCGAGGTAGCCTTCTTCTTCAATCAGGCGGTTGTACTCTACTACCGCGTCTTCAAGCTCAGCTTCTAACTCTTCAATTCGCTGCGCAAATATATTGTTGGGGTCCATCCCCGGCTCTGCTGCATCCGCTTGCAGCATCATAATCTCATCACGATTACCCGTGATGGTGTTCCACAATCCTTGTAGGGTGTCGTACTTTTCTTTGTACTCGTCGTAGTTTTCTGTAAGTCGAGGGGCAATCTCAGCTAGTGCGTCGCGGAACTCTTGCACCTCCGCGTAATCTCCCGATATTCTATCGAGGGTGTCGCCAATAAAGTCACCAACACCTGAGTCACGGATTTCATCGTGCAGTTCTTCCATACCATAGGCGGATAAAACTCCCATGATCTGTGCGGCAGCTTCTTCTCCAGTACCGCCAGACAACGCTACAGCCGCTGTACGTTGGAACGCAGCGGTAATATAGCTTATTTCACGATCTCCAACTTCAGGGTTAGTAACAATATAATCACGTACAAGTTGAGTTGTTATCAAACCACGCGTTACTGCATTAGCCATTAACTCTGGTGTAATTTCTTGCCCAGTAAGTTCCGCAGCTAACGCAGAACCAATCATGTTTTTAACGACATTAGGTATAGGTCGGGTAGTTGTTTGACCTGTGTCGGGGTCAGTGACTTCCATCTCCCAACCCATTTGTTCGCCAATTTTACCTAAACCTGCGGATACCGCAGCGGTAATACCTCCTCTAGCAAAGGCTTCAAGGGGGTCTTCTCCATATATAATGGCTTGTGTAGCTGCAACAGTACCTTGTGTAATTGCTGAAACTGCTAACTCTTTTACGCCTTCGCTAAGAGCTTCGCCAATAAACTCATCAACAAATGGGGCAGTGTGTTGAGCAACTTCTCCACCAATTGCTTGTGATACATAAGATACAGCAACAGTTTTAAGTACGTCGCCAAGGTCTCCGCCATTAGCAGCAACAGATGCACCATCAATTAACGGTATAGCCCATGCGTTACCCGTCGCTATAGCCACCACTTTAGCGATTGTCTCTATTGGGTTATCGAGTAAGGCTTGTACGGTGTCGCCAACAAAGCTAACAACAGGTTCTACAATTTCATCGAAGACAAAATCAACAACATCCTCGATTGCACCAGCAACCCAGTCTATTACGTCTGTTATAGCGTCAACGATAAAACTCATTTACAACCCTCGCATCAGTGGCTTCTTACCAAGTCGCATGAACACCACATACTTATCGGTATTTCTATATTTACCAATTGCAATCTCAGTATCCTGCTGGTCTGCGCGGCGCTTAAACAGCTTAAAGCCATTTAGAAACACAGGTCCATAGAACTCTGTTGTATAGTGCGTGATGCCTTTTTGCTGTAGATACGTAAAATACTTGAAGCCATTAACAATAAAGTTTCGGCCCGTATCTACGTTAAATGCTCGCCCTACCATCTTTTTAGAGTTTTTCTTGCCCTTACCAACATGACCAACAAAAACAGTATTACCAATCTGCACGAGATCGGTTCGAGGTAGTGTGAACTCAGCGGCAACTGCTGCTAGTACAACTTCTTTTGGATACTTCAGGTCTGGCATGTTATACGCAGATTGCGCAACAATTTCAGGACCCTTTAACAATTTCTCCTTACTATTAACTAGTTCCATTTTACACCTCCCGTGAAAACAACGCAGCCGAGTATATGTTACCCATGCCAGCGGCAAGGCTGAGCATTAGGCCCTCGGGGATGGGGGCGTCAGAAGACAAGAACACAGAATCATCCTGAGTTCTATTTAGGATTTTCGGCACGAGGCCGCTTTCTAGGTCGCGTAGCAACAATCCAGTCTCCAATAGTCCGCTAGCACCCATTGTATGTCCAATACGTGGTTTGTAGGATGTTGCTACAAACTCGTTTAGAGAACGTAGGAGTGCCGATTTTTCCGCAGCATTGTTGACTGGCGTGCCAGTTCCATGCGTTTTAACTAACCTTACATCATTTTGATGTGCTTTGGCTACAAATAATGCACCTTCGATAGCTTTACTAAAGCCTGAACCGTCTTCGCGTTGCCCTAGAGGGTTTGTATTGTCCTCTGCGGAGCTATACGCGCCAACGAATTTAGCTAAAGGGTCAGCCATACCCGCGTGTTCCTTCTCGAATATAGCAACTACAGCGCCTTGTCCAATATGAAATCCTTGGTTCTTGTCATCAAACGCAGAAGGCTGACGCGCTCCTTCGTCTTTGTACTGCAAGCTAGCACCTGCTTCACCAAAAAACTCTAGGACAAGGTTGTTCACACTATCCTCACCACTAAATACAATAACTCGGTCAAATCCATAGTTATCCATTAATGTTTGCATATTCATTAGTACATGTAGGCTAGATGCGCAAGCGCTAGCATCTGTTGACACGTGATCGTGTACGCCGAACATACTTGCAATACGACCTGCGTATATGTTGGTTAATACAATAAACGGTACTTTTACCTTGTAATGCAATTGCGCATCAGGGTCTTTGTCATACCGCCCGTTGTTGCCCATCCAGCCCTGATTACCAGCGGCAAAGATAAACCCAGTCTTACCTTTGACAGGGTTATCAGCTACGTAGCTACGCAACTCGTCATCAATAAGGCTTTCTATAAGCACGTGTGGGGGGTACTTCAGCCCAGACTTAGCTCTACGAAACGTATTCGGCAAGATATGAGCATGTTGAGGGTAGGGTATATCGTCAATTAGAGTAGTATCGGTTGTGCACGCTGTGCGGCACTGAGTCATGTAAATCATGCTAGCTCCTTCACAAGTGCTTTAATCGAGTCAAACTCGTCTTCTGGGTCTTTTGTTTTGTGCTCTTCAATGAACTCTTTTAACAACTGCACACTCTCGTAGGGCCACTGTTCGTTTAGTTCTTCGTCTTCGGGGATGCCGTAAGCCTCTCCAAGCACAAAAAAGGTTAGTGTTACATCTAAACTGTCAAGATTTGTTATGTCTTCAGTTATAGCTGTTTCAAGGGATTCGGCAGGTATGAAGTCTTTAGTGACTACTTTTTGTGCTGCACCGACAGCATTAAACAACTCTAAAAAATCAAAGGTCATGGTTCGCTCCTGTTATAGGGTCCAACCAGTATAGACGGTACGTTACATTAGGCAAGCACACACTATGAGTTGCTAACAAATGATATATCAATGGAGGCCGCTGGCACACCGGGGTGAGGAGATGTTGCCGCCTCTGTATGCAAGTTTAGCTGTGTGTCCCCAGTCGCCCAGTAAACCTCTATATAGTCATCTGCGGCTAAATCGACAGTAAACCCCCAGTGTATAACGTAATCGTCGTTACCTTTTACATCGAACATATGTCCTGAATACGCTATTGCAGAGCCGTTTTTCTGCTCCCATACAGTCACAGAAGTCTCACTAGAATTGTTATGTTCTAGCTGTATCGTCACATCAAACTTGTAAGTGCCAGCATTTTGGACGTTTATTCGGCTATTGTTAGATAACGTAACTCCACTGCTGTATACCGTATTATTAAACGTCACTGCATATCCTGTATTAACATTAGACGCAGTTTGATCTTGTGTGCTATAGAAAGCACCGCGAGGCATGTATAAGAACTTACCCCCGTTTTCGGTGCTAAATAGGTTGTTGAGCGAGTTAATAAACCGATTAAAAAACAGCCGCAAAACATTACTGTTTTGGTCCATAAACGGACGTTGGTATTCTTCAGGCGCTAGGGGTAACGCAGGCGGTTCTGTACGCTCAATGTCATTAGCCATTAGCGCCTCCCGTCAGGGCGCATGTCTACTCTGGGAGACCCAAGTTGCCATTTAACTCCAAGCTCAGTAGATGCCATTTCTATTGACATCTGCCGTCCACGAACACGTGTATTTACTTGTCCTGTAAACTGCTCAATAGGCACCGTAGCCGTACGTGTTACCGTACCTGTTGCACTACCTCCTTCGGAATATGGGCTGTTATAACCTGACCCTGAGTTAGCGAGGGGGAGTAATGTCATCGTCGCACTAGGAGAAGCGGCGGTAGACCCATCAAATGTAACATCAGGTATAATACGCCATACAAACGCAAATCGGTCTCCGTCATCTATATCAAACTGTCCAGAGGTAATAGTCGCTGCAATTGGTGCAGGAGTACCTGTTTGGTTGTCATCAGTACCTTGCTCATGGTTTACAAGGTTATAGCTGTACGTAGCCGCTAGAGGAAAATCACGTAAACCGGAATCAAGCCATGCTGTACGAGCTAAAGTGCCGTAGTACCACGTTTGATCTAAGTAATTAAACACCACATATTTGTCTACCGTTTCGCTATCTGCGGAGCAATAGAACCACCATACTTCATGGAATGCCTCGTTTGTGCCTGCAAATACTTGGTCATACTGCAACGTATTAAAGTCTTCAAACACGTAACGACGTACGTTGCACGGGAGCGGTTGACTACGCCCATCATACATATAGAACTTATCTTTACCCATCCAGAAAGCCACACCACTGGCAAAAGCCACGGTGTTTTGGGAAGCAATAGATATGTTATCTCCGACCAACTGAGCGCCCCATACAGCGGGTGCGCCTTGGTACTGCAATGAATACAGCGAAGAGTTGGTCCAAACGAGGACCTCTTGACGTGCTTGTTTAGCCGCAACTATCTCAGTTCCCCGTGACAGTCTCAAGGACCCCGCTTGGTTTGTAGATGCTGGCGTCCACTGTGCTACATCTTCTTGATCAGACCAACGGATGAGCATTGGATCAACTGTAGCACTGCCAACATCATTAGTACCAAAACAAAACACAAAACGGTTTATGTCTGATACTAAAATCACATTCTGCGAAGTAGGTACATTAGACGCACCACCAAGAGATGACAAGTAAACACCACGTGTATTTACCCCATTTGTAGCATCCCAGTAGAAAATATCACCTCCACGAGGACCAAATACTAGGTCTTCACCAAAGTTAGCTTGGCTCCAAAGACGTATAGCTTCAGTAGAAACACCACCTGTACCCCATACACCAGCACCCCATGAGCCGCCGCCCCAACCAGAAAGTGGGACTTCATACGGCTCTCCAGTACGTATTTGGTACGCACCGACAACTGATGACCCACCATTGCCTGTATCTGATGCGTTGGCTGTAGCTGTAGCAGTAATAGTGTACGTGTTTGCGTCAGGGACTGTTACAATCTGATATTCAGCGTTTAGTACGTCGGCTGTTATGTTACCGCCTAACGATACAGCGCCACTAAAGGTAACAAAGTCGTTTTCACGAGCGCCATGACCTGCGTCAGTAATAGTCAGAGTTGCTGACCCATTCGTAGCAGCAAACGTCACGTCTCCCGCAGCGGTGGTACTGCGAATAGGAGTAATGTCGTTATACCCACCACCCTGCTCTAAATAGAATTTGAGGTGCGTACCAACGCCAATAAGATTAATGCTACCTAAAGTAACCCAGTTCCATAGAGATCGGCACACCCCCAGAAACGAAGTTCCTGAGATACGTTGCCAACCACCTATTTTTTCGGGAAAGCCCTGTCTGAAGCGTACTTTATCGCACTCATACCATCCCGCTTCATCGGTGTAGCGTGTTACTTCTCTATTGATACCGGGTTTAAATACTAACTTCTTTAGAGCCATAATCCACCTACATACTTTCGCCAAAGATAGGAGGTAGTGTAGTGACTTCTATAGCTACATGCTGCTTTAGATTTAATGACGCACCGCAATCAGAACAAGTATCTGCTTCAAGTTCGGCTTCATCAAGATCATATCCACAGTGTGCACACACAACGTGCACCGTATGCTTTGGTTCTACACCGTCTTCAGTATCTCTAGCTTCTACGGTAGTCTTCATATTACACCACCAATTCAAAGTGAGGGCCATCAATAAAAGGCCGTTTGCCTTGACTACGACGTAGGTCTACGTACGCATTCATAGCTTCTTCCATTGTACCATCCCACTCGCGGATGTCTGGGATATGCCACGCGGCACCCCAACGAACTCCAACTCCAGCAGCTTTAGCGCCCTCTTTCATGGCATCTGCAAGATCATCATATAAATTCAATTCCCACGAACCTCTCGACCCAATATAGGCCATAAGGTCTACAGCGTGACCGCCAATATGCTTAGATTTCATGGTTTTACTTGCGCCTTTAGCGACAAGTTCTCGCTGTTCTTCGATAGTTCGGAGACCACAAATCACACCAAAATCGACTTTTGTGACGGCAATAGCATAGTCAACGACTGCGATTAGCCCGACATCTACACCCTCCAACCTGTCTCGACTACGTTGTGATAACTTAAAACTCATTTTGCTACGCCTTTCGTTTTCTCGAATGATCTGAGACCGCCCAGACCCAACATGCCCATTAATACGGGCATCATCACACTCATATCGGCCTGTGGAACTTCTACTCCAAATCCGGCTGCTATGGGCGATATTAAAAAATTGACGGCTAAACCAAGCACACAAACGTGCCCACATAAGGGCCTCCAAGACGATTGAAAGAAGTTACCTTTAGCATCGGCGGTATTTAGCGCAATTTGCGCTAGGGCAATCTCCTGCCCATGTTTTTCCGCCATAGTCCCAATTTCATGGGCGAGCTTAGCTTTTTGGTCTTTATCTTCAATAAACTTGTCTAACAGCCCTGAAACAGGACCTATAAGTTGCTGTAGCATAGATAGCCTCCTATTCTCATCCTATACTAAATTATTCATTTAATAAAGATATGTTATTCCTCGATACAACTACTACGACAACGATACAAAATCAACGCTTAACTGTTTAACCATTTGACCAACATCATCAACAATATAAGCCCACTAACAAATAAACTTGCGCCAACAAAGTAAGCAAAATACTCCATATTTTTAGCTTTTTGTTTCTTTTGAGCTAACTCTTCTTGTCTACGTGTTTTACGTGCTTCAGCTTGAAAACGGACCCAATCGTCATACAATCCGGGCCTTCCGTACAAACGCATCATGCTGGTGAGTTCTTTTTCGGTTTCTCTGATCTTTTCAAGAGCCATAAACTCTTCAAAATCGTTTTCCGTTTTACCCCCAAGAATAGAAAGGACGCTTTTCTTTTTCTTCTCGCCGCGTCTTTTGAGGTCTTCTTTGGCACCAACCATCTGCCCGATGGCGTTCATAGCATCGGTTAATTCTCGCCCGTTAGCGATACATTGTTTTACTACGGCAAACCCCGCGTTAAACGCGGCTAATTCTGCGAGCATATTCTCACCTGTGTTAGACTAGAAATGTCGCAGCGCGGATACGCGGAATCGGGTTCTAACCCATTTTTGATAAGATGGCTACTAGCATTGCTATAATAGTACCCGCCGCACCGATCAGGATTGTTTCCAAGCGTTTGATCCGAGTAAATACCTCTTTAAACTGGATATGTACCTCGGTTTCCAACTTGGTTACTCTAGGCTCAATTTCGTCTATGCGACGATGGGCATCTTGAACAGTGCGGCTCATAGTACATCTTACTCACTTACTTCTTTAGGTTCGTCCAGCGACTGCGATAACATGTTTACAAATGCTTCGCGGCCTACGTTTAGCTGATCCATGTTGAAGCGTAGGCTTCCTAGCTTCTTGTCCAGATCAGCAATGTGGTTAACCATCGCAACTTGTTGCTCGGTTAGGTCATCAACGTTGTGTTCTACATCATTGACAGTAATGGTTTTCTTTTCATTTTTCGCCATTATAAGTCTCCTTATTTAAATTAAGATGCCCAAGGAAGTCCGTCGGCTGTTGTCGTATTAACGTCAATTTGCTTTTGGACTTTTTCAGTAAGCGTTGCCTCTATTCCAGCTTTGTCGAAGCCTTGTGTTTCCCATACCCAACCAAGAACTTCGTTTTCGGTTAAGTCGTCGTAGGGAACAAATGAAGGGGAAGACGCATCGTACTCCACAAAAAGTTGTCCTCCATCAGACGCGATTTCAGGACCTTCACTGTTGGTGCCAACAGCACTCCAGTAAATGCTAAAAACACCACCGTCAGCAATGGTGTGTACCATTTGGTTTATAGACCATGTTGTTGAAATTGCCATAAATTTCTCCTATTGTTGTGGCTCAGTGGGCCATGTTACATCATGTTGAGAAGAATGGTCGTTTGTAATATCTCTCAACGCTTGTCGATACGTTTGCCAATCCTGTGGAACAGGCAGTCCTTGTTCTACATGTTTTGTTACAACCCAGTCGCAATCTGCCAGTCGCTTGTTTCGATCATTACGCAGCAGTCTAAGTTGTTCAGCTTCCACAAATTCAAAAAAAGCAAACCGTTCTTGTTCGCCCGTTATTTTTTTATTGAACGTATCGTAAATAATCGTTCCGTCGTCTAAAGAGTGTACCGCCATAATTAAATCCCCACGCCTATCAGTGTCAAAGCCGTGGGGAAACCAACCTCACTCCCTGTCTCTGAATTAAAATAATAAACGTTCATGTGAAAGTTATATGTTGCATTTGAGGAGGGTGTTATGGTCAAACCATTATGGTCGGCGTTGCCCCCTATGCTTGACGTAAAGGCCACAGAACCATTAAACGATTGATTTGACGCTATTGCGTTATGCCCATAACGCGAAATCTCATCTATTCTATACATATAACCGTTAGAACCATGTTGTGCCTGCATAAACGTCTCAACAAACATACGAGCATAGCCGCCTTGGTTAATAATAAAGTTAGTATCAGTGCCGTTACTTACACCGTAATAACCTGAGATTATTCGACGCCGCGTATCTGTGACATCGTTTTGATGAAAAACACCATTAAGGTCCATTTTGGGATAACTCATTAAGAAGCCTCCAGTTCTTTTACTCTTTCTTTAAGAGCTTTGATTTCGTTTGCGGCTTCTTGAAGCGCGGCTACGATTATTGGCGTAATACGCCCGTAATCCATAGACATCATTTCTTCCCCATCAGGATTGCCGCTTACGGCTTCAGGGACAATGTTTCTCATTTCTTGCGCTATAAAGCCATGAACAGGTTTTTCGTCAGGCCATTCTTTCCATCTATGGGTCACAGGATTCATAGACAGAAGCGTTTCAGCAGCGTTTTTAATAGGCTGAATATCTGTTTTAAGTCTTATGTCCGACGATGTATTGTAAGTAACCCCTGACCCATTAGATGTAATAGCCCCGCGATTTCCACTATTAGCTTGGAAAAAAACTAAATTTCGTTCAGTGGAGGTGCCGTCGTAGGCTAGATTTTTTACGTACACCGTAGCAGCGGAAGTGGAGGTATTTTGAGCCGCAATAGCAACGCCCGCTGCTGACTTAACACCAAGGGACTCACCCGAAGAAACCAAAGCCGCATCTGTACCAATGCCTACAATGCCTACACCCGAACCGCCGCTTTGAACAATCAACGCGTCATTCAAACTATTATTTCTTACTCTAAAAGTGTTGTTGTTTTCGTTAGGATTAAAGTCGAAGTTGCCTTCAGCATCTAGTTTTAACCGATCTTGCGGCCCGTTAGTATCAGTCGTTGTACGGAAAATTAAATCCGAATCACCGCCCGCAACTGCAAGAGATGCAATTTCAGACCTCGAATATGTTGTTCCAGACGCGGAGTGTAGTGATCTTAAAACAATTTTTGATTCGCCCGTTGTTGTGGAGGCCTTACCCGAACTTACTTCAATAGCGGTACTTGCGGATTCACTGAAAACTTCAAGCATCTCGGTCGGGGCATTTGTGCCCACGCCGATCCTATCATTCCCACCATCAACAAACAGCATATTAGCGTTGTTGTTTGATTCAACGCGGAAGTCTAGGTCTGCACCGCCGTCATTTATCGTAACGCCAACAGTATTCACCATACGCAGTTGTTTGACCCAATTATCATCCGCCGCATTTGGCTGATAAAAATGTATGTCTGGAGTAAACAACATCTCAATTCCAGTACCGCTAAAACTACCATTGGTATTACTACTTGGGTCGTAGCCAATAGAAACTGTGCCTTGAGTATTCAAATCTCCCAACATGGTGACGGCATAAGTACCTACGGAGTATCCAAATGCGGTAGGGCGCATCATGGAGGCTGTTTTATAACTACTTGTTTTATGTCCACGAATACCCGTTGTACCCGCAATATTTAACTGCCCCCCAAGATTCCCAGCGTTTTGTACGCCAACGGAATTATTAGCAGCATCAACTGTAAGCATACTGGAGTAGCTGGTACTCTCGACGCGGAAGTCCATGTCAAGACCACCGTCATTTACGACAAGTTCATTTCCGCTACTAAAAGCCGACAGCAGGCTTCTAAAGTTTCCGCTATTTCTAATCTCAAGATTAAAGTAACCATTATGACTTGCTTCGGCATTTTCATCGCCGCCACCAGTAATTCGAACGCCGTCAACTAAAGTTCCGGCAGAGTCTGTTCTGCCTATTCCCACAAAATTAGCGGCAGTACCTGCACCCGTAAAGTTTCGATAAAAACCAGCGTTTTCAAAACTACCTAAAACGTTAAACGTTTTTGGTCCAACTGATGTGCCGACCATAACTTTGTCAGCACTACTATCAACAAATAACGTATGGGTGTTGTTAACAGATTCCACCCGAAAATCCGAATCGGCTCCGTCATTGTTAAAAACTGCGCCCAAAGAGTTGTTAGTAAAACCAGAATAGGCGGTTTGGTTTCTTGCACTATACGCGCTTCCGCCCTCACTAATTTCAAGGTCTACTTCTGTTACAGCAGTTCCCGGTGTTCCCACCGACATAGCGTAAGTCCAACGATTAGAAATCGAAAGTGTCTGCGCTAATTTAACTATTGCTCTGACATACGGGTCACTGGTCTGGTCACTTCCGTTATCAATCTGTACCCAAATTTCATAGTCGGTTCCGCCTCCACCGACCTGCACAACACGTACTTTAGTAACTTGTCGGTTGTAAGTCTGTCTTTTTACCGTCAATCCGAGGTTTGCACCTGTATAAGTCTGTATTAAACTAATAATTCCAGTCTCTTCACTGGAAGAGGTTCCGCAATTATATAAAATTTCAGCTTGACCGGGATTGTCTAGCGTTCCTATTTTGACCCACGCGGTATCGCTTGCAGAACTTCCTCTAGTGACTGTCACTATATCGGCAGGGTATTCAGAAGTGTAACCCCCGTAATTTATTTGTTTTTGAAACCTTGTCTCCGCATCTACATCAAATGTGTAGGCAGGGGAACTTTCAAAAACACCCATACGATCATTAGCTGCGTCTAAAAACAAAGCGTGGGAAGCATTGGATGTTTCGACCCTAAAGTTTATGCTTTGGCTGTCTTGGTTAAAGACGGTTTCCGTACTAAGTAAATCCATACGGCTATAATCAGTTCCGCCTGTCATTGCTGATATAAAGAACCTGCCGTCTTCTGTCCCATCTGTCACATCTTGTATTTGTGAAAACAAGGTTACATAGTTAATAGTTTCTCCTGCACTATTTTCTCCTTGCATCCGTATTTGACCTACAATATCGTTGTCGGCGGGGCTTGCGGAGTTTCTATAAAGGTCTAGCAGTGGCCCAACACTAGCATCGGTATCTGTCGAAATAAGAGTTAACTGTGTAGTGTTATCAGCGGTAGTTAAAGTAGCAGTTGTTCCAGTTATCGCGCTCGTAAACGAGCCTGTCGTAAAGCTACCTGCACTGGCTGTACTAGCACCAATAGTTCCCGTAACATCTCCATCCTTTAACAGCACACCATCAATTGTGACACCACCAGCAGCGGTGATTTCGTTAACCGTATCGACGTTAAGGCCACCAGTCGCAGTAGTTGCGCCTGTTACTCCAAGTGTCCCTGCAATCGTAGTGTTACCTGTTGCTGCGGTGACGTTAAATTTATTAGTATTTACATCAAAGTTACCATCGACGCCAAATGCGCCTGTAACGTCTATTCCACCAGCGAGAGTAATATCCCCGCCAACTGTAGCATTACCTGATAAGAAGATATTACGTGGGCGTGTAGCGCCCGTTGCGCCTATATCGTAGGTATTATCAGTAAAAATAAGGTTTGACGTGATTGTAGACGTTACAGTCAACGTATCTGTCGCAGCATCACCAATCGTTGTGTTGCCAGAAATAGTCAGATCAGTAGCTGAAATAGCCCCAGTAAGGGTAGGTGACGAGATAGTCGGTGCGGTTAACGTTTTATTAGTAAGAGTTTCTGTACCCGCAAGCGTAGCTAATGTGCCCGTTGTAGGTAAAGTTACGTTAGTCGCACCTGTAGTTGTTAACGTAAGTGCATTCGCTCCAGCCGTTGTAAACGCCGCTGCGGTAGTCAAAGTTCCTGCAAGAGAGACTGTATACCCACCAACAGATAGTGATTCGATATTTGTAGCACCTTCTACGACGTTAGTACCGTCACAGAAAAGAAACATTGTTTTGCCGTTTGGTATCGCAATACCCGAACCGCCAGAAGTTTTAAGCGTGGCGGCTTGTCCCGAAGCATTCTTA
>WLWG01002546.1_pt1 | contig 13689 bp, 11 predicted proteins | sample 6712871 | NCBI WGS metagenome assembly WLWG01 (sample SAMN12718693, study PRJNA515312) | sponge metagenome | isolation source: marine sponge | host: Mycale hentscheli | place: New Zealand: South Island, Marlborough, Capsize Point | collected 2003-05-01 | reverse complement strand
CGGAGCACTGGCGATGCTGTTGTTTCGCGTCATCACACCGCGGGCAGCCTTTCGCGCCTTGAACTGGAACCTTCTCGGCGTGCTCGCAGGAGCGGTGGGGCTGGGGGCCATCGCTACCAGCAGCGGGCTGACCGACGCGATCGCCGACTGGGTCACGCGAACGTCCGGAGACTCGGTCGCGATCCTTGTTGTTCTGGTGGCGGTGGTGGCCGTGGTCCTCGCGGCAGTGGTCACCACCGCGGCAGCCGTCAGCATGCTGGTGCCGATCATCCTGGCCGTCAGCGCGAGCCTTTCGGTGGCCCCGGAGCCGCTGCTGGCGTTGCTCGCCGTAGCCGCGTGCCTGTCGTTCATCAACCCGTTCTCCAACCAGAGTTTCTTGCTGGTGATGGGACCCGGGGGTTACAGTTTCAAGGATTACGTGCGATTGGGAACGCCGGCGGTGCTGGTAACCCTCGTCACGGCCGCGGTTTCCTGCTGGCTCTGGCTGGCATGGATGTAAAGGAAGAACCACACGAGGAGGAAGATCATGGGAATCGTTCGAAAGGCCGCAACCGCCGCCGCAGTATCCGGCGCGGCCACCCGCGCCCACAACCGCAACACGCCCAGTCAGCCGGCGGCAGCACCCGCGCCCGCCGCTGCTCCTGCGGCGCCCGCAGCGCCAGCCGACGACACCTCGGCGAAGCTCGAGGAACTCGCTGACCTGCACGCCAAAGGGGTTCTCAGCGACGAGGAATTCGCAGCGGCAAAGGCCAAAGCCCTCGGCATCTAGGGGTGGGCTTTGTGCGCCGGTTTCTACCGGCGTGAATCGAAATTAGCGCTGTTCAACTGCCGGTGCGCCATACGGCGCATCGGCAGTTGTGCTGCGGCGCGCCATCGGGAACTGCGCCGCGATACCGAAGAGCGTGATCGCAACCACCGGGATGCCCACCAGTACGACGGCGCCCAGAATCCCGGGGTCCATCGACTGAAACATGAACGTGGTTGCTGCTTCGACCATCACGTATTCCCTCCCGCCCCAGGAGGGTGTCACTCGGCACGCGCTCAGCACAATGCTGTGAGCGGGACAATATGAGCGAATTTGTCTCATGCCATCGCCGGTCAGGCGCGGTGGAGGTTCCGTGGGCACCTCGACGGCGCGGTTTCCCCCACGTATTCCCCGACATAAGCGGAGCGGGGGGCGTTTCTTTCAGAACGCCCCCCGCTCCGACTGGTCTATGGAGCCCACACGGGTCTTTGTAGGCCGTTCAGTAGCGCTCTTTCATGAAGGCAAGCGCCTTGGTCGCGAGATCATCGGAGTCGGTCCACAGGTTCCGCCAGATGCGCAGTGCATCCGACAGTGCTGGATCGACCACGGCGGAGGAGAACGACTCGAACGCGATGGGTCCGGTGTAGTTGATCTGCTTCAGAGCCCCGAAAAACGCATCGAAGTCGACGTTGCCCGTCCCCAGGTACCCGCGATGGCTCTCTCCTACGTGGACGTAGCCGAGGCGATCACCGGCAGCGAGTACGCCCTCGACCATCCCGTCTTCCTCGATGTTCATGTGATACGTGTCGAGGTGGATAAAGACGTTCGGGCGGTCGACTTCCTCGAGGTAGACCATTCCCTCTTTCGCCGTATTCATCAGGTTCGACTCGTATCGGTTCACGATCTCCATGTTGAGGCTGACGCCTTTGTCGGCTGCGTAATCGGCCATGTCCCGCAGGGCATTGACCGAGTTCTGCCGGTTTTCCTTGGACGCCGGCTGCTCGAAGGGTTGAAGGCTGGCGGTGATGGGGCCGTCGATAATCGTTCCGCCCCAGGCAGCGACCACGTCAATAGCGCGGCGTCCACGATCCAGACCTGCGTCCACCTTTGAGGTGTCCGTGCTGGAGATGTCGGTGTCGCCGTTGAAGACCAGACACCCGGTGGCGGTCAAATTGAACTCTGCGAGCAGATCCTTGGTCATCACCGGATCGACCTTCTCCGGCTCGGCGACAAGAATCTCGATGAAGTTGTAGCCTGCGCGACTGGCGCTGCTCGCTGCGAAGCGCGCACTCTCGGGTGACCAATCGCCGGCCCAAACGAGCGAATGCCCGCCGAACTGCACGTCAGTCGAATTCTCACTGTCGGCCATCGAATGTCCTTTCCGTTCCCCGGACCCTCCGTCCGGCGATGTCAGATGTCCTGTTTCCCCCGGGGATAAATGTATGCATAAAGATTGACGTATGAATAGAAATGCAGTAAAAATTGTCAAAATTGTTGATGGCGCCGTGCCCCCTGTGGGTGGCGGTAGAGGAGGAGGCCCCGATGGGCGTTGTGTCGCTCGATCAGATCACTGCACCAGCATTCGAGCAGCGCTACGGCGTCCCCGCCATCAATATCTTCAACGACCTCACTCTCGAAGGAGTCCTCGCCGGAGCGGTCGAAGCCCGCTCGCCGATGATCGTGCAGACCTCGGTCAAGACCGTCCGCAGTATCGGGGTAGAGGTGCTCGCAAGCATGTGGCGGTCGATGACCGCCGGTATCGAGGTTCCGGTCACCCTTCACCTGGACCACTGCCCGCACCGAGACGTCATCACCGAATGCTTGGAGCACGGGTGGAATTCGGTGCTGTTTGACGCATCGGAAATGCCGGTAGCCGAGAACCAGCGACAGACAATCGAGGTCGTCAAGGAAGCGCACGCCGTAGGCGCAGCCGTCGAGGGGGAGATCGAGGCCATCACCGGTGTTGAAGACGATCACGGCTCCGACGACGAGGCGCAGCGCGAGTCCCTCGAAACCTCGCTGACCTTCATTGAGGAAACCGGGGTCGACGTCTTCGCCCCGTCCATCGGCAACGCACACGGCTCGTATAAGACGACGCCGGTCATCGACTTCGATCGCGTATCGGACATCGTGGCCCGCCGGCCCATCCCGATCGCGCTCCACGGCGGCAGCGGGCTGACCGACGAGCAGTTCGCCGAACTGATTGCTCGAGGGTGCGCGAAGGTGAATATCTCCACTGCACTCAAAGAGCTCTACATGAAGTCCACGTTGGCGTACTTGGTAGAGACGGAGCAGAAGAACAAGTGGGATCCGCCCTCCTTGTTCAGGGATACCCGCGCGGCCGTCGTCGCCATGGTTGTCGATCTCGCCGAGCAGTTCGGCAGCGCAGGGAAAGCGACCTAGACCATGCCGGCGTTGATCTTCGACTGCGACGGTGTTCTCGCCGATACCGAGCGCGATGGGCATCTGCCCGCTTTCAATGCGACTTTCAAGCACTTCGATCTGCCTGTGTGTTGGAGCGAAGAGGAGTACGCGCAGAAACTGACCATCGGCGGTGGGAAAGAGCGGCTGAAGAGTCTGTTGACACCAGAGTTCATCGGCGCCGCTCACCTACCTTCTGATCCACAGGACCTGTCGGACGCCGTCGCTTCTTGGCATGCGTACAAGACCGACGTCTACACCGACCTGGTCGCCGACGGTGTCATGCCAGGCCGCCCCGGAATCGCCCGAATCGTCACCGCGGCTCACGATGCCGGATGGACACTCGTGGTTGCCTCCACGTCACATGAAGACTCCGTCCGCGCAGTACTTGAGCATGCTGTCGGCACAGACATGGCAGCTCACTTCTCGGTATTCGCCGGCGACATCGTGGCCAAGAAGAAGCCTGCACCGGACATCTACCTACTCGCGCTACGCGAACTTGCCGTCTCTGCCGATGACGCGGTCGTCGTGGAAGACAGTGCAAACGGACTGCGCGCGGCCCTCGCAGCACAGTTGCGAACGGTGGTAACCGTCAGCAGCTTCACGAGCGAGGAAGACTTCACGGGAGCATCCCTGGTGGTCTCGTCCCTCGGTGATTCCCCGGAGCCGGCGGCATCGGTTCTCGCCAACCCCCACGACGTGAGCGTTGATCACGAGGTCACGCTCGATGTTCTCACCCAGATTTTGACAACACCCCGCCCATAACAACCGTGCACGCGAAGTGAGGTAGTGACATGACCCGTTTGGTGAACGATCCCGTCGAGTTCTCCGCTGAGCTCGTCGATGGCTTCATTCAAGCCAACACCCGCTACGTCCGACCCGTCTACGGCGGCGTCGTTCGATCCACCGAGACCAAACCGGGGAAGGTCGCGATCGTGACCGGTGGCGGTCTGGGTCACTATCCCGGCTTCATGGGCTGGGTGGGACCCGGGCTCGTCGATGGGGCCGTCACCGGGAAGGTCTTCGCATCACCGGCTGCCTCCCAGGTCCATAGCGTCGCAAAGGCTGCCGATCACGGCGGCGGAATTCTCTTGGCCTACCTGAACTACGCCGGCGACATGCTGCAGTTCGGCATGGCGGGAGAGCTCCTGAAAGCCGATGGCTTCGATGTCAGAAGTGCTGCAGTCACCGACGATGTCGCCTCCGCGCCGGTGGAAGAAACAGACAAGCGTCGCGGCATCGCCGGGGGACTGGCCGTGTTGAAGGTGACGTCCGCAGCCGCGGAAGCCGGAATGACTCTCGATCAGGTCACGGCTGTTTGCCAACTGGCCAACGACCGGACCCGGACCTGCGGTATCGCGTTCTCCGGGTGCACGCTGCCCGGGGCCGATGAGCCGCTGTTCGAGGTGACCGAAGGCAAGATGGCCGTCGGCCTCGGCGTCCACGGAGAGCCGGGAATCTACGAAACCGACCTCGGAACCGCGGACGATGTCGCCCAACTACTCGTCGACACGTTGATGAACGAGGTCCCGCAAGGCGCAGGCAAGCGCGTGGTCGCGATGCTCAACGGCCTGGGATCGGCGAAATACGAGGAACTCTTCGTCACCTTCACTTCGGTCACCAGCAAACTTCGCGACGCCGGACTCGACGTCGTCGACGGTCAGGTGGGGGAGTTCATGACATCCCTGGACATGGGTGGACTGTCGCTGACCTTGATGTGGTTGGACGACGATCTCGAGACGTTGTGGTTCGCTCCGTGTGACAGCGCCGCGTATTCACGCCCCGCGCTGCAGGACCCGCCTTTGGACGCCAGCGTCACCTTCAACACCGAACCCGAGCCGCTCACCGTCCAGCAGGAGGGCAGCGCATCCTCGCGAGCCGCCGCGGCGCTCATTGCCGACGCGCTCGAACGGGTGCGCGATGTCCTCAATGCGAACGAGTCGATGCTCGGAGACTTGGATGCCGTCGCCGGTGACGGAGACCACGGGGCCGGAATGGCCCGCGGCTCCGCGGCCGCGGCGCAAGCCGCCCGTGAGTTGGTCGCCGAGGGCGCGGGAGCGCAGACGACTTTGGCGGGTGCGGGAGCGCGATGGACCGAGCACTCCGGTGGTGCGTCGGGTGCGCTGTGGGGCGCAGCCCTGACGGCCGCGGGCAACTCGCTCGGCGACGATCGTGACGTCGACAACGCCGCGGCTGTTGCTGCGGTTCAGGCCTTCGTGGACTCGGTCATCAATTTGGGCAAGGCCAATGTGGGTGACAAGACGATCGTGGATGCGCTGGTGCCCTTCACGGAGGCCTTCGGGGCTGCTGTCGAATCCAGTGGCGACGTTTCGCAGGCTTGGCAGACCGCAGCGGCAGCATCGGAAGAAGCCGCCGCAAGTACCGAAGCCCTTGTGCCGCGCATGGGTAGGGCGCGTGTTCTCGGTGAGCGCTCGGTCGGTTCCCCCGACCCCGGCGCCGTGTCCTTTGCGATGGCCGCCCAAGCCGCCGTCGCGAGCGACTAGTCGAACGACGAACGCACAACGACCCAACCAACGAAGCTTTCGCCAAGTGAGAGTGAACGAAGAGATGAGTAGGTAATGCCGAAGACGCGTCAGCTATCGATGGATGCGCCGTGGTCGCAGGTGCAGGTCTCGACGAAGGATTGGGATGCCGCTGATCCCGCTCTCCTGACCACCATGCTCACCCACATGCACATCATTCGTGCGTTCGAAGAGACCGCTCTTGAGTTCGCCGGCGAGAAACTGGTGAACGGGCCGTTGCACTCCAGCATTGGTCAAGAGGGCGGTGCTGCGGGCTCGGTACTGGCGTTGGCTCCGTCGGATCAGGTGAACGGTTCCCACCGGGGTCATCACCAATTCCTGTCGAAGGCACTCGGCTTCATTTCACCCGATGGTCTCGATCCCCGGGCTGATTTCTCCGATGACGTGTCGACGGTGGCGCAGCGGGCTCTTGCGGAGATTTGCGGCCTGGCGCAGGGCTACTGCGCTGGCCGCGGAGGGTCGATGCACCTGCAGTGGAAGGAGGCCGGTGCGCTGGGCACGAACGCCATCGTTGGTGGCGCCGTTCCGTTTGCGACGGGGTTCGCTTGGGCGAACAAGCGCTCGGGCTCTCAGGCGGTCTCGGTCTCCTATTTCGGCGATGGGGCCATGAACATCGGATCGGTCCTGGAGTCGTTGAACCTGGCGGCTGCGTGGAAATTGCCGGTGTGCTTCTTCGTCGAGAACAACCAGTACGGGGTGTCCACCACTGTTGAGGAGGCCACCGGTGAGCCACGGTTATCTGGACGAGGCCCCGGTTTCAAGATCGCGAGTTGGCGGGTCGACGGCATGGATCCGCTCGCGGTGTATCTGACGATGCAGAAGGCCGTTGAGCACATGCGCTCGGGCAACGGCCCCACGCTTGTCGAGGCGGATGTGTACCGCTACTTCCACCAGAATGGACCGTTCCCCGGGAGCGCCTTCGGTTACCGCGATAAAGCAGAGGAAGCTGTGTGGCGCGATCGAGACCCCATCAAGCAAACCCAATCCCACGTGGTGCGCCGCGGGATCATGACCGACGACGAGATCGCCGACCTGCGCTCCCGGTGCACGTCCTTGATGTCCGACGTGGCGAGTCGACTTGTGGAGGACAACCCGGACGCGCCCGGAACACGTCGCTTCATTCCGTCGTTGTGGCCGGACCCGACAACCATCAACGATGGCATCCGCAGCGACCTCGCCGAGTTTGAGGGCGTCAAGTTCAAAGAAGAGCAGGACTTCGTCGGTCAGACCGTCGAGCGGAAGTTCGTCACCGCGATCGCGGACGTGATGCTGCGCCGCATGGAGGAAGACGACTCGATCGTGGTCATGGGCGAGGACATCCACAAACTCAACGGAGGGCCGCGCGGAGCAACCAAAGGACTCAAGGACGCCTTCCCCGATCGGGTGCTTGGCACGCCGATTTCCGAAGCCGCCTTCACCGGCCTGGCCGGTGGCATCGCCCTGGATGGCCGATACACCCCCGTGGTCGAATTGATGTACGCCGACTTCATCTGGGTTGCCGCCGACCAGATCTTCAACCAGATCGGCAAGGCGCGTCACATGTTCGGCGGGCAGCACGACATGGCGCTGGTGATGCGGGTGAAGATTGGAACGCGCACCGGATACGGATCCCAGCACTCCATGGATCCAGCCGGAGTGATGAACACGTCCCCGGGGTGGCGCATCGCTGCACCATCTACTCCGCTCGACTACATCGGCATGATGAACAGCGCCCTGCGCTGCAAGGACCCTGTGGTTGTTCTTGAACACGACGCCGATCTGTATAAGACCTCGGGAGAGACGCCCGAGTCCGATCTTGATTTCCACATCCCCGTCGGCCGAGCCGCAATCCGCCGACAGGGCAGCGCCGTGACGGTTCTGACCTACCTGTCCATGGTGCAGCAGTCCCTTGATGCAGCGGAATCCAGTGGGGTGGACGCCGAAGTCATCGACCTGCGATGGCTGGACGCTGCGAGTATCGACTGGGACACCATCGGAGAAAGCATCCGCAAAACCAACAACGTCATGATCGTCGAGCAAGGTAGCCGTGGAACGTCCTACGGAGGGTGGCTGACCGACGAGATTCAGCGTCGCTACTTCGATTGGCTCGACTCACCGATCCAGCGGATTTCCGGCGCGGAATCCGCGCCCACCATCAGTGCCGTGTTGGAGAAGGCGGCCCTGCCGAACGAGGACACCGTCGCCCAAGCGCTCGTTGACCACTTCGCGACACCGCACGGGAGTCGATAAATGCCTCGCCTGCTGCGTATGCCCGGCATCTCCGCCGATGCCGAAGAAGTCGTTTTCCTGGAATGGTGTTCGACGGTGGGCAGCACCGTCGCCGCGGGCGCGGCCATCGCCACGGTGGAAACCGAGAAGGCGAATGTCGACATCGAAGCCGAAGAAGAGGCCGTGCTGTGGCGGACCCTGATCGAACCCGGTGATGCGGTCGCCGTGGGTGCGCCGATCGCCGTGCTGGCCGGCGTCGGGGAGGACGTGTCGGACGAAGGCGGAGTCCTGGACGCGCTAGGGCTCGCGACCACAAGCACCGCCGACGCTGCCGAACACCAGGTCGCTGATCACGACAACGTGGAAGATCGCGACGCTACACCGAAACCAACCGAGGCGACTGCCCCGAGTCCCGCAGCAGACATCGGGGTCGGCGCGCCACGGGCCAACGGTCGACTCTTTGCATCACCGCTGGCACGTAAATTGGCCCGGGACAACGACATCGCACTGGCCGGCGTGATGGGCACCGGGCCCGGTGGACGCATCATCCGCCGAGACATCGACCTCGCGCGGGCAGGTCGAGCCGAGGATCGTGTGTCGCAGTCGAGTGCCAGTCAGCCACGTGAAGCCATAGGGCGTCAGACTGCGGGTGCCGCGGAATTCGTGGACATTCCGCACTCGGGAATGCGGCGGGCGATTGCGCGCGCGTTGACGGCGAGTAAGCAAAACGTCCCGCATTTCTACCTGGAATCCACCTGTCGGGTCGAATCGCTGCTCGAGATGCGCGAAACAATCAACAACGACTCGCAGGTGCGGATATCGATTAACGACTTCGTGCTGAAGGCCGTCGGCAAAGCGTTGATGGACGTGCCGGAGATGAATGTCGTGTGGACGGACGATGCGGTACGCCGATTCTCCACAGCCGATGTGTCTGTGGCCGTCGGCGGTGATCACGGCTTGGTGACTCCCGTCCTGCGATCGGTTGAATCCTTGAGCCTGTCCCAGATTTCCGGGCACGTCCGAGACTTTGTCGACAGGGCCAGTCGCGGGCAGTTGAAGCAGGGCGAACTAGAGGGCGGATCCTTCTCGGTGTCGAACTTGGGCATGTATGCGGTGGAGAGATTCGCGGCCATCATCAATCCGCCGCAGGCCGGGATCCTCGCGGTGGGAGCGGTACGGGAGGAACCTGTGGTCACCAACGGCTTGGTCGGCGTCGGCTCGGTCCTCACCGTCACCCTGTCTGCCGACCATCGAGGTGTCGATGGGGTGGTCGCGGCGACATGGCTGAAGAGATTCACAGCGCTGATGGAGAATCCGGCATTGCTGCTTGCGTAGCGCACGCACGCGTTCCTGTGTGTATGCGGGCAGGGCGCTGTAGGGCACATAAGTTGAGGTAGAAGGCGGCAAGGGAGACGCGGTGGCACCACGGGTAAGCATGGAGACCTTGGCCAAGGCCGCCTACTGGTACTACGTCCAAGACTTGAGTCAAAAGGAAGTCGCGCGGCGCCTGGGCACGAGCCAATCGAATGTGTCTCGGCTGATGAGGTCGGCCCGCGAACTAGGCGTCGTGACGTTCGACATCTCGTATCCCATTCACCGCGAGCTGGACTTGGAAGACGAGTTGCGGTCGGCATTCGACGAATTCGGAGTGCGTGACGTCGTCGTGTCGCAGGCGTTCTCGGACACCCACGCTCCAGGGGACAGCCAAGCGGCAGTGATGAGCCTCGCCAGATCGGGAGCCGAGTGGATCCAGGACAACGTCGTGGACCACGACACTCTGGCTCTCTTTTGGGGAACGACGGTCAAGGCCATGGTTGACGTGGCCCGCTTCGATCGCAGGATCGACGCCCACGTTGTGCAGCTTGCCGGAGAGTGGAGCGTTGACCCCGGACTGTCGGGTCACAACCTGGTGCGGGATCTGGCAGACAAGATGGGCGGTCGGTACTCCTACTTCAACGCCCCCGCGGTCGCCGCCAGCGCTGAGGAAGCGGACGCGCTCTTATCTACTCCCGAAGTGACACGGTCGTTGGAGTTCGCCCGGCAGGCCAACGTTGCCTTCCTCGGCATCGGGTCGTTTCCCACAGACACCACACGAACCTTTCTCGATCTTGCAAGAGCGACAAAGGCGGAAGTGAGCGAAGCCAAGAAGAAGAAGGTCGTGGGGCAGTTCGCCGGTCGCTTCTACGACGCCAACGGTGAACAGGTGAACCTCGCGATCCACCGACGCCTGGTGTCGCTCGATCTCGCCGATGTTAGGCGTATTCCGACGATCGCGGCTATCGCCCACGGCAAGGGAAAGGCAGCGGCGGTGCGGGCTGCCATCCACGGAGGACTCATCGACGTGCTCATCGTTGATCCAGACCTCGGGCGTAGCCTGCTGACCTAGGAGGTGATGACGTGGCAGTTACTGCCGATCGAGCCTCGTATTTCCGTTGATCGACAAGCGCTGGTGCGTCCGCCTGCTCGCACTGGGGTTGGTGCTTGCGATCAGCGGTTTCGCGTTTATGACAAGCCCGCAAGAAACGAGTGCGCGGATGACGTTCGCTCACGAGATACCCGCGCAAGCTGACGCAGACGCCACGGTGACGGTCGTCAGCCGAAACATCTACCTCGGCGCCGATGTCGGCTCGGCTCTTGAGTTGCTGCCCGATATGCCTGCAGCGGCTCAACTGATGTGGGAGCAGGTGGCGGCCACCGACTTCTCACGCCGGGCACCCCTGCTGGCAGCGGAGCTGGCAGCGGATGCTCCCGACGTCGTCGCCATTCAGGAAGCAACGACCTGGGAGTGCCGACCAACATTGTTCGGATCGTCCACGGTAGTTTTCGATTTTCTTGGGCAATTGCTGGAAGCAACTCAGGACACGGCAGTGGAGTACGTCCTCGCATCGGCCGGTGACCGGACAGCCATGAATCCTGGCTACTCCATTCCTGTTCTTCCTTATCTGACAACTGTCCGCGACCCGCAGACTTTCCAGCCATTGTTTGGAACGGACTCCGCGGCATGTGGGTTCACCATCGGTGATGCGCTCCTGGTGCGGGCGGATCGCGCAGACGACGTGCGAGACGTCGGTCAGGGTGACTACTCGACCATCTACCGAATTGTTCCGGTGCTTTTCGAGATCGATCGCGGCTACGTGTGGATCGATCTCGCGGTCGGCGCAGGCGAGGTTCGCTTCGTGACCACCCACTTGGAATCGCTGTGGAGCGAAGGAGCGACGCCGGTCAATGCGTTGCAGGCGCAGGAACTTGTGGAGGTCGTCGACGGGTGGGGAATACCGTTGGTGGTGATGGGTGACTTCAACAGTGATCCACGTGATCCACGACCGTTGACAGCACCGAATCCGGGACTGCAGCCCGACACAACCACCGAATGCCAAGCGCAAGTCGAGAGCCCGTCGCGCATGACGGCGCGAGCGGAGTGCAGCCCGTACTGGACGATGGTGCGTGCCGGTTTCCGCGATGCGGGGCCCGACGCACTCGATCCGATGAACGCCACGTGGGGTTCTAGCCCGCTACTTGCCGGACCCGACCCCGATCGTCTCGCGCAAGCACCGAACAATCCCTACGGGTACACCGATCGCCTGGATTACGTGTTCACCTCTTCCGGTATTGAGGCGGTCGAATCCTCACTCGTATCTGCAACCTGGCCCACTCCCAAAGGCTTGTGGGAGTGCACGGACGCGCAGCAGGTGGAAAACGCCAACCTCGCCGCCACCATCATGGGCGTCGAAGTGCCACGAGCCTTCTGTCTGCCCACCGATCACGTCGGTGTGCGGGCGACGCTGAAGATCGGTGAGCCGGCCGTCGCGCCGCAGGCCGATGACCGTCCCCCGGTGCTGTCCTGGTTAGTGATCCTCGGTCTCATCGCCGCACTGTCGGGAGTGATCTCCTGGTGGGCGATTCGACGATCGTCGCTCGAACGGTAGTTCCTCCATAGGCGAAGGGCCGGGTGCACACCACCCGGCCCTTCGCGATGACAGTCTCGCTACGGCTTCACCTCGAAGCGATCAAGCATCATCACCTTGTCCCACGCGGCGACGAAGTCCACAACGAACTTCTCGTGTGCGTCGGCGCAGCCGTATGCCTCGGCAACCGCGCGGAGTTGGGAGTTCGAGCCGAACACCAGGTCCATCCGGCTCGCCGTCCACTGGACATCACCAGAGGCTCGATCCTTACCCTCGAACAGGGTCTCGGTGTCGTCCGTGGGCTCCCACGTGGTGCCCATGTCCAGCATGTTGACGAAGTAGTCGTTGGTCAGTTGACCCTTGCGTTCGGTCAAGACCCCGACGTCGGAGCCATCGGCATTGGTGCCGATAACGCGCATCCCCGCCACCAGCACGGACATTTCCGGGGCAGACAAGCCGAGCAAGTTGGCCTTGTCGACCATCAACTGCTCTGTGGGCCGAACCTGACCCTTGGCTACGTAGTTGCGCATGCCATCGGCGGCCGGCTCCAGGGCTGCGAAGGACTCGACGTCCGTCATCTCCTGGGTCGCGTCGGTGCGTCCAGGAGTGAACGGCACCGTGACCATGTGACCGGCCGCTGCCGCCGCACTCTCGATACCGGTGGCACCACCGAGCACGATGAGGTCCGCCATGGAGACCTTCGCGCCACCAGCCGCGTTGAACTCCGCCTGGACACCTTCCAAGGTGCCGAGCACCTGGGCGAGGTGGTCTGGGTTGTTCACGGCCCACTGGTTCTGCGGTTCGAGTCGAATGCGAGCGCCGTTCGCGCCACCACGCTTGTCGGTTCCGCGGAACGTGGAAGCCGACGCCCAGGCCGTCTGCACAAGGTCGGCAGCGGTGAGGCCAGACGCGTTGATCATGCTCTTCAGCGTGGCCGCGTCAGCGTCGGTGATCAGGTGCGCATCTGGAGCAGGAACCGGGTCCTGCCAGATCAGGCTCTCCTCGGGAACTTCGGAACCGAGGTAGCGCACCTTGGGTCCCATGTCTCGGTGGGTCAATTTGAACCAGGCGCGAGCGAACGCATCCGCGAACTCCTCCGGGTTCTCCAGGAATTGTCGGGAGATCGGCTCGTAGATCGGATCGGTCCGCAGCGCGACGTCCGTGGTGAACATGATCGGTGCGTGGCGGGTGCTCGGATCGTGAGCATCGGGAACGGTGTCGGCTGACGCGCCACCCACCGGGATCCACTGCGTGGCGCCCGCCGGGCTCTTGGTCATCTCCCACTCGTGTCCAAAAAGCGTCTCGAAGTAGGACATGTCCCACTGCGTGGGTGTCGCAGTCCAGGCTCCCTCGAGCCCGGAACTGATGGTGTCGTCACCGCTGCCCGAACCCATGGAGTTCATCCAGCCCAGCCCCATGTCCTGCAGCGGAGCAGCCTCGGGTTCGGGACCGACGTAGGCGTTCGGGTCGCCGGCGCCATGCGCCTTGCCGAACGTGTGACCACCCGCGATCAGGGCGACCGTCTCGTGATCGTTCATCGCCATCCGGCCGAAGGTTTCGCGAATGTCGCGCGCAGCGGCCATCGGATCGGGGACGCCGTTGGGCCCTTCGGGGTTGACATAGATCAAACCCATCTGAACCGCGGCGAGCGGGTTCTCCAAGTCACGGTCACCGGTGTAGCGCTCGTCCGCCAGCCACTCGGCTTCTGAGCCCCAGTAGGTGATGTCCGGCTCGTAGACATCAGCGCGACCGCCACCGAACCCGAAGGTCTGGAATCCCATGGACTCCATGGCCACATTGCCGGTCAGGATGAACAGGTCACCCCAGGACAGCTTGCGGCCGTACTTCGCCTTGATCGGCCACAGCA
>WLWG01002539.1_pt1 | contig 13708 bp, 10 predicted proteins | sample 6712871 | NCBI WGS metagenome assembly WLWG01 (sample SAMN12718693, study PRJNA515312) | sponge metagenome | isolation source: marine sponge | host: Mycale hentscheli | place: New Zealand: South Island, Marlborough, Capsize Point | collected 2003-05-01 | reverse complement strand
GGCTGTAGATGATCTGATTCTGGCTCGGATCGGCTGAGATAAAGAATCCGAATGTGCCGAAATCTGCCGACTGCAATGCGCCCGGCGATCCATCGACACCGATCTCGAAGTAATCGCCCTGGCCGTCAAACAGCACGGCGAAGTTCGTCGGATCGTTAATGAGCGGGCCAGGTGCGTTAAACAGCGGATCGCCGCCGACCGCAATCGCCGAGCCGTCGATATCCGAAATGCCAATATCTACAATGCCAGGGCCAGACGAATTCATTCGCCAGTAATGATCCGGGCCAGGGCCATTCGGATCATCTTCGTTGCCGGTGGTGATCAGCGTATTGTAAAAGCCATTCGGCGGTGCGAGCCCGTTGTTTGGGCCAAAGCCGGTGAAAATCCCATCATAGGCATCGCGAATCAGCCCGAGTTCGGTGGCAGTCAGCACGTTTGTCGTCATAAACGAAGTGATGGTGCGATTGTTGCCGAAATTTATGGTGCCAAAAATTGACTGGCTGAAAATTCGCGATGCGTTGTTCGCTGCCGTGCTTGCTAATCCGTTAAACAGCACATCATCAGTCGAGCCAACATTCGAAAAAATGTTGATTTCATTATCATCGATATAAAACTTGACCCCGTTGCCATTCTGCACCAGCGCGATCTGCAACAATCCGGGCGTGGAGCCAGCCGGATAGATTGAATCCGTGGTTATGTCTGTGAGAACAGCCCCCACGCTGTCTTCGATTATCAGCTTCAGCGGCGTTGTAATCGTGCTGGTGGTTATATAAAACCGAAAAACACCCACGCCCCCAAGACTGTAATAAAATAAATGGCGCTGTTCGCCGTTGGCGATGTTATCGATCATATCAACCATGAACACCAGCGACCCAACGCCATCAGTTTGAAACCACGGCGATTCAGGGCCAGCAGGGATGGCGGCAGATGATATCGCTTCGGCTGGCGCGTTTGAGGCATCAGTCCAGCGGGCCACCACACAATTAAAATCAGAAACGATTTTGGTATCGGGTTGAATGCTTGATACGTTAAACCAATCAGGGTTATAAAAAAAACGGGAATTATTTTGGTTCACGTCACCATGATTCAACATCGGATTCGAGCCCGATGATTGAACGGTATTGTGAATCTGCCACCATCGGCGCGTTCCCCGTGTCAGCCGATCGATGGCTTCATAATAATCAGTCGGTGTTCCGTTGAAGTTGCAAGCGGTTGTTAAAGCGACAAGCTGCTCAGCAGTAACCACCTTACCCGCCATATACCACGGCCCCTGCAAACTGGCCGGATCTGGATCGGTGGCATAGGGGTTCGAAGTATCACCGTCGAAATTGATGATCCCAAAATACGTGATTGCGAGCGTCCATAGATCCGCCATCCATGAGCCCGCTGTCGCGTTTCCAGAAAGCGTAACCGTGGCACCCGTATCAATGCCATTGAGATATATTTTGATCGCAACGCCATCCTGCACCACCGCAACATTGAACGGCTCACCTTGTACAACGGCACCCGGAGCAGTCTGAATCTCAAGATCATCAGACCCCTCGCCAATCCGAAAATACACCGATTGATCATTTTCAACGCGCAGCGTGAAACCGTTCGCGACATTGCTGCTATTGCATTGCATCAGAACGGTTGTGTTGGCAGTGCCCCACACCGTACCAACCATGCCAAGCGCGCCTATGCTGTTTGCGTTTGTGAATTCGCCGAAATTGCTAACACTGCGAAGGCCGGATGGCTGAGTGGTGTAAAACCCTGAGCCAAGCACTTGAAAAGCATAAACCCGTGGCCGCCCACGAATCGGACCAGGCCGCCGATGAATATATCCGAGCCCGATTCGAGTGAGCGGCATTTTTGTGGGCGCATCACCTACATCGGCAAACGTACTACCCGACGCCTCATCGAGCTGCCAAAAGTGCGTTGGATTGTATGAGAGCAGTGTTTCGACATAGCGATTATCTGGCAGCGCTGCGAATCTACCATTGACCGCATCCCATAGCGCAGACACTTCAGACGCCGAAAATATATCTCGGCTAATGCCAACGTGATGCGCAAAGCCTTCAAATGCGTCGGTTGAAACAGAATCGTTCCATTGCCGAGCAATTTTGAAAGTGCCTGTTCCCGAAAGGCTTGCATCAATGGTATCGAACCAGTTTGAGCGCGGCGCGGTATCGACCACATATTCGCCGCCGACCCTTTCGCCGTTTATATAAAACGCCAGGTCAGAACCATTTTGCACGATGGTAAACATCGTGAGCGGACTATTGATCGGGATCGTGCCCAGGCCAGGCCGCCATTGTGTGAGCAAGTTGCCGCCCGGCCCATCTTGAAATTCATAGATCAGCGTGCCGGTGGTGAATCCCATCGGCGCGGCAGTAACGTGTATTTCCATTGCGGCCTGTGCCGCCGAAGAATTCGCATTGCCGCTGGCGAATAGCACATGCTTAACTGCATTGTTCAGCGCTGCCGTTCTGAACAGCACCGTGAGCGTCCCGGTTGCCCTGACAGGGCCACCCAAATTCCCAGAGTTATCGATGTAAGAGCTTAATTGTCCCGATGCGCTGGCGTTCAGATTGCGCTTTCGGTACTGAGTAACGACCTCTGTATCATCCTCAAAACCAGCAGCGTTCGCCCGTGAAATAAGTTGTGCCGGGGCGGTGTAATTGCTATTTGCAACGGACGTGTAAGCGTTTTGCCCCGATGCTTCCACGGCTTGACCGAGCCACAAAAATTCATCACCGAAACAGCTGAGCATCAATTCCATGTAATCGGATGCAGGAATCGCCGGGTTTAACTCCGCGCTATCGTACAAATCGAAAATGGTTTGATCGTCTGCCGGTTCGTTGTTTACCAGCACATAGGGCGCGCTGATGATTCCGAAAGCTGGCTGAGTTGTTTGCGATCCTCCGCGACCGACTTGCATCCGTACTGGTGCGGTGACGCTGGTGAACACTTCATCGAACCAATCATCAACGCCGATCGCGCCGCTGATCATATCCGTTACATCAGCTTGATCGAGCAGAAGGCGCGGGCCATTTCCATCACCCCGCTGGATCACGCAAACTGAATGTCGCTGATTCGGCGAAACAACATTGGCCAACGATGTAACGACGCCACTTATATCGCCGTTGAGATTAAACCTAATGCCAAGATCATTGGTTATCGTTATCCGCGCATATCGATTGCCCCCATATTCCATATCGAAAACGACGAGTTCATTGCCCGAAGAAACCGTGTTTGCGATGTAGAAAAACGCACCAATCGCCCCGGTGTCCCAGCCCGATGAATCCGGGCCACTCAAAGCAGACCATGAACCATCATCGTTCTGCCCGGAACCCGGATGTACCCACGTACCACCGACACGGGGCGCACCTTTGACCGCACCCACGTTGCGAAATATCACCCCGTTCGGCGTATCTGGTGTGAGCGGAATGTTGCCGCTGCCGGAGTCTGTGTATTCCGTATCGTCATCATCCATGAGCCAATAATGCTCAGGCGATAGGGCGGCTAATGCTGCTCCGAGATTTGCCATCAGATCACCCAGCCCACGGCAGTATTGCCAGGATTCGCCAGCTGGTTGCCGTCAAAGCGAATCCCTCGAAATTTGACCAGCTGCGCCGCCCGGCTGTTTATCTGGATCATGTCACCGGCTGAGCCATTGAGCTGCCGGATTGTGCCGCCACCGATGAAACGGCAGCCGTTTGCGATCGTGACATTCGTGCAGCCGAAGACAAAGCCACCGCGCACCATGATATTGCCGCCCTGGTTGATCACCACTTGCATCGGCACCGTGTCATTGCTGGCACCGTCGCCGCGAGCGCCCGCGACCAGAAAATCGGTGTGCAGCTCCCGCTCAAGCAATGCCGCTTGCAGCCCATTGCCGAGATTGTGAAACAGATAATTATCAGCCGCGCCCGTGCCCGCCGCGACGATCTGGTATCGAGCTCCACCGTAAAAATTGCCCGCGTAATAGCCGCTAGTCGCCACGATATCGCCGAGCTGCAATCCGGCATCGTTTACCATCGCGCCCACGCTATCTTTGTTGATCGTGGTGCCGGTGTTGCCGTCGGCGCTGGTGCCGACATCATCAACGCGCCGAATGCGCAGCCCGTTTGCCTTGTAAACCACAATCGTCGCGAGCCCTGAGTAATGGACATCGCCCCGAATGCGGCCGAAATCATCCAGCTCATACGGGTTAGATTGCGCAATGGTGAGCGCCGAGTCGGCGAAAATGCTTTTTTGCGTGACTTCCTGGCCGTTTTCGAAAAACTCGATCGTGCCTCGGGCAAGCGGCTGCGGCTCTACCGCGTCCGGTACTTCTGTCCCGGCATCGTCAAAGAATTGCTGGAAAGGATTAAGTAATTCATTGGCCAACGGCTTCGGGCTCCCGCTCTTCTTTCATGCTGGTGAGCCACGCGATCGGACCTTGCGCGGCGAGCTGGGCTTTCGTGCCCTCGCCAAGCGTGTCACGGAATCGACGCCAGACGCGAGAGCGGCGCAGCATGATCTCAGCCTCGCGCACGCGGCCTTCCATTGCCACATCAATCGCCCGATTGAAATCCGACGATGTGAGCATCGAGTCAGCGGCCTTTTTCCGATCGAGCGCTTCTTTGAAACCCCGCTTTGCCACCGCACCCGTGGCCGCCAGCCCTCGGCCGCCTGGGATCATGGCACCCGCCCCGATCGCTTTATCGCTGGCTTGATCCATCACCCGAGCGACCAGGCCGCCATTCTCCAGCGCTTGCAGGATCGCCACCGCCGTTTTCGACGTGTTTTCGAGCGCTTTGGCTCTGAATATGCCCTGGCTTACCCGCCCGATCGCATCGAAGCGCCGCTGCGCGTCTGGTGGCAGATGCTTGAATATCTCGGCCTTTGCGCCTTTGTTGCGATTGAGAGCGCCCCAGGCATTCGCGAAGCCCGCGCCGATGCCTCGGTCGGATGCTCGGCTGCCCGCCGTGAAAAGATCGTTCAGAGCCGTTACAGCGGCCCTCTCGCGCATATCAGGCGGCAATGCTTCCATGAGGTTGCGAAACTTCTGTACGTCGCCCTTCGTGAGCCCCGTGGCCGCTGAAGTGAGTTTCGGCACGATCGACTGCTGAAGCTCGCGGCCGAAGATCTTTTGCGCCTGCTCTTCAATTTTCTTGCGGGTGTGTACCAGTTTGCGCCCGGTCTGGTATCGCTTACCCACGCCCAGCGCATCCGCCACGCCTTGCTGATCCTGGCTGAGCACTTTGTACACCTGATCGAGATTGCCGCTGGCATCGTCTTTGAACGGCCCCTGGCGCGCATATCCGGCCCCGATGTCCTTCCGCATCTGATCAAAGCGGGCGTATGTGGGCGGCCGATCCCCTTGCAGCACGTTGTATAGCTCTTTCTCGGCCACGCTGAGCCCCGATACATCGCCGCCCATGTCGGCCAGGCGCTGCTCCAGATACGCTTTCGAGCCGCGTGCTGTGACCTTCGTGGCGGGCGGTATGCTCTCTTTGACGGCCCGATATTCGACTTTCGCCTTATCCGCGAGCGATTTAATCGTGTCATCGAAGCGCACGCGCACGTCTTGCTCTAGCAGAGATTTGTCCCGAGTGCCGCCGAATTCCTCGATCATTTCATCAGCACGCTTGCCAAGTTCCTGAATCGCTCGCGCCTCGCGTGCAGCCAGCTCGGAATCGCGGGATTTCGTCACGGCCTGCTCGACGCGCTTGAATGCCTCGTTTGTCGAGTAATGCGACGGGTTCAGATCGACGCCCAGCTCTTCAGCCGCTCGCAGCGTCATTTTGTCCGGTCGCACTTGCTCGGCCACCGCTTTGCGATCGCCGCGCTTCACCAGCTCGGTGACATCCTTCCAGCTCTTTTCTTCGGGCACCAGCGTTTCGACGGCCAGCTGCTCGGGCGTGAGATCGGGATCGGCTTTGACGCGCCGCTGAGCGGCCGCTGCGTTCTCTGATGCCTTCGAGCTTTTCTTCAGTATGCCGAGCCCCAGCATTTCTAGCGCCGCCGTGGGTGCCGTGTGGGCCACCGTGGCGAGTAGTGGGCTGCCGGTCGCGTCGAGCGTGGCCTCGCCGAGAGTTTCTTCGGCTGTCTCAAACGCATCAATCACCGGCTCAAGCACACCGCCCACGTTTTCGATGTAGCTTTTCCCGGTGGTGCTTTCGGGCGCATAGGTGAGCATTTCGCGCACCGAGTCAACCGTGCCCGCGCCAGCTTCCGCCCCTTCGGTCGCTGCCGAGTAAAGCCCAGCCAATCCGGCGGCCGGTTCAGCCACAGCCCCCGACACCAGCGACAAAGCGGCTTCCCCTGCCCCCGTCACTTTGTCGAGCATCGACGGCTCGGGCTCAGCTGCGGGCGGCGGCGGCGCTTCGGCCGCCATTTCCCCGGCCATTTCGTCGCCCACTTCCCAGGCAGCCGCGCCCCCTTGCTGCTCGCCCTCAATGATTTCGTCTTCAGTTTCCCACGGCTGCATTATTTCTTCCGCCGCACTTTGTTGTCTGATCCCATGTAAAACGTGCCCGGTGGCAGCGCATCATAACCAGCCTGATCGGTCGGCATCGGCGCGGGATTGTCTCGGGTAAACACCTCGCCACCGCCGCCTGCATCGCCACCGCGAGGCGGCAACGGTTCATAACTGAAATCACCAGATGCGGCCCGCTCCATTTTCGCGACACCGCTGCGAATCGCATCCTCCAAATCATCCAGCGCTTCCAGATAGGATTCTTTGCTTTGCGCCGCGTCCAGCCTGGCGATCGCTTTGGCCGCCGACTGTGATTCGAATTCGGTGATCTGGCCGCCGCCCTTGAGCGACTGGAATGCCTGGCGAAAAACGTCGCCCTTCACTTGCTCGAGTTTCTGTTTCAGATCATAGGCTTCGGTGCCGGGCACCGCGTTGCGCACATCGAGCCAGGCTGAAAGCCCCGTTACCGTTTCGAGCGCCGGATCGCTTCTGATGTCGTTCATCGTTTCGACCACCTGGCGCGACGATTGCACGAACTGAGGCAGATCGACTTGCGCCGTCGCTGCGGCATCGGCCTGGGTTTCTGCGCTGGCCACATCGCCAGCGGTGGCGATCGTGCCTTCGGCGGTGCCTCGCACGCTCTCTTCGGCTTTCGTGCCTGCAAGCTGGCCCGTGAGATCGACATCGTATTCGGCCGGTGTGATCCGATTGCCCTCGGGATCGGTGAGCGCCCGCGTCACGCTGCCACCATTCGGCAGCGAGTAATTTTGTGCCATGTACGGCTTCCCATCGGCACCCGTAGCTCGGAAAGGCACGCCGACTGTCTTGCCCAGATTCGAGCCCTGCATGATCGTTTTGATTTCGTTGAAAGCCTCGGGCGTAAATTCCGACGGTGCGCCCTGCGCCTGCGATCGCTGCGGGTATTTCTGCTGTAAATACCCCGTCATTCGCTGGCCGTATGCCATCGCATCTTCGAAGGTTTCAAACTGCGAGATTTGTTGCATGATCCGCTGCGTATCTTCTTGAAACGCCGTATCTTTTTCGATTTCTGTCTCGCGCTCGATTTTCTGCCGTCCCTGGGCGCGCTTTTCGACTTGCATCGCCAGCTCGGGATCTTCGCGAGCCAAATCCTGCAACGCTTGCGGATCGCCCATGAATGCCAGCTCGGCCTTTTCGTTGATCGCACGCTCGCGCCCGCGCTCTCGCCGAGCCGTGATCGCATCCGCGACCTGGCCCATGCCTTCCGCGAAAAACGGTGTGTAACTGACGCCGCGATTGCCGAAAGATGCCATTCTTAATTCCTGTCAATAAACGCCGAGCCGACTTTTAACAGCCCTTGCGTAATGTCGCCGATCGCAGCCTGCTCGGCACCCGCCGCGCCGATTTCCAGATCGCCCACGTTGCGAGCTGTTCCGATGATGTTGGCCCCTTCGCCTCGCGCCGTGGCTTGCCGTTGCTGCTCGATGTTCGTGGTGGTGGTCGGTGATGCCATGCCCGTGAGCAGCTGCATGTAGTTATTGTATGCAGCGGCCTGGCGGTTCGTGTCCGCACCCGTTTCGACACCCAGGCGGCCCAGCTCGCCAGCCCGTTCACTCGATCGACGGCCATAGATATCGCCCATGCGGTCGGCAGCATCGAAATAATATCGCTGCTCGACATCCTGGCCCACATCCCTCAGAGCTTGACCACGGCGACCGGAGTACAGCGATCCCGACCCGGCCGCGCCCTGGTTGACGGTGCGCGTGCCCGCTTCGATCGCAGATTGATAGGCCGGATTGTCTTGATAGGTGCCAGCCACACGGCTATACGCATCATCCCCTAGACCGAGATATTCTTGCAGCTCGGCATCGGTTTCGGCCGATCGCCCCAGCTCGCCCATGTACTGCTCGCGGATCTCGGGCGGCAGAATATTCAGCCCCGCTCGCTCGCGAATCATGTCGGCCGTTTGCACTTCTGGGCCAGCACCGCCGCCGATCATTTCCGGCTCACCAGGCTGCCCGCCAGGGCCACCAGCCTGCACATCGCCCGGCTTCGGCTGATAGGTCACGCCAAAGCGATCGCCGAATTCAGTCGGCGCAGCGCTCCAGAGTTTGTTCCATTGATCGAATGCCTCGGGCGAATTACCGCCGGGCACGTCTTTGTATAGGTTGCGGGCCATGTTCCGGTGCCCGCCATAAGATTTCTCGATCTCTTTGGCCAGGCCGGTCAGATCCTGCGTATTCGGCATTTTGTAGTTTGCAGGCAGCTGGCCGGATTTTTTCATCTGGTCGAGCTTTCTGCTGACCATCTGAGCAGCTTCGCGGTGAATGCGGCCGCCGTCATAGCCCGAGCGCTTGTAGCGCACCTGGGCCATCGTCATCATTTCGCGCAGCACGTTGTCGAAGTTGTCGAGGTTCGCTTGTTCCTGGCGAATGGTGCCCCGCGTGCCGCCGCCGCCGCCACCACCACCGCCGCCGCCGCCCATCGTCGGCAAGCCAAGCTGCGCGCTCAGCTGATTCGCGGCCGCATATTCCTGATCAGCAAACGGTGCCAGGTATCGCTCAGAAGTGTCGAAGGCTTCCTGCGATCGGCGAATGGCCTCGGCGCTGGCCTGTTGCTCGCGCCCGGCCGCCTCGTCTGCGGCCTTCGCGGATTTGCCAGCGCCGATAGCGCCACCAACTAACCCCACGCCTGTCGATATTACTGCGCCCCAGCTCATGCGCCCTCCGTTATTGCTGCTGATGCCCGTTCGGCCGCTAAAGCCTCGTAGCTCGGGACAATCAGCTGCTCTTCGATCGTTCGAAGATCTGTCTCTTCGGTCGCGTGTACATTAAGCCAGAGCGTATCTTCCAGCGCAAAACCGGCCTTTTTCTCACCCGGTTCGGATTTGAATACGTGCGGGGCGTGCATTGTCATCTGACTGCCATCGGTCAGCGCGATGCGAATCGAGCCTTTTAGCAGGATATTGAAGCACGCATGGCGGTGAATCTTGCCGACCACCGTGTATCCCTTTGGGATTTTCAGCGTGCGGATATAAACACCTTCACAAAAATCATGGCTGGTCAGTTCATCGGGATCGACGCACTCAGTTTGCGACAGCATCGCGGCCTCGAGATTTTTCACCCGCTGCCGGTATTCGCTCAGCTCGCTCAAGAAATAATCCCCTTCGCCTGCAAGTCAGCGATCAGCGTGCCCAGCACATCGGCCAGCTCGGCGGTGCTGGTGCTGTCGGCATCATAGCTGCGCGTATCGGTGACGTTTGTGGGTGTGTATGCGGTGGTGCTTGCGATCAGCGCATCAACGGCGCTATTCAATGCTTGCAAATCTGTTCGAAGCCGAAACAGGTAATCTTCGAAATACGCCGACGCCAGCGCCATCGTTTCATCGACCTCATCATTCCGCGAGATCGGTGTATTTACGTCCAGCTCTTCGGTTTGTAATTCAGGCATCGTGCTCAATCACCGCGTAAAGCGTGTACATTTGCACGCGGATCGCATCGGTCACAATGAAGCGCAAAATGAAATCTTTGTGCCGCTGGATGCGGCCGAATTGGCGCATCGGGATGCGGTGGCGATAGTCGCCCATTCTGCCCAGCGACACATTGCCCCAGGTGGTATAGGTATATCCGCCGTCTTTCGAATACTCCACGATCATCATCGGGTTATCGTTTGGATCAATCGGCTGGCCGACTTCCATATCGAGCTCGATGTAAGGGATCGTGAAATCATAGGGCGAAGAGATCGAAGGCGTGGTGATCTCGCGGCGCAAAATTTCGCCGTCTTCATCCTTCGTGCCCTGGTCGATCTCAAAGATATTGCCCGCCGTTGCGTCGAGCCCGTATAGCTTCGAATTGAACAGCGCCACCGATCCCACGCGCCAGAAATCGAAGCCGGTAGAAAATCGACGGTGAGCGAGCCCGGTGGTGAAGTCATAGCCCCAGGTGAGCCCGGCCGTCGGGAAGGTGATGTAATAGATTTTATGCACCGGGCCATCGACAAAAAAGCCGATCGCGTCATCGGTCACGGCAAAGCCTGGGAAATCTGGCGTGCCATCGCCCCGCACCAAAAGCTCGAATTCGAGATCTGAGATCTTCGACATCGTGCTGCCTTCGATCACGCGCACGGTGAGATCGTCAGCCAGCCAGCAAAAGCGCTCACCGGCTTCGGCCAGGGAATGCACCGCTGCCATGCCTCGCTCTTTGCTCGCCCCGATCACAGCTCTGAGCGGCAGCACATCGTCTTGAATGGTCTGCCAGTATTCAATCGAGCGCTCACCCAGCACCCAGATCGCGGATTTCTTCTGAATCACCGCCAGCACCAGATCGGGATCTTGCTCGGCCGTGGCAAACGTCAGCGGATCGTATGCGAGAAAATCGGAGATTTCAGAGCCGAAAAATTCATTAGTATCGCGCCGGGCAAACCATCCGCGCTCACCGAGTACGGTGCCGCTCACTGTCGGGAAAAAATCGGGATCGGTAACTTGCACCAGGCCGCCGCCGTTTGTGTACACATAGCCATCACCGACGCCGTTCAGCACCATGATCTGATTATCACCGGGTACTGAATTGGCCAGGATTTGCGCCCGTCCAGAGCCCCCCACGTCGCCGAGATCGGTCACGGTGCCAAACTCATCGCTTCGGATCAGCCGGGTTCCGCATACCGCATACATAAAGCCGGAATTCACAAACAGATTCGAGCGACCGATGCCGGGCGTGGTGGCAAACGCCGCAAGGCCGCCCACGTCTTTCACCGTGCGGTATAGGCCATTTTTGTCGGCCTCGGGTAGCAGATTGATTACACCCGAGCGGGCGCGCACCGCGTTGTAATCGCGATCAGATCCGCCGAGCGGGATTTCTTGAGGATCAGCCATAGCGTTCGGGTTTCAGCCTGACAGGGTACATGGCCGAATCGAACGCGAGCGCTTGCATAAGGTAGTCGTTTGCATCGTCGCGAATGAGTTGCGACCGTTGCGGCGAGCAGCCGATGATCGGAATGAGCAGCTTCGCCAGATTGTAGGAAAGCGCCAGCTGCCATTCGCTCGGCAGATCGAAGGTATTTTCGGCCAATTCCTGCACCTGAATCTGCCGCTCTGCCGTGTAAGCCAGGTATTCGATCGCCGTGCTCGGCACATTCCACAAATACCAGATGCCTTGAGGTTCCTGGCGCGAGTAATACGCCTGTATCGGCGTGCCCAGCTGCCGCTTATTCGGCAGATTGAAATATTCCTCGCGGCTTTGGAAAACGATCGGGATCTCATAATCAGAGCGCTCGCCTGCATTGCGGCGCACGCTGTCGGTTTCTGGGATGCGTGAAAGCGGGATGAAATTCTGCTCGCTCTCATACCAGAACACGGCATTACCCGCGTCGCTGTCCACGGTGATCGCGTCGTTTATCGTGATGGTGTCGGCGTCGAAATCCACGCTCGCCACCGTCGAAAAATGCACGGTGTCATTGTTTGCGCGAATCCCGATCACATAGTTTGCCCGGCAGTCGAGCGGGCTGGCCACGCTGATGATCGTCTGGCCGATCGCCTCATTTGCCGAGATCGTGGTGCCGCCCAGGTTGCGGGTGTCATAGAAGCGGATGATCGCGCCGGTATTGACGGCAACCGTCAGCGCGTCACGGAAAAATACCGTGTTTGCAGCGATGCGCTCGATTACCGTCCATTGCAGATTATTCTCGGCATTGATGAACCCGATGGCCTGGCCGATCGCCATATCGGCCGCGCTATCGACATCAATCTGCGTGGCGCTTACTGCCGCCGCACCGTCGGCGAAGGTGAAACCGAATTCATTAACGGCGCGAGTGTCTGGATTTCTGAGATCGTATTGCGCCTGCCCTTTCTGAAAAAACAGGAAATATTCGGTCATCGTCCACAGATGGATGCCTTGCGCTTCCCAGAATTTGAGCAGCTTATTCAACCACTCGAGCCCGTCGTTGTATTCGTTGCCGCTGGGATCTTCCCCCTGGCCGGTGGCCTGCAACAAACGCAACGCAGACGTGATCACGTCCGTTGTGTCGGGATCGTAGTTATATATTCCGCTGGTGGTCATACGATCGGGAAGCTCGGAGATACCACGGGGATATCCTCGCGATCGGCATCATCTTTGCGAGCTTCGCGATAGATATGCTGCTTGACCGGCACCACCGGGAAATCCTGCGGCTGTCTCGGATTCCATGCCTCGGGGATCATGTACCAGCCTTCCCATCGCCTTTGAACTTCCGAGAATTTTACCCGAAAGCCCGTGATATCGCAGATGGTGTTGCTATCCCACGGCCGAAACTGTTTGTCAGGCAGATGCTTGTAACCTCTCCCGCCTACGCTGGCTCGTTTCGGCATGTCGCACCTCTTAGGTCAACGCTCTTTCTTGCGTGAAGAGCATATAATCCGCTTCGATCGAGCCGCCACCACCCGCCAGCGCTGCACCAGCCAGCAGATTACCTTGCGGCACCTGATCTGCGTCGAGCGTAACTTCGCCCACTTTCGTCAGGTTGACATAGGCCGAAGCTATGCGCCCTTCCAGCGTAAAGCCAAAGCCCAGCGCCTCCGCGCCCCCGGCTGGCCCGTCAATCGGGAGTGCTACCGCCGCACCGCCGCCCGTAGACAGCACGTTAAACGTGGTCACACCGGCAACGATGGAAAAAAATATGCCCTGCGTCGGTGTCGGGAGCGCATCGGCCAAACCGAAAGCGCCAGTGATCGAGCCTGGCGATATAAACGCGGCCCGCATTTCCATCGCAATCGAAGCCTGTGCGACCAATGGGGGCGTGTTTGCAACAAATATAGCGCTCGGCGTGACCACGCTGGCAGTGCCCGAGCCCGGAATGCTCACATAGCCACCGGCACCGAGCCCGAGCACTGATTGCACTGTACCGGCCAGAACGAAATCACCATCGACACCAGGCGCACCATCGTAAAAATCAGAAAACGCCCTGATCTGCTTGCGTGGCAGCGGGCCGCGCACGTTTTTCAGCGGGCCTTCGGTGACATCACCAACACCATTCGGGAATCTTGTAACGCTCATAATCCTGTTTCCTTAAACGTCAGAACCAAACACGCTCAGCACTAATTCGGCCTTTAATCCGGTGAGTTCGCCGCCACCAGATTTGAGCGTGTATGGAGCAACGGCCCCGAAGGGCCGCCACATTTGCCGCTTGTTAGCCGCCGCTGCCGAAGGCACACCGGGGATCGGTCACGCCATAGGACTTGTAGAACATGCCCTTGTGACGGTAATTCGACGTGCCGAAATCGTTGTCGGTGTCGAAGGTGTAATCCATCCGGTTA
>WLWG01002536.1_pt1 | contig 13723 bp, 13 predicted proteins | sample 6712871 | NCBI WGS metagenome assembly WLWG01 (sample SAMN12718693, study PRJNA515312) | sponge metagenome | isolation source: marine sponge | host: Mycale hentscheli | place: New Zealand: South Island, Marlborough, Capsize Point | collected 2003-05-01 | reverse complement strand
TGAACATATAGTTCAACATCGTACCCATATATTTTAACATCATGTTCTTTATTCCAATTAGAACTTTTTGATTTAAGAAAATCTACAACTAAATCCTCATCTACAGGAATATCATTATAATCCACTATAATATGTAAATCAACATCAGAGTACTTAGACCAATTATAGTTAGCCAAGGAACCCGTCATTGTAACATCTTCAATATCTACTCCAGGTAAATCTAAAGATTCAAAATAATCATCAGCAATCTTTAATAGAGTTTTTTTAACATCAGGTTTCATCTTTTGTTCTTTATCCCATATTTTAGGGTTGAGTTCATCCTGCATTTTAAATCCAGATAAATCTATCTCCCTAGTAGCATCCTCAATTTCTTTCTCGTTTATGTCCATATTCATAAATATCATGATATTTATTAAATGATAATGAAAAAATTAATTAAGAAAATATTAAAAGAAGAGAATGATTTTGATTGGGCTAAAGATACCAACCCCTTATCAAAAAGTGAAGTTGCTAGTAAATTAAGTGTTTTACGGAATTATGGTTACTATATTCAAGAAAGATGGTTAGATACGAATACATTAGTAGACTTTATTTATCGTTTAGCTTTACCTGAAGATAAAGTAGATGGGTTGGTTAAAGTAATAGATGAATTATCTGATACTATTTATGATGAAGGTAGGGATGGAGGTCAACAAATAGGTTGGGAAGAAGGTCATAATGAGGGTTATCGAGAAGGTCAATATGATGGTAAAAGAGATGCTAGGTATGAGATGGAAGATAAATTAGAATATGCTAGAGGCAATGCTTATGAAGAAGGTCATGAAGATGGGAAAATTGATATGAGAGGGGAATTAGAAGATGAGATAAAAAAACAAAAATCAATAATATATAATAGAGGTTTTGAAGAAGGTCGGAAATATGAATCTGAAATGGATACTGAAGATTATGAAAGAAGACAGTCAGGTTTTGACCCTAGAGATTATGACGAAGATTACGATAATTAAAAAATTATGAAATTACCAATATCATTTGACCAATTTAAAAAAAGTCCAGTAGCGGCAATAGCTTTTTTATTAGTTATTGTTGTTGGTTACCTATACTTAGATAATAAAGCGGTTCATTCAGAACAATTAAAAGAACATAAAGTTAGGATTGAAAGGTTGGAATCTGAAGAACAAGAACTAGAAGAAAAACTAGATAAGATAAATGAAAAGTTATTAGAATGTTTAAGTATAAATTAATAATATTAGTGACAATTGTTTTATTAGCTTGTAATAGAACAGAAAAAACTAAAGAAGAAGTTAAAGATGAAAATGTTACTAGATATGATGAGGTTATTAGTAGTACAGATAGTTTAATCATTTTCGCTGATAAAAAAATAAATAAAATAAAGAAAAACAATAAAGAACAATTGTTGGTTATGGATTCTTTACAACACACAATAGAAGTTGAACAGTATACTATCCATAACTTGAATAAAGAATTTAGAAGGGTTAAGGGAATTGATGAGATTTTACAAGTAACTAAAAAAGAACTAGAAGAAGCCTTATCTATGTGTAAAGAAAAAGAAGGTAAACTGGTTAAACTAGGTGATTCCTTAATTAAAGTTAGGGAAAAACTAATAAATGAAAATGTATATTTAGTTAATTTTTATAGTACTAAAATTAAATCACTAGAAGAAACTATAAATTCATTAAATGATAGTTTATCTTTAGTAAAAGTAGAAGAACCCGAAGATAAAAAAAAGAAAAAAAGAAAAAGACGTGAAAAAAATAATTAAACTAACTGAATCACAATTAGAAAAATTAACCGAGACAAGAATTAATGAGGTGGGTGCTATTGAGTTAGCTAACGTTCTTAAAGATATTCCTTGTACGGGTGAAGGAATTAAAACTTTAATAAGTAAAAAACTTATGGAGTATGGTTTTGAAAATGTTAATATTAAATTTTTAGGTTACGGTGAAGACGATAAAAAAATACTTAGGTATATAGTCCATACTGAGGGACCTATTTTTGTTATAGATACCATGAGTAATTCTGAAGCTCAACCACCCTGTATGGAGGTAATGGAAGTTATAGCTTACACAAAAGCTTAATTATCTTTATTCTCTTTTATAAGTTCTAACAATTCAGTAGTATCTATTTTTTCTAGTTTTTCAAATTCATACTTATTCATTGTTTTATTAAATACTGAACCCTGACTTTCTGAAACTTCAAACCTAACATAATCTCTATCTAAAATTTGTTTATATAGGTATTGTGTTCCAGCTTTAAATGTTATTTTTAAAGTTTTTTTGGTTTTATCGTATTCTGATAACAAAATATTAGAAGAATCTATTAGACACTCTATAACACCATTTTCTTTTTCCGTTCTTTTTATTACTGACATATTTTATAAGATTTAATAGAATTTAATTCAAAAACCTGACCAACAATGTTTCCCTCGATTAATTGTTCAACAATCATATAACCACCATCAATACGGTGAAAGGCATTTTCAAATTCAAGTTTATAAGTACCACCACCAAAGTCATCATCATCATAAGGTGTGTTTTTAATTATTAATGTAATGTTAAAATTATACATTTCAAAGTTTATAGACATACTTTATTTTAATTAAATAGTTTATTATTATTGTAACAAAAATAAAAACACATTTAAAAAAAGTAAATGGGGTTGTTTTAATAATAGATTGTTACTATATTTGAAAGAGAATGAAACCTATTAATGAAAAAATAAGGGTAATTTTGAAAGAAGCTTATAAAGAGTCTGATAGGTTGGGTTGTGTAGAAATACTACCTGACCACGTCCTAATGACGATTTTAAATGATTCAGAAAATGAAGTTACCGAAATTTTAAATTTAATGGGTTTTGATTGTGAAGAACTAAACTCAAAAATAGAGGCTTATTTAAGATTAAAAATAAAAAGTCCATTAATTAAAAAAAAATTACTATCTTTGAGTGAAAGTTCTAAAAGGATGTTAAGTGTTTCTGAATTAGAGTTAGATAAAATAGGTGATGAGATAATTTACGAAACACATTTAATGTTGGCTATCCTAAAAGATAAAGAACTAGATTGTACTAAAGTTTTAAACAACCAAGGTGTTAACTATAAAAGTTTTAAAAATACATTATTAGAAATTAAAAAAGAAATAAATATGAGAGTTACAGACGATTACGAAGAAACGGGGAAGATGAGACCAAAAAAAGGTGGTGAAAAATCAGAAACGCCAATATTAGATAATTTTGGTAGGGATATCACCGAAATTGCAATGAAGGGTGGTATTGACCCTATTATTGGTAGAGAGAATGAGATTGAAAGAGTTTCACAAATACTCTCAAGAAGAAAAAAGAATAACCCAATCCTTATTGGTGAACCAGGTGTTGGTAAAACAGCCATAGTAGAAGGCTTAGCTTTAAAAATTACGGAAAAGAAATGTCCTAGAATTTTGTTTGGTAAAAGAATCATAGGTTTAGATTTAGCTTTGTTAGTTGCTGGTACTAAATACCGAGGACAGTTTGAGGAAAGACTTAAAGGTATTATGCAAGAGTTAGAAAAAACCACTGATGTTATTTTGTTCATTGATGAAATACACACAATGATGGGTGCTGGAAACGCTTCGGGAGCTTTAGACGCTTCAAACATACTTAAACCAGCTTTGGCTAGGGGTGAAATACAATGTATTGGGGCTACAACCTTAGACGAGTTTCGTGAAAACATTGAAAAAGATGGAGCCTTAACAAGAAGATTTCAAAAGGTAACGGTAAACCCACCTTCACTTGAAGACACTTTAATTATCCTTAAAAACATTAAGGATAAATATGAAGACCACCACAAAGTAGTGTACACTCTTGAAGCTATAGAAGCTTGTGCTAAGTTAGCAGATAGGTATATTACTGATAGAGAACAACCCGACAAATCTATCGATATCTTAGATGAAGTTGGTGCAAGGTCACAAGTAAACCTAAAACCACCAAAACATATCCTAAAGTTAGAGAATGAAATTGTTGAGATTGACCAAAAAAAGATTGACGTTGTTAAAGCACAAAAATACGAAGAAGCCGCAAAACTTCGTGACGAAGAAAGAAAGTTAAAAGAAAACTTAGATATAGAAACTGAGGTTTGGTCTAACGAATTAAATACCGTTAGAAAAGAAATTACAGAAGAAGACGTTGCTAATGTTGTTTCAATGGTTACAGGTATCCCTGTCTCTAAAGTTTCACAAGACGATTTAAGTAGACTTAAAAATATGGCTAAAACATTAATGACTAAAGTTATCGGTCAAGACTCAGCTGTAGAACAAATATCAAAAGCTATTAGAAGAAATAGAATGGGTATTAAAAGTCATGAAAAACCAATTGGTTCTTTTATATTCTTAGGTCCAACAGGTGTAGGTAAAACTCATTTAGCTAAAAAACTATCTGAAGAAATGTTCGGTACACAAGACTCTATGATTAGAGTAGACATGTCTGAATATATGGAAAAACACGCAGTTTCCAAATTAGTTGGAGCACCTCCAGGATACGTTGGTTACGAAGAAGGTGGACAATTAACTGAAAAAATACGTAGAAAACCTTATTCAGTAGTTTTACTTGATGAAGTTGAAAAAGCACACCCTGACGTATTCAATATCTTACTACAAGTATTAGATGAAGGTCATTTAACAGATGGTTTAGGTAGAAAGGTTGATTTTAGAAACACTTTAATTATCATGACATCTAATGTTGGGGCAAGAAAACTACAAGATTTTGGTACTGGTGTTGGGTTTGGTACTAAAGCTAAAATCGACAACTTAGAAGATATTAGAAATAATGTTATTCAAGAGTCAGTTAAAAAGGCTTTTTCACCTGAATTTTTAAATAGGTTAGATGATATCATAATATTTAAATCATTAGATAAAAATGATATTAAAAAAATCATCGATATACCTTTGGGTGAGTTGAAAGAAAGAATGTTAGATATGGGTTACAAAATCAAAGTATCAACCAAACTTAGAGACTATTTAGTTGAGGCTGGTTACGATGAAAAGTATGGAGCTAGACCATTAAACAGAGCAATTCAAAGATACGTTGAAGACCCTATAGCTGAAAGAATGTTAGATGGTGACCTAAAAGAAGGTGATACAATTAAGATTGGGTATTCTAAAGGTGATGTAACTGTTGATGTTGAAACGGTTAAGTAAAAACAAAAATACCCCTCTATTTGGGGGGTATTTTTTAATTTAACAAATTATTTTACTCATTGTTTGACTATCTAAAATGTTGATGATTAAATCTTCTCTAATGGGAACTATTAAAGTACAACCATCATCAAGGAAGTCAATTTTAAACTCACCCCTATAAACACCAGCTTCGTTGGTTTCCTTTTTACTAAATTTATAACCAATATAGTATTCTTGTTTTGTCCCACATTCAGAATCAACAGGTATTATTAAAGCTTGTTTATTAAAAACTTTCCATCTACAAGAGTTACAATTCATTTCTTTCATAGAAAAAGTTACAGCGGCATTTTCTAACCCTTCGAATATTTTTTTATAGTCGTTCCTACCATCATTATTAACTTCCATTTTAAGTATTGGTAGTTCTGAGTTTTTTCTTATGTAAAAATTTTGTGCCATATCAATTATAAATATCTAGTTAAGTGCAGTTTCCGCAGAAAGGGACACTAGGTTGTATTATTTGTGAACCACCAAAAGTAACTTTAACACAGTACCTATTACAGTCAGCGTATAAATTATTTCTTATTTCCATTAAATTCAACGTTTTATCATAAAATCTTAACTGAGATAATTCACCATCAAAAGTTCCAGTAAAATAGTTTGCTATACTTAAATTTTGGTCCTCTGGGTCAGGACCACCAAAAGTTTGTGACTCTAACAGACCTTGTGAACCCCCACCCCAAGAAATGTTGTAAGGAACACCTAATTGTTTTGAACTATATTCATTTAAAGGTCTTAATTTTAATCCGATAAAATCTTCTACTCTATAAACCACTCTACCATCAACCCAAAATCTAAGAGTTCCGGCAGGTAAACCATTTTTAACACTGTTTTGTGAGTAAGTAACTACGATGTGGTACCATTTATCGGTATTACCACTAATTGAGAACTTTGGTGAGTATTTTTCTTCCATTGTTGTACCAGTTATCATATAATGACTACCACCAGTAGAACCACTATCCCCACACCAATAATTGTGTCCAGAAACAGTCATTTTTCTATAACCTATTCTACCATCAGGGGTGAGTCTAAACCCTAGAGCGTTTTCAGATAATTCATCACAATAAGTTGTAGCTGTAACCGTTGTGGCTGTTTTACTGTTACAGGGGCTACAACTAGTCCTCCCAAAGGAACTATTTGAAAACCAAGTTTGTCCGTCCTTAGTACTAACTGTTGGTTCGTCTTCTTCGGGTGAAAGTGGTATAATACCATCACAGGTATATAAACCTGTCTCACCTGAAAATACATTTCTAAACTTATTTTCGGCTCTTGTACCAATATAGAAAAAGAAATTTGTGTTACCAGTAAAATTATCATTTAAAGTATTACCTGTTGAACCCGAACAAAAAGAATTGTCCCATTTAATCCAAGTTTCCATTGACCATCCACCATTAGCATTTTCACAATCAAAATCAGAAGGACCTAAGTCATAAATTAAAGCGTCAGGGTCAACATCACGATATTTTGTTGTTGTTTCTTTTTTGTCACATTTATTAACCGTACTCGAAGTAAATTCTATTGGATTTGGTTTTTCTAAATCTAATTTAAAAAAACCTTGATAAAAACCACCACTTAAACAAATAGTATTACCAACTAAACAACCATCAGTTGTTGTTTCACCAGTCCTAAAAGTCCAAGGGTAATCGTATTTACCTTTTGTACCTATAGATGTGGCATTATTTACCGTATAACCAGTAACAGGATATAAAATTACTTTTGTGTCGGCTGAAGTCAAACTAAAAGTTATCCCAGATAGTCTATCAAACCTACCATTATCAACACCAGTAAGACCCCAATCACATGAAGTTATTCCTGTTGGGTTCTGTTGTAAGGGGACATAACAACCACAATTAGATGTTGTTCCAGAAGTATATTTAATTTCATAATCTTTCCAAGTAACTAAAGATTTTAATGAAGAACCATCTGTGGTTGTACCACTATTATTAACATCAAACCAAATAACTAAACCATCTTCAACAATATCACCAATACCATCAACACATATTGGTATATAGTCTAAGCACTGACCTTGGTTGTCAGAAGAAAGCCAAAAGTCTTCATTATCTATATCCCATAAACGAGCTCCTATATTGTTAAAATAATAATTATTAATCCCCATGTTAAGCTAAAGTATATCCATTCCCACCAATAACAGTCCAACCAGAAGTAAAATCATAAATTAAATCTACTGATTCACCATTATTAGTAAGTGTTATGGTTGAATAACCATTAAGTGTTGCTGGTGTTATTGTCATACTATTACCACCACCTCCACCAGCTCTTATGTAGACAGCTAATCTTTGTCCTGCCCCATTAGCATTTGGTAAAGCTGATGTGTTAGCTCCTGTTAGATTAAGTATCCAAGTAGTTTTTCCAGATATTGTTGGACCTGGTGCGGCAACACTACCTGTAGTAACAACACCACTAGATAATACCATTTCATCAGCTATTACAAGGTTACCACCGTTAACAGTTACACCAGCCATTGTTGATGAATCGGATGTACCTATACTAGTCATAAGTACCGTATCATTTTTATTAGCAGTAATATTTTGACCACCTAAAATTACAGCTCTTTGAACACCAGTTAGAATAGTATTATTTTGACCACCAATAATAACAGAATTAGCACCACCTAATATACTATTATTATCACCACCTAATATACTAACCCCACCTCCTGAGCCATAACTATTAGTTATAGAAGAATTAGTTGACCCTAAAATAATATTATTTTCAACCCTATCTTTCACACCAATTTCGTTAGTGTTACCACCGATAATAGAATTGTATCTACCAACCTGAGACGGTGTAATTTTATTGGTATTACCACCTAAAATGACATTACTATCAAAGCTAGTACCATGTGTTCCTGTAGAAGCTGTAAATACATGTGAATCCCCAAAAATAAAAGAATTGGTTGCTTCAGTATCTATTATGGAACCATCATAGGTTATTGTATCATGAACCGTTATAGGTGAACAACCATAAACATTACTTACATATAAATCTGTGATACAACTTGCTGATGTATTTCCTGTGAATGTACCACCCCCAGAAGAAGCCTGCCAACTACCAACACCATTCGTATCACAAGTTAGAACATAACCGTTTTGTTCTGTCCCATCTACAATTCTAACAGAACCTTCTACGTGTAATTTTTCGGATGGTGTAATTGTGTTAATACCCACATTACCCTTAGTTGTCCCACTACCTTGTATATGAATATCTGGTGTAGTACCATTTGCGTCTTTACCCGCGTATAATCTTATATAATCATCTTTATTTGTGCCATCTTTTGAAATAATATTTAAACCATTTTGTTCTTCTGAAGAATAAAGAAACCCATCACCTTGTTTACCATAACCTGGAAATGAAGGTTCACTATTACCCCTAGTACCAAGTCCCGTACCACTTACCCCCACATCTGAAACACCAAGAAATATTAAATCCGATGAGTTACCACTTAACCTGACTCCAGGTCCACTAGTAGCATCTAAATCAGTATAAAATTTACCATTAGAGGTTTCTATTAACATGTCACCCCCACTTACGTGTAATCTCTCACTTGGTGATATCCCTGTACCAACACCAAGACTACCTAAATTAGTGTTAATCACAGTTTTTGGTGAACCACTACCGTTATCAAACTCAACCCTACCAGCAGAAACATAGATAGGCCTTGTTGGGCTCGCACAAGACTCTATTATTTGTGTGTAAAAGGGTGATGTACACGCCGAAAGTGAAAAACTAATACCACTTATTGGTGCCCATTCGACTGAACCAAAAGGGTCTGCTGATTTTAAAACAAAACCAGTAACATTTTGTGTTGTTGTACCTGTTGTACCACTTATAGTTACTTTTGCTGGCTCTACTTTTAAACCGTAAGGTCTTTGTCCGTTTAAATAACCTGTTATATTGTTTATTGTTACAGCGGTTTCACCAGTTGTCGCCCCAGTGTAGTTTAATATAGTTGAAGCTATTTTAGTTAATCCCGATAGTTGTATGGAATCTTCACCATACTGTACAATTTGTCTATCCTCAAAATGAGGTCTTGTTGAAAATGGCATTTTTATTTATATTACGTTCCAATTATGACCAAGAGGTCTAAATTGTAATGCTTTGTTAAGACTTTCAGCTTCATTAGCTTTTCTTTCCAACATCTTATCTGGTTGTAATCTTTCAAGACGTTCTTTAAGTCTTTCCCACAATTTATCTTTATCTTCTTTAGACTCATTTAAAAGTGAATCATAATCCATTGTTACTTCTGCGTCCGTAACCCCTAAACTACCACCAAACTTACCTCTAACACGACCTAAAGTTTCTTTACACATAGCTGTAAAATAATCTCGTACCCATTGCTTTGATGGTGTGTTTAATTCATCGAAATTAACTACTTCTATTGGTACGTCTGAAGGCAACTTAATAATATCTTTATTTTCATTTAGACATCTTTGTCTATCTTCTTCACAAGCTTCATAATAATGATACCAAACCCTACTTCCAGTAGCGTCAATACCATTACTTAACCCAGGTAAACCAAAAGATATTCTTGAACCAGGTGGTGGTATTAAGTGTAATAATTTTTTACCATCAGCTCCCGCTGTAATTTTATAAATTAAATCACCAGATATAATTCTTTGTTTAAGGTCAAAGTCAGCATCCCTACTTAATATATCATATGATGAAGCTAAAAAGAAACCACCGTATCCAGCTCCACCTCCTCCGCCACCGAAAGGCATTTGAGCAAAACCACCACCAAAACCACCGTAATCACCGAACCCAAAACTAGAGTAAAGTGCGTTATCTATAGTTGGCGGTGTTATCCATAAAACTTCATTTATTTCTCTACAAGCGGGTATTTCATAAACTTGTTTACCTGTTTCTATTTCTACGTAATCTTGTTTTAATTCCCATGGACCCCTAGCTTGTAAACCAACAATCTTAGAGTAAGCATAAGTAAAAGAATCTTCATAACCTAATTCTCTAGTTGTTAAAGATTTTGTTAAATCGGTAATAGATATATCTTTACCATACACAGATGACCACTGTGCTTCTATTAACCACTCGTTAATATAAGCTGAATGGTCTTCTATTGAGATTTCAAGTAAAGTTGTCATAGTTTCATCTTCCAATTCAACTTTTCTCATTGGAGCACCTAACCTATGTTTTACTTGTCTAAATATTTTTTCTTTTTCCGCTTCGTTGATTACTAATGACATATCGCTTTATTGATAAATATCTAGTAATAGGGTTAATTCAATTAAAAACTTTTAATTTATTAAGATATCACACCATTTCTATTTCCTGTTACTATCCAACCAGCAGCAGGGTCATAAATTAAATCTATACAATCACCAAGAGCGTTAATTTGAAAAGATGACCAACCTGAACTAGATACAGGGGTTATTGTTGTTCTTCCACCAATCCAAGAGGGACTATAGATTGTTAACCTTTGACCATCAATACCATCATCTAATTGCCAAGTTTCTGGTGAACCCGTACCAGTGACTTTCATAACTGAAGCGTTTGATGTGTCAGCTGATGTTGTAGTAACATTAACAAAACCTGTCTTTTTTAATAAACCACCAAAAGTAGAATCACCATTGGCCGTTAAACCTCCATCTATTCGACCCCTTTCTTTTGAGATAAAACCATTTTTAATTATAAGTTCGTTTGCCATAATTGTTTATTTATTAATAAATATCACAATACTATTGTTTATGTTGGTACATCTGTACTGAATGTTGTAAAGTTTGTCATTGTTCCATCATTACCTCCGCTTCCATTATCAGTAAGTGTTGGACTTGTGTCAGAATCTCCGCATCTCCACCAAGAAAGCGGATTTAATGAAGAAATGTCATTAGGTACACCACCGTTGTATATGCTTGTTACATCACTTGCAGATAACTCTGAATTAAAAATAGCCGTTTCGTCAATCAGTCCGTCTGAGTATGATGTGGTCAATTTACCAATATACAAAGGTTGTATAGTATTTTCCATAGCAACATAAGTACCTAAATTGCTATCTGTATCATCTACTCTTGTGCCATTTATATAAATCTTTAAGCCACTTGAACTACTATTTCCATTATATGTCCCAACAATATGAATCCATTGCCCTTGATAAGAATTCATAGGTGTAAAATATTTTCTTCCTATTCTTGAACCTTCACTATTGTCATAGCAATTAAAAATTAATTTACTATCACCTCCCGTTGCTAAAACATATTCTATATTACTTGCACCATATTTACCAACTGCTCTAAACTTTGCTATATTATCCATTTTAACCCACGTTGAAACACTAAAAGGAGAATCAGTAACACCATTACCAAAAGATAAATTATCATTATCTCCACAATCTACATAGTCATCAACACCATCTAATGATATTGACCTTTTACTGAATGTTGGTGGTACGTCTGTTGAGAATGTACTGAAGTTTGTCATTGTTCCATCATTACCTCCGCTTCCATTGTCAGTAAGTGTTGGACTTGTGTCTCCGTCACCCATTCTCCACCAAGATAAAGGCGAAAGACTTGCGATGTCATTAGGTACACCTCCGTTGTAAATGCTTGTAATATCTGTTTGTGAAAGTACCGAATCAAAAATGGCTAATTCGTCTAAATTACCACTACTATATGGCGCACCATTTGTAGCACTAAAAATGTATGCAGTGTCAGTTGATGAAATTAAACTACCGCTTGTCGTGGTTGATGTTCCTATTTTTACACCATCTTCATATATATCGAAAGTGTTTGCGCTACTATCCCAAACAAAAGCGCAATGATGCCATTGACTATCTAATATCGCACCACCTATTTTTGTGTAAGTGCCACCGTTTGTTATTAATCTATATTTTAAAGAGTTATTTGCACCATTTTGAAATATTATCCATTGTGAGGTGCTTCTCGCAAAAACATAAGCGTTAAAAGCGTCAACTCCTTTCTTTAACCAAAAACTTATTGACAAATTAGTAAAGGTAGAAGGTAGTGAAGATATTGAAACCGTATCATCAACACCATCTAATGCTATTGACTTGGTATTGGTGAAAGGTGATGCAGTTGGTACATCTGTGCTAAAAGTTGTAAAGTTTGTCATCGTTCCGTCATTGCCTCCGCTTCCATTATCTGTCAATGTTGGAGCCGTGTCACCGTCACCGCATCTGTACCACGCAATAGGGGAGTATGAAGAAAGTGATGTGGGTACACCCGAATTGTAGATATCGGTTATGTCGCTTTGGGTAAGTTCAGAATCAAATACCGCTACTTCGTCTATACCGCCCACAAAAAACTGAGTAGTTGCATTTCTTGCACCTACAAAGAAGTCTCCTGTGATTTGTGAATAGCTTAAGAATAATTGATTGGTAATCTCTTGAACACCATCTATATACACGTTACACACCGTTCCTGAAGTTTCATATCTGCACGTCTGTACTATATGGTGCCAATTCCCATCTGCTAAATCTGTTGTTGTGTTAGATGTTCCGTTTCCTTGAACTCTTACATAAGCATTCTTTGAACCATCTGTGTAAATTCTTATAGGACTACTATTAGGATATGTATTTACATATGCGCCTGTCGGACTATATGATGTAAATGTATTTAAACTTGCCTTATCCATCTTTATCCAACAAGAAAACGAAACATTTGGGTAAGTAGTATATGATAAATTTAATCCTGTGCTTACATAGTCATCAACACCGTCTAATGCTATTGACCTTGTATTGAATGTTGTTGGTACGTCTGTTGAGAATGTACTAAAGTTTGTCATTGTTCCATTATTACCCTCTCTACCATGGTCCAAGAGTGTCGGTGATGTATCTCCGTCACCCATTCTCCACCAACTTAAAGGTTTGTATGGGAAAAGTGCTGTGGGTGTACCGTTGTTATAAATCGCAGTTACGTCACTTGCAGATAGTTCTGAATTGAATACTGAAGTTTCATCTATATTACCATCAGAATATAATCCAGTTTCTGTTCTACCTATATTTAAATTTCTATCTCCGTTTTCCATAGCAACATAAGTACCACTATTAGAGTCAGTATCGTCTACACGTACACCATTTAAATAAATTTTTATACCACTTGATAATCCGCTTCCATTATAAGTTGAACATATATGAACCCATTGATTTTGGTAAGTAGTTAAAGGTGTATTGTAAATCCTCCCAATTCGACTATTATTACTTGAATCATATAAATACAATCCTAACTTATCAGAGGCATTAGTGTTCAATAAATATTCATAATTTGTTGAAAATACTAAACCTTTGTTTAATATATAAAATCTAGTTGTGTCAGTCATTTTAACCCACGTAGAAATACTAAAAGGTGAATCATTTGTACCGTCACCAAAAGATAAATTATTTGAGTCCCCTACATTTACAAAGTCGTCAACACCATCTAAGGGTATTGACTTAGTGTTTACAAATGTAATACTTTCTGGTCTAGGTCCTGACGTTCCACTCATAATTTAAGGTCTTTATTCAGGTTCTTCAG
>WLWG01002535.1_pt1 | contig 13726 bp, 11 predicted proteins | sample 6712871 | NCBI WGS metagenome assembly WLWG01 (sample SAMN12718693, study PRJNA515312) | sponge metagenome | isolation source: marine sponge | host: Mycale hentscheli | place: New Zealand: South Island, Marlborough, Capsize Point | collected 2003-05-01 | reverse complement strand
AAAGGCAAAGGCCATCGAAGTCATCATCGATGGGCAGAAGTTCATCGCGTCCCCCAAAACGTTCTCCACCGGCTCGGTCGGGTGGACGTTGAACGCGATACACCTCCGGCCCGCACAACAGTTGCAAGCTCTTGTGCATCCCGTCGCTGCGCTCCGGTGTAGCCGACATCGCAAGAATGTAAGCGGCTCGCACGCGGTCTAGGCATCTGGAGAACGTTGGGGCGCAAATGGTATGCGCCTCGTCAATGACAACCGCGGCAAAGCGGTCAATGAGCGACTCGGGGAGTTCGCACATGGAGGCGGTGTGCACGGTAGTTACAACGACGTGCGCGTCCATCACTTGCGCTACGGCGTGGTCTCGCGAACCACGCAGAACTCGGGCTATCAGCTCCGGTGAGCGCTGCTGCAATCTCTCCACCCACTGATCGCATAGCACCACTGTGGGCACAATAATCAACGTTGTGACCGATAGACGCATCATGGCGGCAATCGCCACTTCCGTCTTGCCGTAGCCGCAAGGAAGCACGATCATGGCCCCCGTGGGCACGGGGGCACTTGCGAACGAGCGCATGACGGCCGCCAATGCTTGAGGTTGGTGCAGCTCGGCTCGCAGATTCTCTTCGTAAGACGTTTCTGGCCAAGGTGCATCTGATGTATAAACGAGTTGATCCACAAGCTGATCCGGTCGAAACGCTCGCAGTCCGTAGTAGCGTGGAACGTATACAAAGTCATTGTCTTCGCTGTACAAGCGAAGTTCGGACACCGTTGAAGAAAAGGCCTGTTCAACGCTCGGGTGCAAGGTCAGCTCCTCACGCATTTGCCGCAGCTGCTGCTCATCAACAGGTTTTGGCAAGCAGTACTTTCGCGACAGAACGTGCGTAGACATGTTTCGCAAGTACCTCCTGAACAACAGGAACAAACGACTGGTTGTCGCGGAAAATTAAGCACCGACTGTATCCACGTAACGATAAATCCATGTCCACCGGCAAAGACACGTCATTTCTTCCAACGCACGGTAACGAGTTTTCCGACGCTCGGCCGCGCCTTCGTGTGGCCAGTTCGTCGCCGCACGCGCGAGCAGCCGATGACGACGAGGAGACAATGACGGTCCAGAAACAAGCGAAGCTGATCGTGAAGCTTGAAGAATTGGTAAACAAGCTCGAACAGCTGCTTCAACAGATGCCAGGGGAGCAAGCGCAAAGTCTAGATCTTGTCTTTGATGGCGACGCAGATCCCTTTGCTGATGCGGCACCAGAGCCGGAGCCGGAGTTTCACAAATCTAACGAGTAGGGCAAGGATTGAGCACAGTGGGCGGACGTTCGCTGGCAATCACCGGAGCACACCTGATTGCTACACTTGAGCGGGTTGTTGCATTTGCGCTTGCATTGATCTAAGCTAGTTGTCGTGAAATGGTTGGAGGAGTCCAAGCACATCACTTGTTTAACGGTTGGGTCATAGCCAAACAAGGCACAGGTACAAGTCGTACCGGTGCCGTATTTGTTCTCTAAATATGGCGTTGCCACGCTCTGCACGGCAGAGGACCCGACGCCGGGAATGGCAATTACTGCAAGTAACACAATGTAGCCCCACGAAATACTGTGAAATATGCTTTCAATTTTTTGGATGATGCCCCTGGCAGATTCCCCGTTTTCTACAAAAAATGCTTGCGGGACTTGAGACATGCTCTTTACTGCTGACGCGTTAAAACCCATGCACTTAATCTGCAACTCCAAGCAAAGCGCATGTTCTCTCCCGGTCGCACGACACAACCCGCGTGCACCCCATCGCCTCCTTCGCGGCAAGACGCAAAAAGAATAGCAGCGAACGACGACAGCATGACCGTGGAAAAGCCAGGGCCATCGCTCGAGTGCGATACGCGGGTCATTGAGATGGAATCGGAGATCGAGCATCCCCTGTGGACTGAACAAATGACCGTCGTGCAGTTGCGAGCCGTTGCCAAACAAATGAATCTTGTCAGTAGCGGGACAAAGCAGCAGCTTATTCACAGGCTCTCGAAAGCCTCGTCGTGAAACCGGCGAACAATCGAATAGAGGAGGCGCGATGCGTGTTGGCATTCGATCCGAATTCTGTCGCGATATTGGTCGTACTCGGCCGCCGTTGTGCCGGCAAACGGATTCGGCCATTTCCACGTTCGTAAAGATTGGGTTGGGTCCGTGCCACCTTTTCCTGCTAGCAGCTCTGACGCAGGCTTACCGTGTTTGTAGTTAGGTTGAATGTCCACCATGCGAATATCTACACGGCCGTGCCGACTCAGCGTCAAAGGGAGCAGAATTTGCATCCCAAACGTAACGGCAACTACTATCGGCGAACTGGCGTAGAAGGAAAGGCAATCTTGGGCCGGATACCCGGCTCGGACAACTCCGTTTGACTCCCATTTTTGCGCCTCCGCCTCGGCAAAGTTCCATGGCCAGCCTCGGCGCGAATCACCGTGGTGAACGCACGGCTTGGAGAGCACGTTGCCGCGGGGGTACATGACGAATGCGTAGCTTTGATTGCGTTGCAAGTTGGTCTGGATTGTTTCAAAGGTTCGCCACCATGTTACGGATGAGGACGTGTGTTGGTTCCTTTGTGGAACTTCCACGGCTCCCCACAATCGTTGGTCGAGGCTTCGCATTGAAGCAAAGTCCCGAGGCTTGCATCCAACCGATTTGAGTGCTTGATTGAGCGCGCCGGCGATCGTCGCCCCAATGCCTATGTTAGCCGCCTGCATGATTGTATACGTCTGCCTCATGTGCATAAACAGAATGTAGATATCTAGCATGCAAGCGGTGGCAAAGTTTCCACCAAAAAATTGATCCCATCCTTTGTGGTGCCCGTAATTGCAAGCTTCTCCGTTGCACGAGCGCTGGTTGCGCCGCGTAAGTATGTCAGTGTACAGATGATGATTCACGTAAACGCATGGCAAATGACGGGCCCTGGCGCTTTGGGGCCAGTGCAGTCGCAACGGAGCAAAACGTAGAAGCCCGTATTGCATGTATTTTATTGCTGTTGGCTGATTTATCCCAGCTTGCCGCAAGTAAAGAACGATCATTGCCACCGTGGTCCACGTGGAGGCGGACATCTGGCAGCTTACGTCCACCTCGTGCGGCCCGCGCGGTTTTACGACGACATTGTCTGCGCGAATTTGCGCAAACGTCCACACGCACGCTCCAACAGCTGCGCCTGTCAAGAAAAGGACCACACCCAGTGCTTGCGCGGGTACCAGTTGGTATACAAGGTACATGCACGCAAGCACAAAAAGCATGTCGTATACGACAGGCTCAATAACCGTACCAATATGTGCAGGCAAGTTTTGCAGTTGAGAGGCGGCGTAAACTTCCATTGTGCGTTTCTAACAGTCCATTTACTAAACACGTAATGCGGTTACAGCTGCTTATTTTTAATCGAACAAGTTACGATAATGCCGCGGGCGGACCGTAGCCTCAGTTACTTCAAAACCGTCACGATGCTCACACTTGCCGACCTCCCTACTCAATCCATTCCTGACTTATGCGCAGCTATGCGAAACGACAGCCAGGGGTCCTATATGTCTTCCACGGGCATTCAAGGCTACCGCATGGCCGTTCCCGTGATGGTTGTTGAGCCAGGCGATCACGACCCCAGCCTCAAAATTTTTGACATCAACCCCAGCTATGAACGCACCGACCGGCGCAACGCGGTTGTGCGTATAGAAGAGCCGACGCAGACCGTTTTCAACCATTTTGTCGCCAGTGTCATGACCGACCTTTTTCCAGGTTTCAACTACTCGTTGCCTTGTCAAAGCAACGACTTTGGCGTACAGTGTCGCGTCCGGTTCGACGACGAAACGATGCAACATGAAAAGTTGCATCTCATCATCGACCAGAAAAAAGAGATTCCAACCGTCGAACCAATCAAGTCAGTTTCAAACCTTCCGTCCGTGGCCAACGCAAAGGCCATCGTGACACAGCTTTCTTTTTGGGGAAACACCCACACCAAAACCGCTGGGTGCACACCCGTTGTGCAATCGGGGTGCCTGGTTCAAAGCGAGGCGAGACCTGTGGTGGATCCCAGCACGCTGGGGACGCTTGACGACCTTACCGAAGAATTTGTCAGAAACAGATGTGATGCTTGGGACAAAATGGGTTGCCCAAAGCTTTGTAAGACGAGCTGCGATGCCCGCGCCAGGATCTTTGTGAACGAAGGGGACCAAGTGTCCATCAAATCTAGCGATTCAACTGTGGTCGCGCTGGGCGAATGCCTAGATCGCCTTGTTTCAGAGTTAACCGTCACTCCGCCAAACAGCTCCTACGTGCCGCTCGTTACTTGCAACGACTTCGGAAAGCAGCTCCGCCTCAAATCGTACGGTGACACGGTGGAAACGGACGGAGTCACCGACGCCAAGGTGGCAGAATTGGCAGGCAAACAGGTAAATCTTTTGCAAGACAACGTTCTGGAGGTGCGACAGTGGGAGCGAGCTGGCACCGAGGCGGAAAGCGGCAAGCACGGGTTCACCATTGTCTTGAAATCCTTACGCGTCGACACGCAGGTGGGGCCGCTGGAGCGTTCTGCCACTCCGCTGTCGAAAATAAACGACGGCTCGCTCGTCGACTGTGAAAAGTTCGACCCCATGCAAATCTCGCTATTGCCCAAGATGCGCGATAACAACAGCCCGCTGTTATATTTTACGTACGGTGAGTCGGAGCACAATGCCGAGTTCAGGCTCGTGCCGTCCGACGAAAACGTCGAAATGAAGAACTACGAATGTCCGGAACGATACCGCACCGAAGGCAAGATACCTGGGGTATACATCGTGCCCAGCAAGGCTTCACTCAAAGAAATGTTGACGGCACTGGACGAGGCCGCTCGCAACTACATTTTGCAGCACAGCGAGCGTGTTCTCGGTTGGAAACTCAGTGAAGCCGAACTGGACTTGGCGTGGAACCCGCTGTTGCATCCCGATCAAGGCACGTGCAAAATCAAGATACCTGGACTGAGCACGGGTGTCTACAGGGCCAGCGGCGAGGCGGTCGACGCCATGAAAATACCGAAACAATCGCAAGCCAACTCGGTGGTCATGCCTTACGTTTATTTCAACGGTGACTTGTCTGGCTCTCGCAAACGCCTCATCATGGCCGGGGTCCGCCTGTCCGCCTCCGTGATACGCCTCGATCAACAAGCACAACACAATGTTTACGCCGCTGGCCAAACGATTGAGATTTGTCCGGGGCTGACGGTGACGGTCGCGCCACCGCCCAAGCGTGCCAAGATCGAAGCGTAGTCTTTTTCCAACCTCGATGTAAACCACTAGTAATGGACCGTGAATTTCTAAGAAGTCCAGAGCCAACTATTGTGTCCGCGGAGAATGGGTCGTCTATGCAAGGGGTGTTTGTCGTGAGCATGGCTCTTGTGTTGTTGACCGGAGTCATCATCTGGGCCGCCAGTACTAACAACACGACCAAGAACAAGGCTCGGCGTCGCAAGCGTGCCAGGAAACGGCGCGCAAACAAGAGCAATCGCGTCACTGAATCGGCTTATGTCAATTCGAAACGCGAGGATCCTCCTAAGCTGCCCCACAATCAAGCGATAATTGAACCCGGCGGCAAACACCATGACGAGCATATCGACCCCAACGAGTTGCACGCGGACACGCAGCATGACGTGAAAGGGCGCACGCAAATTTCGAGCCTATCCCGCGCCTTGACCAACCTTGACGGAGACGCCGCTTTTGAGGAACAAGTGGCTCCACAGCCGAACGGTTTCCATGAAAACTTTGAAATACTGGACAAAGATGGTTTCAACGTTCAATGGTCGCATTCAGTCAATCGAAATTTATCTAAGGCAGACGTCACAGTCACTGCACTCTCACACCGCGGATTGGCACCGTCCTCCTCAGCGGGTGACAGCGAGGGACCGCCAAGCCGCTTAATAGGGATGTCCTCCGACGCGTATTACAAAGCTTTGAAACCGACCCAGCCTCGGTCGTTGAAGAACGCACAGGATGTGCCGTTCGGTGGTAGCCAATTCTTCTCGTCGCTGCTTGCGAAACAGGAGAAGAAAGCTTGAGCATAAATAAAACTGAATGGATGTGCACGTCTGGGGGCCGGATGCGTGGCGCGTGCTAGAAGATTTTTGTGCCGGTACGGTCCAGTCTGAGCAGCGAGTGGCACAGGCGGCCTTAATCAAAGCTGTGGTGTTGCTCTGTCCGTGCCCATTGTGCCGCCCGTCCGCTCGGGAGTTTCTCAAGTTGATTCCGCTTGCGGACGTAGCAGCGGGAAAGCAGCCCGCTCTTCCGTGGATTTGGCGCTTGCATAACTGGGTCAACGCAAAACTTGGCAAGCCACAGCTGCGATATTCCAAATTGCAAAAGCGCTTGCAAATGCGTAACCTCACCGATGCCAGTGAGAGTACAAAGTACGACACAATGCTGCGCTTCCTCGGTTCGCTTGGCGTCAACGTGTACACATTTGGGCATCCGGTAATGACGCCGCTCTTACACAGTTTGCAAGTGTTGTGCGTGCGCCTGCGCGCGCCGGACGTGACGCAGTTGCTAAGTCTGTTAAAAAAGAAAGACAAGCCCGGTTTCTACCGATGCCTGGCCGGCATGCACCGCAGCATCGTCACGCAGGAGTCGACAGTTGTCGATGGCCGGTCTCTCAACCAACTTTATGTACGCGCGGGAACCAGAGACGAGGCGTACGCCACTGGCACAATTGAACCTCTGTTTGTGCGTTAACTGCTTACGCTGCTCGATGCAGTACAGAGGGCAATTGTCAGCGCGGCACACGCGATGCAAAAGACGTAAAACAATTGGTCTTCGGCATTGCCGAGCTTGCTAAGAATATTGAGCTTCCAAGCCCCAGGATGTGGGATTGCAGAGGGTCCGGATCCGGCACCTTCCATGTTTGTTTGTGTTTATATACACTCATTTTTTTTGCACTTGTTGCTTGTTTTGGTCGCAACTGTTAGCATATGTAAATGAAGGCCTTGCCACACCAGCTTAGTTTTGCCTCTGCATGTGAGCAAATCATGGTGGAGTGGAACCAACAGTTGCAAGTAGATGTGCGCTCCCCTCCGCCCAAAAGAGGTCTGCTTGCCTTTCACGGAGTAGGATCGGGAAAAACTGTTGCCCAAGCGGCGTGTCTTAGAGTGATACAGCGCACCTGCCCGCAAGCGCTAGTCGTCCTGCTCAGCTCCGGCGAAATTTTGGACAAAAATATGGGGGAGATAGCGGAGGCATTACAAAGCCTTTCCTACGAGTCCAATGTCTCATCGTCACACGCGGATTGCACTTCCCTTCGCGGCCAAGCGCGCTGTTGCCGGTTTCCCCGTTTCTTTGCGTCTAAAGAATCAAGCCCTGGCCATATGCTACACGCGCGCGCAGTGAGCGGCGTCGTCGGGCCTTACGGCGATCACGCATACGACGGCAGACAAGACTGTTCCTCACAAGGTTTGCAAGGTGCTGCAAGAGATGCGGCCAAAAAGCTGTGGTTGCCCCCGCTCTCAGACACAGAATTGGAGGGATCTTTTCGGATTCGGAACAACATGCTGCCGTATATGGGGCGAATCACACAAGGGTTGTCAACCGGCTTGCCGCGCTGTATCGCCCTGACGTCGCAGCAGCTGGAGAATGAATTGCAGGGGGCAAACCGCCGGCATTACTACGCCGTGGATTTGTTCAATCGTCCCGTGGTCGTAATGCTCGACGAGGCCCATGAGGTTTTCGAATCTAGTAAAACTTTTCCCGCCCTACAACGATTCTTGCAGACGCAGTCTAGCAATGTGTGCAACTTGTTCTTCACGGCGACGCCGGGTTCGTCCCCAGCTAATATGTTTGCGCTTACTCGGAGCCTTGTAGAACACGATGGCAGCGAAGCCATTGCGGACTTGGCCCTGAGATTTGCCGAGTCTAGAAACGAGCGGCAAGCTTTGATTAATGAATGGAAGGAGTTGATTCGAGGTCGGGTGCATTCTTACCACATCCTGCGCGATGCGACGATATTTCCACAGCTCAAATTTGTACCCGGAGTGAACGCGGACAACAGTGTCATGACTGTCCAACCGTCCGGCAATGTGTTTCGCGAGGGAAACGTGTCCGATCCACAGTGCGTTGGACAACCTTTAAGCTTTGCCCAAAGCACCCCAGTGTTAAAACACCTGCAAGCCGTTTTTTACAATGGAATCGGTTCCAAAGTGTCGTTGCTAGGACATCATATCGTGCAAGAGGCCTTTGAGACCTGCGTCGCGCACGCTCACCTCAACGATGACACGTGCTGGCTCCCAGTTGTCTATGATGCTGCCGCAAGCTCGCAAAAGAAACTGTCGAGGCAAGATCGCCGCGCTGCAGCAAGATTTGCATTGCGATTGCAAGGGGCAGTCATGTATTACGCCAATATATACAATGTCTCAAAGGATTTGTTTACCTCGCGTCTGAAACCCGTTGAATCATGCGCCACAGCACAATTTATCGGGAGCTCCGCAACAGGCTGCCCATTTCAAGTGAACGGGCAACTGCTTGGTTTTCCTTTGCAAAGATTGAAAGTGTACGCGCATTTAGATGCCTTGAAGGTCAAACAAGGAGTGCGAAACTCGAAAACGAGGCTAAGCTTTGCCACCGCACATTTGCGCAGCTTGGACGCGTTGCAAACATTCTGCCCAAAAATGGCCCGTCTCGTCGAAGTCGTGTCGAACACCGCCGGCAAGCAGTTAGTTGCGTGCATTGACAGAGATTACTATAACATTGGCGACGCGTTGCAAGGGTTACTTTCCAATCAGAACTTATGGCAGAAACCCTGGGTCTCGCTGGTGGAAGTTTTGACGAGGGTCTTAATGTCCGCTGAAGCGAGCACGCGTTCGGCTCTTTTGCAGAGCGAAAGCGAGAAGCCCAAGTCGCCGTCTGCGAGTACAATTTCATGTAATACGTGCGAATTGGCTTCTGACCCGGCTGCCGTTTCCACAAATAGGTCACCCTCCTCTGCGTTAATTCACCAGAACCTTTTGAGTGCTTTGCGTCGAATTCCCGACCCCATCTATCTGTGCATGTTTGAGTTGGAAAGCCAGCTGCAAATACTTGTGCGGCAGGGCGTGTTTGGCGTTATTCCCAGCCCTCGGATTCGATCAACCATTACTCAGCTAAGCAGCCTCTGTCGTTCTGATTGGCTGTTGAACAAGAACGACGGCATTTACAACCATCAAGACAACGCCGACGGCGGCTTGCTACAACTCGTAGTGCTCAACAACACATCGTATTTCACGGGCGTAAATTATTACGGCACAAGCGCCATGCATATCTTTGACCCGATGAGTTTTGATAGAATCTTTCAGTTCTTAGGAAGGGCTACACGAATGTTTCATCGCGATGCGCTGAGCAACTACTCCGCAGAGGGGCAGCAGCGCGTGCGCGGATCGATCAACGTGTGCGTGTACCTATACTTAGTCGTTCCAGCAAGAACTAAACCCAGTCGTCCGCTTGTATCGTATTCCAAAGCGATCACAGTGAAAGATACGGAGGCCGCTGCCGCATTACTGGAATCGTTGCAAAACGAGCGGAACGAGCTATTTTTAAGACAGTCCAGTAACATGCAACAATCGTACGACGACAGAACCGTCGACAAATACCGCTTGAATCAACTCGATTCAATCATTGCTCGCGTGCAACATTTGACGGAGTTACCAACCAAAAATAAAAACACAAGGTTCAATTTGGCGTTTCCAGATGGTTTGGATGTGGCCCAACAGACCGCCTTTGCAAAAGAGTACGAGGAGGTCATTGCAATGTACATTGCTGCTGTGCAAGCCTCCGTTAATTGTGCAGAAGATACTAGCAGGGTCGGCTATAGCACGTTTGCAGAGGAACACGAGCGCGTTGGCGCGCTGCCGGGCGGGTTTAGCCTGGCGGACGTGTCGTGCACTACGCAGTTGTTTGCGACAGGTGACGAGTCAAATAACGACCCGTCCGCTGCGATTTCAGATCCTAGTAACGTGAGCGAGCTAAATGGGACGGAACGATTTTTGCTATCGCTCAAGCGGCTGTGGCAGCAGCTGCTCTTTGCGTCATCTGGCTTGCATGAAAGGCAGCGCCTGCTAGCGGACCGAGCGTTTGGAGAGTCCGGCAGGACCTTGCTACAATAAACTACAAGGACCCACAGCACAAGCTATTGGAGAGCTGTTGGGAAAACATGTACACAAAGTACAGAAGACCAAACACAAACACCATAGGAATCAAACTCCAAATGATTGAAGCTTGGGCGAATTCGTTCACGTCTTTCGTGGAGATGTTTGAACCAGCCATCATTCCCATCATCATATTCTTTGTGGGCATCTCCGGAGCGGAAGCCCTGGGCATTCGTTGCATTTTACTTGTACGGTATAAATTACTGCTAGCAAAACAAAAAAAAGTTTAGAAGGTTATATCAACTTGCACAAGTTGCTCTGCGGATCGTCAACCATTAGGAGCGACCTAAGGGGAGATCAACGCATAGGCTGCGACACAACACAGGACGGTGTCAGTAAACCGAATGCTCTTACGAGCTACAATTTAAAATCCAACTTACCTTCGTGTTGATTACTGTTGTGCGGTTGATGCAAGAACTTGCCACGGCACCTTCTTATACTATGTCAACATTTTTACCTTGGTGATTTAACGCACCAATGTGGAGTAGAAAAAGCGTGTCATTTTTCAACACCATGTCGAAGTGTCGCAGAAGACCCATGCCCACATACCCGCGACGCCTGGGGTGCGACTGCCCGTGCGTGACGATACACGTCGTGCGCCAACCTGCCAGCTCAACGGCTTGCGTTTTGCAGGGTAGACTATGGGTGATTCCATTGACATCTGTCATGTTGGTGTTCATTGTAGCCTGTGTCATCGACGCAGTCAGGTAAACACAGGACGACAACCCCGTGTCAAACACGCACCACACGTCCGTATTATCCACCGTTACACGCAATTCCAACAAGCCCTGCCGCCACCGCTGCTCTGGTCTGTGATGGTCGGGAGTCACCACCGATGGACCAACGACCAGCTCGTCTGTGCTCACGCTGAGGCACAAAGGCTGCATTTGCAGCATCGCGTCAAGAGTTAGTATGTGCGGTGCATGGGGCAAGGACATGCTCCAAGCGAGTTGCATTGCAGGACAGGCGTCGGCCAGAGTGTGCACGCCTACGTTGATTGCCTTCTGTCCGTGGATACCTTGCAGCGTGACGTCTTGCTTGCCGGTTGCGCGAGGAAGCTTTGTTTGTGTGACGCTTTTACTTTCCTCCATGTCCTCAAACTGAACATCGGGCTGATAACGGGCCATGTACCAGGTATTGAGCACTGGCGGGCCTTTGAAGCCAGTGTCGATCAAAAACTCCCCTGGGACGTCTTGCAAGGCAAACTGTGCACACAGTATGTAGCAGTCCGTGTGGAGATGACGCAAACGCAAGGGCGTTTGGTAAGCACTCACAACAGGCCGCTGATCTTGACGTTTATAGCCTGTTTCTAGCTGCCCGTGCAAGAGGCCTTGCGCAGACATTGCAACCGAGGCGAGGACCACGCATAACACAATTAGCACGACATTTTTTTGCATGGATGCGCTTATTTTTTGGGTGTAGGCAACAAAACTGTCTTCGTACGCAATACAACAACCGGCCAGCCGGGTGATGGCGTTGTGCTTTCACGAATTACCGGCGGTCTGTCGCACCACGGCTAGCGGTCGCTCATTCCTCACGTGCAACTGCTCCAGCCCCCGCTGCGACTTCTTCCAGTGGCTTGATAACGTCTCCGTGACGAACAGAGTGTTGTCGTTCGGAGAGAATACGTTGTCCTGCTGCTCTCTTCTGCCGTGTGAGAGCTCTAGCGGCAACGGGTTGTGCGATTGTGGATCCATTGTGGTTAAGGATACAGACCAGCGAGGATACAAATACTTGCGGTGTCCTTTCAAACAATGTATGTTTCGACAGTACTTGGCGTGCAAATCGCTGCCGGCGGCGCCCACGCCATCAGCGCGCTCTGCCGAGCAGGAGCAGCGCGAAACGCACACGGTGTCCTCGCTTGTGAACAGGCCAAACGAGGAACGCCTACGAGTGCATGCTGGGTGGCTGCAAAAATGCTCGCTGTACGAGCAAATGACTCAGCAAGCTTCATGCGTTCTCACCCTCGATGACGGAACGCCCGACAAGTACTTGACTAAGGATGAAGCCGAAGTGTACTCAACCGTTGATTTCCTATGTAATAAGGTCAGCGGCGGCGGGAGTGCCCGCGGTGCTCACTGAACGAACGTTGGCGTGAGAACGGGCGACACAGCACCACATGCATCGCCGGTAACGCTTGGACGGTCGACACTCAATCCTGCGAGATAACTGGTTTGTTTGGATCTCTGTGAGGACGGTGTCACACAGGCGCTGCAACAGCGTACTGTCGATCTTGTACGTGTTATTCTCAGTCTTTGATGCAATTAACGGCAAAAACGTTTGCAACGGAGAGCTGACGCCTCGCTTTGCGGCAATTGTGGCAATAAAGGTGATTGCGGCAACCTGATCTGCGTGATCGCGGAGAGCTGCAATGTTGTACGATAGTTGCTTCATTATTTGTCGTCGCCCACATTTTAGTCGGTAGAAACACGGTGGTTCAACAAGCCATACCATTTTGCATAACTGCTTCTCTATCTATTATACGTATCTGCTTCTCTATCGTATCTGCGCCAACGCCGCTCGCGACATCTCGGGGTCGTCCCTGAGCTCTGCCGTAGCAAACCTCAAAGCATGGCCGTTCTGCGCCACGGCTGCGAGCACGATCTCACGGTCGCGCTTCAGCCACCCCGCGGCATACCGCAGGGCGCGGCCGTCCTGCGCCACGGCTGCGAGCACGATCTCGCGGTCGCGCCTGAGCTCTGCCGCAGCATACTGCAGGGCGTGGCCGTTTTGCGCCACGGCTGCGAGCACGATCTCGCGGTCGCGCCTGAGCTCTGCCGCAGCATACAACAGGGCCAGGCCGGTCTGCGCCACGGCTGCGAGCACGAACTCGCGGTCGTCCTTGAGCTCTTCCGCAGCAAACTCCAGGGCCCGGCCGCTCTGCGCCACGGCTGCGAGCACAATCTCACGGTCGCGCTTCAGCTCCGCCGCGGCAAACGCCAGGGCGTAGCCGCTCTGCGCCACGGCCGCAAGCACGATCTCACGGTCTCCCTTGAGCTCTTCCGCAGCATACTCCAGGGCCATGCCGCTCTGCGCCACGGCTGCGAGCACGATCTCGCGATCGCCCTGGAGATCTCCCGCAGCAAACATCAGGGCGTCGCCGTCTTGCGCCACGGCTGCGAGCACAACCTCCCGATCCGCTCGCAGCTCCACCGAAGCATCCGACAAGGCCCAGCCGGAACTCGCCACGGCCGCGAGCACCACCTCGCGATCTGCTCGCAGCTCTTCAGGCGCAAACTCCAGTGTCCAGCCGTTCCGCGTTACCGCTTCCAGCACCTCGTCGCGATTCGTTCCCATCAATTCCGGCCCGGTTTGCCAGAATTGTTGCGGATAATTTGCAATGCCGTCGCCCGCAGGGGGCTGCGACAAACCCATGGCCGAGTACGCGTCGGCTAAATTTACGGGTTGCCGATTCAGCGGGTCCCTGTTATTATGGCGGCTCACGGCTTTCACAAAGCTGTCAAAATCGTAGCAATGTTGTCTGTGGCACATACCTTTTCCGGCCGGAATCATGTCTATCGTAATTGGGTCGAGCTGTTGCGGGTTCTGCTCGCATTTGGGCTCCCGTGTCGTT
>WLWG01002532.1_pt1 | contig 13731 bp, 15 predicted proteins | sample 6712871 | NCBI WGS metagenome assembly WLWG01 (sample SAMN12718693, study PRJNA515312) | sponge metagenome | isolation source: marine sponge | host: Mycale hentscheli | place: New Zealand: South Island, Marlborough, Capsize Point | collected 2003-05-01 | reverse complement strand
ATGCTCAAATCTTTTGGGTCATAATCAAAGGTTGAAACTTTCATCCAATGTGCAATGGATTCTAAGGATTCAATTGCTTGTTCTTTATTTGTCATAGTGTATAGCATTATGTTCCGCTTCGGCCCCACGCCCCAGCTTCACTGTTTAAATATTCATCTTGCATTGCATCAAGTTCAACTTTGGTATCGTACTTAGATACATGATCTTTAATAGTATCAACAGCCTCAGATATATCTTCAAAATTGATGTGTGTGTGTGCCGACGGTCTTTTAAGTATAACAGTCGCACCAAAGGAACTGATCTTTTTACCCATATAACTATAAGTACCAAGCTTGAAGTCATACATTTTATTTGATAAATTTTTCATTTGTATATATATTTAGATTAAGTTATATTATTATAAATGTCTATTAACTCAGTTATTTGTGCTTCAAATTCAAGTTGTTCTTTTTTAGAATCATCTAAAAAGTTTTCAAGCGCAACCAAAATAATTGTGTTTTGAGCTTTAGTTAAATTTTGCATAGTGTAAAGGTGCTTATTTATTTGTATATATTTTTTTTAGGTTAGTTATAATGCATAATCAGTATGCACATATATAATTATTTATAATTATTATCGACTAGTTTACGTGTTTATTTTGTAACTTTCTAGAGTGCGACATAAGGTACTTAATATAGATTAATAACAGGCTATTGTCACACTTCTTCGAATTCACAATGTTCTTTACAATCTCCGCATCTTTCGCTTTCGATTTCTCCGAGCCATGGTCTCGCTCCACAGCAGTTTGATAGTAATTCAGTCATAGTTTTATATTTTATTATATTATCAGTTGGTTAACGTATTATTTTTGTAAAGACTTAGATCCGTCGACGAAGGAGGTTTAACATTACAGTTTCTTTTATATCTTCAAGTTCTGCTATATCTTGTTTAATTAAGAATGATAATTCTCTATCATCGTTTTCTTTTATATATTCTATTAGATCTAATCTATCTATGATATCATCTTGACTTTCATCATCATAGATTTGGATTAAAATATTGTATACTTCATCTCTGTCATAGTAACTGTTAATTAATTGCATAGTTTTATATTTTAAGTTTATTATATTATCAAAGTATTAACGTATTATTTTTGTAAGGACTCACTTTGGTCGACGAAGGAGGTGAGGTTCAGCACAGCATCCAATCAATCTTATGCATGATTTCGTTTACGTGTTCTTCAAATTTCGGTGGAACATCGTCTTTGTCTCGATTTATTACTAGGTCTTCAACTGCATACCTAATCAGGTTCAATTCGTTCTTTGTAAATTTCATATTATATGTTTTATATTATTATCAATTGTATTACGTATTTATTCTGTACACTCTCGAACTTCTTTTATTTCGTCTAAGCCCCATTTTGCAGCTGCATATTTAGTTGCTTCCATTATACTATTAGCTCTTACATAACTATAGAAGTTTCTTAAATTTCTTTTTGAATCTATCCAATATGATTCTTTAATTACTTTGTACATATCTTTTATATTTATTAATTATTAATTACATTTATATTATCAAATGAACAACGTATTATTTCTGCAAACGGTCCAAGCAGTTTCTTACCAGGAAAACCCCGAACCTCCGCGGAAAACCAGAAAAAAGCTGAAACCTACGTAATTTTTCTGTAAAAGCTTGGGGGGCTGGGGTAAATGAAAACGATTTCCGTAACGTGCTGATAATCATATACATATGCGTAACACAATCATCCTCTATATCTAACGTATTTTTTCAGCAGTGTGACGATAGGTAATTATAAATACTTAAGTAACAGGCTAACGTCGCATACGATGTAAATATTGTAAGTTGTGTGTAACTTAAGTGATTATAAAAGAATAGGTAATGTAATCTAATTATGAAAAAAAACGAAGTTGTTGTAAAATCCAACGGACTGAGAAATGAATTGAAGGAAATACGTAAGAGTATTGACAAACTAACAAACGCGATGATTGAAATACATATCGCACAAACCAACCAACATGAAATTAATAGGAAGTATTGTACTTGTAACTCTGATGATGAGTTGCGGGGTGACAAGACAAGTAAGAATGAATGAATTTAAGGAGCTAACTAAAGATATGCGAATTGAAACCGCAGATGAAACTAGGATGGCTCAGGTTTTATATTTAAAAATGGTAAATAAACGAAATTATTATGAAAAGTAAATCAGAAATATTTGGTTCTCCAGCAGAAGGTAACGCATTTGGGCTAGCTATGGAAAAAGCAGGTGGTGATTATGACAAAGCTAAAGCAATGTTGAATGATTCGCCAGCCGCTTACGGTACAGGTTCGCCATTTAAGCTAATGAAGAGTAAAATCTTTAAGAAATAAGGTAATGCCCCAAAAATTATCGGCTAAAGCCAAGGCTAAAAAGGCTCAAAGAGACAAGCAATACGCTATGACGCCGCGTAGAAGGGCTATGAAAGCGGAAAATCAACGCCTTCGGCGTAAATATCTTAAAAAGGGCTTCAGCTTGGCCGGTTTAGACTACGATCACGAAGATGGTAAGTTTGAATCAGTAAAAAGAAACCGGGGTAACGACGGAAACGGTACAAAAACAGAAAAAACATAACAATGGCAGTAATATATTCATATCCTAAAGCAACACCTACGGCATCGGACTTACTTATAGGTACATTAACGTCGGATGCTAGCGGAGAAAACCCGACTAAAAGCTTTACTATATCAGATATTATTGGTTTAGTACCTGCCGCTGGTACAGGTGGTACCGTAACCTCAATAGGATTAACCAATACGGATAGTTTCCTTACAATAAGTAATTCACCAATTACTACATCGGGCAATATAAGCATAGATCTTACCAATAACGGTGGAACGCCAAGCTCAACTACATTTTACCGCGGTGATGGCCAATGGGCTGTCCCTCCAAATACTGTTCCTTATACATATACATTAACATCGGTAGCTAACGCACCTAATATAGATATTAATTTAACTGATAATTTTAATAATGTAACATTTGTTAAATTACTCAATGGAGCCGGTATTAATATGACCTCCACTAACAATGAAATAACTGTAGCAAATACCGGAGTAAACAGTATTGTAGGAAGTACGTTTATAAACATTGATAGCTCTACAGCCACTGCTCCTATAGTCAGTTTAAGCGCAACAGGTACACCAAGCGGTACAACATATTTAAGAGGTGATAATACCTGGGCAACTATTGCCGCAGGTGGTACAATGAGTAGTTGGAATCTTGCTGGTGATTCTGGTACTGCTGAACAAGTTGACGATGGCCAAACTGTAACTATAGCAGGGGGTACAGGTGTTAACACCGTAGTAAGTGCATCAGATACTGTTACTGTAAATTTAGACAGCGCAGTACCTACTTCAATTGTAGCCGGTAATAATGTTCAGGTATCTGGAACAGGTGCTGTAACTGTAGCGGCTGCAAACTCAATACAAAATTCACCAAACCCCGTAGGATCTCCAACTGTAACACAAATAACAAATATAGTAGCTTTAACGCAAGCGCAATACAATGCACTAACTCCTGTTGATACTCATTTATACATAATTACAAATTAACATGGCTGGTATATTTCTAGGTGCAAATGAAATAAAATACAATGCTATCCCCGCAGGGCATATGCGCGTAGGAGGTACTAATATATGCAAAGGCTATGTAGGCTCTGTTTTAGTATTTGATAATTGTGCTGTTGCTAATTCTAATGTAGTATTAAGCATTACTAATAATATATCAGGACCTTCAGCGGGTTATACAATAGGGGGTAATTTAACAGGATTTACAAAGTCGGGGCAACCTACTACATCTTATACAGCTTTTTCAACTACTGCAACTGTAAATAGTGGATATACAGGTTCAATAAGTGTATCCAATGCATCCGGGGGAACTTTTCCGAGTCCAGGCGGAACAACTGTTAGCGCTACTACCACACTAACTGGATCAGTATCATCACCAACTCCCACTGTAAATTCTAATATAAGTTATGATACAAGCGGAATTTCAGGCTGGACATCTAGTGCCGGTACAATTAGTCCTTCACAGGGCAATACAATATCCGGATTGGTTGGAAGCGTAAGGGAATGGGATGTATCAGTTACTTTAAATAATGGTTGGACGGGTACAGTTACTGGTCAAGGCCCGCAAGGAGGGGTATTTCCCTCTACTAATAACAGCACATATACCGCTGTGCTTGGAGGTTCAGTTCAACAAACTCAATATACTTACCAGTGGAATTTTACGGAAAATTTAACTGGCGCAACTGCTAGTTATGATGTAGATGGAACAGGCTCTACTTTTTCATCATCCGCCGGTCCAATTTCCGTATCTGGAACTTTAAACCAAACTTCTACCGCTACAATATCAGGTGCCCTAAATGGAAGCAATGTATGGCAAGGTTCGGATCCAACTTATTCTAATAGCTCTTCTCAAACAATAACATTTGGACCAAGTACTAATGGCGGAAGTCAAACATTAGGGATAAGTGGTACCGCATCTGCCCCAGTGGGAACTATAAGCCTGTATAATTATAACGGGTCGTGTGCGAATGATTCTTGTATTAATAAAAACTCTGGGTCACTTACTACATTTTATTATTATGGAACAGACGTAAACTCGGCCACTTTATATACAACTAACAATAGCGGTGTTCTATCAGGATCTGTATCATCAGGCTATTATGCTAAAAACACATCTGGTCAATCTTTCAATTATTCACCCGGCTCTAGTTCAACAGTAAGCTGCATTCCTTCAGTTGTTTATACTGCAGTAGCAACAGGCGGATATCCTTGCGGTAATCCTTTAGTTGATTATTGGTATATAAATGGAGGATTTACCGCGGCAGGGCCATTAAATTTTGTTTCTTTAACGTCAGATGGCTGCGGGGGAACCAGTGTAACTATAAACGACGGAAACTATTGGTCTACTTCCTCTGCGGCAGGATATGGAGCAAGCAGTGGTAGCTGCTAAATAAAAAATATAAAAAAATAAAACAATGGCAATAATTAATAGCTATCCTTTAGCTACACCAAAATTAACGGATTTAGTTCTAGGCACTTCAACTAGTAGTACAGGCCAAACCTCAACTAAGAGTTTTACCGTACAAAGTATTAAAGATACTACAGCTGGGGTTCAAACTATTACAACTACAATTCCAGCCACATTAAATATAACCGGCAGTGGCACCGCTAATGTAACTATTAATGCGTTAACGGCGGCAGTAACAGATGGAAGTGCTGCGCTTACTACGGGAAATGATGTATATGATTTTGTAGTTGGTAAAATTACCGGTACTGCAAATACTGTGCCTATATGGACAACCACAACAACATTAGGCGATTCATTAATTAGCCAAGCCGCTAATGGGGTTGTTATTAATGGTAACAGTACAGACGGTAAGCTAACACTTAATTGCTCTGCTACAACACATGGAGTAACACTTCAAAGCCCACCGCATTCAGCAGGTGCTACATATACCTGGATATTGCCTCAAAGTGCTGGAACAGCCGGGCAAGTGTTAACATCAGGAGGCGGCGCAACAGATCAGCTAACATGGTCAACAAATGGTAATGTAGGGGGAACTGGTACTACAAATAAATTATCAAAATGGAGTAATGCTAATACACTTGCGGATTCTAATGTAGAAGATACGGGTAGTTTAGTAACTATATCAAGTGCTGCTAAAGTAACGGGTAATTTAGAACTTGATGCAGATTTACTTGATGTTAACGGAGGTACAGGTTCGGATGGGCAATTATTAAAATCTTTAGGAGGAGGTAATTTAGGCGTAGAATGGATAAATGCTCCAGCAACAGGGGTATTAAGTGTTGCAACAGCAGACGCAAATGTTATTACAATAGGAGGAACTGCATCAAACCCAACTATAGACGCAAATACAGCAACTGTTGGCGCAGGCTCAAATAATTTAGCCACTGGCGATCAAATACAAACAGCTATTAATGCGGCCCTTGCAGGGACTTTAACTTTTAAAGGAACTTTTAACGCAAACACCGGGCAAATAACATCGGGATCAAATAACGGTAGTCAGCTATATACAGGGTCAACGGGCGGTGTTGCAATAACTCAGGGTGATTTTTATATAGCAGATACAGCAGGTGCTTTTTTTGGTGGTACTACTATAGGTGTTGGGGATGAAGCAATTGCTTTAAACACTGTAGGTTCAGGTTCTTCTTCAGCATCCGACTTTAGTGTAGTTCCTGCTCAAACCGCTGGAGGTACTGTAACTACTTTTAGCACAGTCTCAACAGCTTACCCTGGAATAACAACAACAGTAACCAATCCAACTACTACCCCTCAGCTTACTTTAGGTTTAGGTACAAACGCCGGTGCTGGCAAATATTTAGACGGAGGAACTGGTGATTGGGTAACTTTACCCGCAGGCGATACATACACGCTGCAAGCCGGCGCAAAATCAGGTTCAAGCGTTCCTTTACAATTAGATGCAGCGGCAGGATCAGATTCAGCGGTTAGCTTAACTGAAGGTACAGGAATAACCTTAACACAAACTAGTGCTACTGAAATAACAATTGATGCGGCCGGTGGTGGTTTACCGACTAAAACAGTGAATCAAATAACAGTTGCAAATGCTACAACTGGAACCATTACACTTAGTGTATCCCCAACAAATGAAAATTATACTGATATGTATGTATCAGGTGTATACCAAAATAAATCAACTTATAGTTTATCAGGTTCTACAATAACATTAGATGGCGGCGCTTATTTTCCAAACGGTGCTATTGTAGAAGTAGTATCAACAACATAATATGGCAATAACTAAAGTAAGAGCTTCTGGTATAAATCTTAGTGGCAATACAAGTTATTTGAACATGCCCAAAGGAACTACAGCTCAAAGACCTTCTTCTCCGGTAGTCGGAATGATTCGTGAAAACACCACTCTAAATAAAATAGAAGTATATAACGGTACCGAATGGCGTGCGCTAAAAGAAGTATAATACCTATAATAAGCTAATGGCAATAACAAAAGTAATAAATGATGCGGTTGATTTAAACCAGACTAGTGATTATAGTGGACTTAGATTACCCGTGGGCACTACAGGTAATGTAATAGAATCTTTTACAACTGATTATTTAGTAGTAGCCGGTGGAGGTGGCGGCGGCCAGGGTTATTATGGTGGTGGCGGAGGGGCTGGAGGTTTGCGTACTTCTTATAATAATTCTACAACAACCACAAACACTTTAAGTTTTCCATCTGGTAAAACAGCTATAGCTACATATATGCTGGACAATAATGCTACAGATATTTCTGATAGTTATGATGGTGCAGAAGCTAACATAACTTACAATACAGGAAAATATGGGGGGGCCGCGGTGTTTAATGGGAGTAGTAGTAGGATAGCATTGCCTAAACTTACAGGATTGACTGCCGATGTGTCTGTTTCAGGATGGGTTAATTTAGGGAGTACAACAACGTCCAATAGAATAAGATTTATCGAGCTAAATACGAATGCAAATGGTTATGCAGGAACTATATCGGTTTTATATAGACCAAGTGATGGTCAATGGCAAGTAAGAGCAGGAAACGGAAATTCTCAAAGTTTTAATGTTTTAACACACACATATCAATTAACTCAATCTACTTGGTATAACGTTTGTTTTACAAGAGATGATTCTACTAATGTAACTAAGTTTTATATTAATGGTTCTTTACAAGATACGGAAACAGTATCGGTTTCATCTTCTTACCCTTCTAACGCAACAGGAGTAATTGGCGATTTAAATTATAGTGCGGGATTAAATTATAATTGGTTGGGAGAAATAGACCAAATAAGAATATATGACACTGCTTTAAGCTCTACCGACGTAACTAATATTTATAATAATGAAGTACAGGCTAATTCAGGCGGCGGAGTAGCGGCTGAATCAAGTTTAACTTTAACCGCAGGTGTTGCTTATGATGTAACTGTAGGTGACGGTGCAATTGGGGGAAAAACACAAAGTGGAACAGCTGATGACGGAAATAATTCCATTTTTCATACTATAACTTCTGCCGGGGGAGGTGGAGGACAAAATAGAGCTGGATCATTTGGTTCAAGTGGTGGATCTGGTGGCGGTGCAGCATTACCTTCAGACGCAGGGGGCAGTGGAACTTTAAATCAAGGGTATGCTGGAGGAAGTTTACCCGCTCTAAAATTTGGAGCTGGAGGTGGAGGGGCTTCTGAAATTGGGTTAATACCATTAACAGATTATAATCAAAGTCCTCAAAGAAATAGTCTTGGCGCACCAGGTGGAGACGGTTTATCTGTTTCTATAACTGGAGTAGCAACATACTATAGTGGTGGTGGCGGTGGTGGGGCAAGAAATCCTGGCCCAGATGCCGGAACTAGTGGTGGCCTTGGCGGTGGTGGTAATGGTGGATTGTTTACTATAGGGGAGGATGGTTTTTCTAATACTGGCGGCGGCGGTGGGGGAGGCGGTGATAATGCTGATGACGGTGGAAGCGGTGCCTCAGGTGTTGTTATACTTCGTTATCCTACAGCTGATGTATCTAGCTTTACAACAACAGGTACACTTAATACGCCATCTACAACAGATACTTTAGCAAGTGCGGCATATCCGGTAACAAATACTGCATATTATAAATTAGATGGGAATGCTACAGATTCTAGTGGTAATGGGTATAATGGTGCCGACACAAATGTAACGTGGCAAAATGGTAGATTTAGTCAAGCTGCGGTGTTTAATGGGAGCAGTAGTCATATTAATATAGGAGCTGTTATACCTAATACTGATACAAACTACTCTATATCCACTTGGATTAATATTGATTCAGGATTCACTTCAGGAAATAGAACTATTTTAGGTGCTGCATCAAGTTCTTCAGGCACGGAAGGTTCTTTTAGATTACAGTTAACTTATGTTTCTGCAAATATATATAAAATAACAATAGCAAGAACAGTAGCTACTTCTGGAACTAATTTTTTCTATAGTTCAAGTTGGACTTCTTCCACTATTAATACGGGACAATGGTATAATATTGTTGCAACTTATAATAGCACAGGTAGAGTTGGTAAAACATACTTAAATGGAGTTGCTGTTGATAGTTTTGCTTTAACTACATCTGCATCTGTAACCTCTGTAACCAATAATTTAATAGGTGGTCAAAGGGAAAATACAGCTAAATGGCTTGGAAAAGTAGACCAAGTAAGAATATTTGGTTTTGCCCTTAGTGCTCCTAATGTAACAGATCTTTACAACGAGCATTATCAAACTCAATTTACTGATGGTTCTGATACTGCTATTTTATTTACAGAAGGAACTGGTACAGTTACTTTTAGTGGTATTGATCCCGCTCCACCTCAAGGAGCTATTAGAACAAATACATCATATTCTGAAGATGGATCTGCAAGTGTTATAGAACATTATAACGGTACAGACTGGAAATATTTTGATGCTATTAAATATTGTACAACTAATACATTAAACTTTCCCTCGGGAGCGGGGTGTATTGCTTCATATAATCTAGACAACAATGTTGATGACATCGGAAATACCTATAATGGTGTAAACAGTAATGTAACCTTTACTGCTTCAGGTAAATTTGGAGCAGCTGCGGTATTTAATGGGAGTAGTAGTAAGATTGTTCCTTCAACAAGTCCAATTCCAAGTTCAGGTGCATTTAGTGTTTCTGCTTGGGTAAAAACATCAAATTCAAATAGCTGTTTTATTTCTTTTGGTGATTTTTGGTTAAAGTCAGAATATTTAACAGGTGCGTTTAGTTTAGGTGATGTAAATCCTAATTTAAATGGCACAACCAATATTAGTGATAATAATTGGCATCATTGTGTTTTGACTGTTGACGCTTCCAATAACATAGTTTTGTATGTTGACGGTTCTTCAGAAGACACAGGAACAAAAACTATTAGTAGAACAACAGGAGGGTCTTTCGCAATTGGTGTAGCAAGAAATTCAAACCCTGTCTATTATTGGAATGGCTCAATAGACCAAGTAAGAATATTTAATGATTCATTAACTTCTGATGAAGTTTCAAAACTATATAATAACGAAATTGCATGCTCATAAAATAAATTAAATGGCAAATACAGTAATTAACACACCAGAATTATTAAACCTTGATTCAACAACAGGAGCAACAATTTTAGCAAAAGGAACAATTAGCGAACGACCATCAGTGCCAACTTTTAATGCCGATTATTTAATCATTGCTGGAGGAGGCGGAGGCGGCGGCGGAAGAGGGGGAAATGCTACAGTATGGTCTTCTGGTGGTGGCGGTGGAGGTTATCAATATAATGCAGGAATTAAATTCTTAATAGATACTAATTATACAATAACCGTAGGCGATGGCGGTGCAGGAGGAGCCGGTAATGGAACTCCAGTAGCAAGCGGCGGAGAAAATTCTTCAATAGTTGCTAGTGGTATTATTAATGAAGTTGCTACAGGTGGAGTTGGGGGAGGCCAATCTAGCGGCGCTTCAGGTGGTAATAGCGGAAGTTTGCCATCAAATAGTGGAGGCACTAGTTATACTGCGGGAGCTTATTGGGGGGCTGGCGGAGGCGCTGGTGCTGGTTCTAATGGATCTAATGGATCTAACTTATCTGGTGGAAATGGTGGAAATGGTTATCAGTCATCTATAACCGGAACCGCTGCCTATTATGGTGGTGGCGGCGGTGGAGGAATTTATGCTCAAACTGGCGGAAGCGGCGGGTTAGGCGGCGGAGGAAATGGCAAAGGAACTACAACAAATGGTGATGATGGAGTAAATAACACTGGAGGAGGAGGTGGGGGCGCTGGATCAGCGGGAGCATCAGCTGGAGTAAATTTTACCGGCGGTACAGGTGGCTCAGGAGTAGTTATATTACGATACCCAAATACTCAAACAATAACGATAGGAAGTGGATTAACAGGTACAACTGCTACTGTAGGATCAGACAAAGTAACAACATTTACAGACGGAACAGGAACAATTACGTTTACAGATTCTACTCCTACTAATCCTGATGAATATCCTATAGATGGTACATTAAGGTTTAACACTGATACTAATAAAACAGAATATTATGATGGTACTGGTTGGTATGAAATAGTTGATGAATATGCTAGTGGCTTTATAGGGCCTGGAACTAATTACTTTGATACAAAATTATATACAGGTAATGGTAGCACTCAATCTATAGGAGGATATATAAATGGCTCAGGTAGTTTTAATGGGAGTAGTAGTTATATTGATACAAATTATACATTTCCTGCTGATTCAAGTTATTCAATAAGCTGTTGGTTTAATACAAGCAATACGTCTCAAATGACAATATACTCCGATATTAATTCAAGTGCGGACTCTCAATCTTCAAGAATATCATTAAGGTTAATGTCATCAGGTAATTTTGGTTTAATAATAGGTAATAGCTCTACTAGTTGGATAAATGAATCAGTAAGTTCTTCTTCATATCTTGATGGAAATTGGCATCATATAGTACAAGTAGTTAATGGAACTTCTGTTAAATTATATGCTGATGGAAATACTACTCCGATAGCTGACTTAACAAGTACTGTCAGTGCAGGAACTTTAGGAGAACAATCTTTGATTTTTGGTAGATTAGGGCATTACAATGGGCAGTATTTTAATGGCGATATAGACCAAGTAAGAATATACTCAACCGCCTTAAGTTCTTCAGATGTAACTGCGCTTTATAATGAAACAGCTGCAACTGCAACAACTGCTGCATATCCTTCTGGGCAAACAGCTATAGCAACGTATACAATGGATACTAGTGCTAATGGTCTTTTAACTACTACGGATTTAAGTACAGTTGATTATCCTTCAGGAGCCGGTTGCCTTTCGCTATATGAAATGAATGGAAATTCAAATGATACTAGCAATACGTATAACGGCACACCAACCAATATTACTTATCAAGGAGGCGCTTTTGATCAAGCTGCGGTGTTTAATGGGAGCAGCAGTTATATATCTACAAATCTATATCAAGAAAGAATTGGTTCTTTTTCTTTTTGGATGAAACGAGATTCAACACCTTCTTCTCCTGAAATACTAGTTGCTTACAATGGTCTTTCCTCAGGGTTTAAAGGGTTTTTTACTCAACTTCAAACTGATGGAGATATAAGGTTAGCAATGAACAAGGGAACATCAGGTACTAATGGGCTAAGTATATATAGTTCCGGAGTTAATACTAGCGATGGAGGTTGGCATCATGTAGCAGCAGCTTGGGATATAACAACGCAGGGTTCTACAAATAGTTATCTTTATATTGATGGTAGTTTAAACGTTTCAGGGACTGCTGATGATGGGAACTGGACTTCAGGTAATTCTTCAGATACATATATATTTGGTAATGGGTCTACAAGCAACTCACAAGTTTTTGAGGGCTCATTAGACCAAGTAAGAATATTTAATACAGAGCTTACGCAAGCACAAGTTACAACTTTAGCCAGAGGTATTGCTACATCATATAGTGGGACTAATACTAGTGTAAACTTTAATGGTCATTTAGATTTTGCCCCTGACTTTGTTTGGGTTAAAAATAGAGATGAATCATCTTATCATTATTTATATAACACAGTAAGCCAGGGAAACTTATATTCTGATAGCACCGCTGCACAAGACGCTAATAGCGTAGCTTCTTACGGCACAATTTCGCCGAGTACAAATGGTTTTGGAGTTACAAGAGGATCTAATTCATCTTCAAATGGATTAAATAAAAATAGTAATGATTATGTATCATGGAACTGGAAAGCAGGAGGCGCAGCAGTTACTAATAATGATGGTACTATAGCAGCCCAAGTTAGTGCTAATAAAGATTCTGGGTTTAGTATTGCAACGTATACAGGCGTTGGGTATCCTAATTCATCTACTGCTGAAATTGGACATGGGCTATTACAAGCCCCTGAATTAGTTTTTATCAAAGGAACTGGCGGAACTGGGCAAAGCGGAGGCGCAGGAAGCTGGGTTGCGGGAACTGGAGTTTTAGCTTCAAACAATTGGGCAGGTTCTATGTATTTAAACTCTCCTGCAGCTTATTATACTGCCGTCAATTATTTTTGGAATGGCGCCGTTACAGACAGTGTGGTAAAATTAAAAACTGATTGGTTTGTTAATGGAAACAATAATCAGTATGTAATGTACAGTTGGCATTCAGTTGCAGGTTATAGTTCTATAGGGAGTTATACTGGAAACGGAAGTACAACAGGTACAATTGTTACTTTAGATTTTGCTCCAAGTTTTGTTATGATTAAAGGTACTGACCAGGCCTCTGATTGGATAATGATAGACAATAGGAGAGATACTACAAATCCAAACTCAGCAAGATTAGATGCTAATTCAAACGGTCAAGAATATACTGGAGAAAATATAATGGATTTAAATACTAATGGTTTTCAGCTAAAAACATCAAGTGCATCAAAGAATGGTCTTAATAAAGTTTTTATATATATGGCATTTGCTTAAAATTAAAATAAAAATATGAAATTACCAAGAAACGGTATAGCCCGAGAAATAAGACATTATATTGGCAGTTTATTTGTATTCTTATTAATCATAGGAATAGTGGTATGGCTTGTAATGTTCCCAGTATTAGAAACAAACAAAGAGGTTGTAATGATGCTTATTGGAACTATAAGTGCATCTATAGGTGTTGTTATTAGCACAATCACAGGCGCTAAACCCGATGACGTAAACGCATTAAAAGGTGATG
>WLWG01002530.1_pt1 | contig 13740 bp, 6 predicted proteins | sample 6712871 | NCBI WGS metagenome assembly WLWG01 (sample SAMN12718693, study PRJNA515312) | sponge metagenome | isolation source: marine sponge | host: Mycale hentscheli | place: New Zealand: South Island, Marlborough, Capsize Point | collected 2003-05-01 | reverse complement strand
TCATGTCATTGGCGAGATGCCATTTTCCAAAGTGTCCGGTCATGTACCCAGCTTGCTGCAACATACGAGGCAGCAACGGCGCAGCCGGATTAAGCCAGTCAGGCATATTACGACGGGCATTTTGTTCAACCCATGCAAAATGTCCATTAATGTTGTACCTGGCAGGAAAGTGTCCCGTCATCACGGCAGTACGACTCGGAGAACACACACCACTGGCAACGGTGAACCGATGAAAGTCAGTCCCCTCGCGTGCAAGACGGTCAATATTTGGTGTTTTTACATACGGATGACCATGGCAACTCAGATCGCCCCATCCCCAATCATCAGCAAAGATAAAAATAATGTTGGGCTGTTCAGCGGCACACGCTGCACTTCTCTCCAACACCCCAAACAGAGCCAGGAGTAAACTGAACATACGCAAGGCGTTTCTCGACATAACTGCATTCCTTTCTCATACCAACAACGATCGGCACCGCCACATTTAATCTCTCAGTTCGATTAACTGCAGAACTTTCTCACCGTTGTCTGCCATCAAGGCAATCTTTTGATTCGTAGCTGCATCGAAGACAGTTATTTCAAAGGTTGCAATCTTCGACCACTCAAGTTCTTTTCCTTCCGGCCCTTTAAAATCTTCCCGTCGCAGAACTATTGTCTGTGGGCCTTGGCCCTCAACTGTCTTTCCGGCTGAAAAACTTCCAATATTGTTCGGTCGACTAAGAAATCCACTGTCGGTGCGCAACCGAACATTCAACTTCTTTCCGAAAGGATTAATGACGATTGCCAGTTTCTTTGTTTTTTTTCGGTCGAGCCGTGGACTTTGAAATTTATATGTCTTTATTGTCTGCTGATCGCGCGAGGACCAATTGCCAAAACCATCTTCAAAATCTTCTACTGACTCATGAGGATCTGCCAAACTAACAAGGGACTCGAGGTTCACTTTTTCTGGAATGAACGAATGCTCGACCGAGTTCAGGGTATATGTTGACGTTTCACCACGCTCCAAGGTCCGAACATGTCCAAGTTTGTACCGACACAGTGCAAAGACATACAGCGGCAGATCTTCGAAGACCGGAACCTTGACTGATGATGTTTGCCCGTCCTGCTGGGCTTGAGCCCGCTCCCAGAATCTTGTCCGCGGATTGGAGTCGTAGCTAAAATAGATTTCCGTTGCAACAAGTCGATCTTGATCTTCTGGCGTGACAGCAAAAGATGCTGTGCCACCTGCCACAGAAAAGGTTGACGGCGGTGTCACAGGAATATGCTGATCAACACCTTTGAGATACTGGTCGAACCAAAGATTCAGCATGACCCATTGCTCAGGCCCAGGCCCATGGTTTTGATGCAGATTCGTGCTCACCCGCCAATCCGAATGTGGCACGAGAGCCATTGACCGATAAATTCGATCGAACACGGAATGGAAGTCATTTGTCGAACTAATAAAGCACACTGGACAGCGAACAAACGGCCAGTACGCGCTGGCATCGATGGTTGCCTTATAAAGTTCCAAATTCTGAAAGTGAGCCCGAATTGAACTTCCTTCAATTCCTCCAGGAAAGTCAACGTATTTAAACCCTGTTCCTCCCACGAAAGGCACCACGGCCTTTAGGCGTGAGTCAGTAGCTGTGAGGGCAGTAATCATGCCTCCCATTGAAAATCCTGAAAGGCCAATCCGGTCAGCGTTGACTTCGGGTTGCTGTTCGAGAAATGTAATGCCGCGTCGTGCGGCGACCGATAACAGAAACCAGTTGGCATTCCGGGGGCTTGGAACCGGATCAAGTGAGTACTCATCAGGCAAAAGGCTTCGCTTCCATCCCTGCCGAAGAGCCTTGCTATAAAACCGGGGACCCTGTGTTGGGTCAACGTTGCCCCAATCGGTATTGATTTCAATTCCGTCCTCAAGTGGACGTCCGAGCCAATTGATATCAATGGATGCGTAGCCCTGACGTGCAAAATATTCCCCACGATGACGATCGGCTCGTTGGCCACCGCCGTGTGCCCATACAAAAGCCGGAAGCTTCTTTTTACCTGCAGGCAAACAATAGTATCCCGCAATCCGAGATTCTTTGCCTTTCAATGTGCCTACGGTAAACGTTACATACCGGGTAATAACCCCGTCATTTTCCCACTCCTGAACAACCTCAATATCGAGTGGCTCATGTCGTGGGTCGTAGTCTTTCCAAAGGGCAACCGCAGTCTTGGGGACATCAGAAGATGCGTACGGCTCAAAAGTGTCTTTGGCATTGAGTTCCGTACTCACCACACTCAGAATACAGACAGCACACACGATGTGGCTCAACCAAGAAGAGAGACGCACACTACGGAATTCTTGATTTGGTAACAACCCAATCATCAATTGTATCTTTTTCATTCGGGCCCCTCATCTATTCTGCGAAACGATTTATTTTCTGTCCGAGTTGAACAAAGAAGCACTCGGCCGTCTATCAAGTCTTTACGTGATACCGCTTCGAGGGTCACTTCCATAGACGCGAACAGCCTCCACTCGCAATGCGAACCCCACCCACCACGAATAGCGTTTCTCAACGTACCCCAAGTTCTGAACCAGCTCACTGAGGGAAGTCGAATGTGCTCATAACCTCTCCGGTTACCGTCCGATGATGGAGCTTTAACGTACTTTTCTTTCCTTTGGATTCAAGATGGCCAGACAGAAATCCACCAGCGACTCGAAGGAATTGATGCGACGCTCGCTCGTCTCCTTTTTTCCAACCCAACTGATGCTTTTCACTACCTGGACCACACCCAAACTCCCAGAGCCCTGTCTCCGTATCAACTGATGCATACTGCCAATGCCGGTCACCACACAGCACAATGACTCCATCAACGGATGAAAACTTCTGTCGCAACTGCTCACCCTCATGGGCAAAAATCGTATTGGCATGATTGTCTTTTTTCCCACTCCGATCAGGCCCCACAATCGGGGTTGGGCTAAAGACAAGTTTGAACGATGCAGTAGACGCATCAAGTGTCTGAAAAAGCCAGGCTTTTTGTTCGGCTCCAAGAATTGTTTTCTCAGGTCCATCGGCCATGGTATTTGGGCTTCGAAAATCACGACCCTCAAGAAACCAGACCTGCAGGTCTTCCCCCCACTGAACCGTCTGATAACGAGGTGTTCGTGAAGGAAACTGCTCCTCATTAAACAGTCGAACTCCTTCCTCGAACGTGACGGACCCATATTGCTGCCCAGGCCAGCAATCATTTTTTAGCGTGTCGTGGTCATCTTTCAGAAAATAGGTTGTGTGGCTCGTATAGAAAGATCGGTTATCGGGCAATGCAAAAATTCGGCCCCATTTGAATCGCATCAATTCCTTCGTGAGCGCCCACGGCTCAGGCTTGTCGTAATACTCAATGTCTCCCGCGTGGACAAGAAACGAGGGATTGATCTCCTCCATTGCTGGGTAAATCTTATGTCCCTGCAAGCCGTTATCAGAGCGAATAAAATCATGGCAGGTCGTCATACAGAAGGTGAGATTTGTTCTTGCATTTTGTGCTGGTGCTGTCTCAAAACTACCGCGAAGGATTGCCGTCGTCGCCTGACTGTCAGGCTTCCGTACTTCCAGCACTGCAACGTAGCGAGTACCTGGTGAAAGCCCTTCAAGGTGCCACTGCGCTGTAAAGTCTTGGGCCGCAGTTGTTTTCTTCCACCGGGTCATTTCCTTTTTTGCTTTGAATCGCTTTTGAGGGAAATAGATAAGACGAACTTCACCGGCTGCGCCTGGGCACGCTCCTATCATGTCGCCCAAAGAAGCCCCTGAGGGCAGCTGATCCGATAGATATTCCGCTGCATCTTTTGTTTCTTCCAACACTTTCGCCTGTTTTGTTGAGAGAGACTGAAACTTCTGACCTGTGGAATTCATCTCTGGGAACTGTGTCGTTCGTGTCCAGATACTGATCGAATTTTGATCAGCCCAACAATTTCTCATCCCATCGGCAAGAAAAGGACCGGTCCGTACCAACAACGCTTGGCTCTTTGGTGTGAGTGCAACAAATTGAAACTTTCGATATGAAACGTGCCCACCATGGTCCGTCAGCATAATTTGGCTTTTTGTCGAAGACTGTCCAAAGTCGTCGAAACCTGCGAATTTACTCAGTGCAATTGTTCGTTCCCACTCCGGCCCCTCAGCGAGTATTGAGGAAACCAATGAACCATTGAGATAGTGCTCAACCGTTGATCCATTGGCCACAATTTTTGCAACGTTCCACTCTCCCGGCGGATTCACGAACCTGTCTGAATCAGCAGCCGCGAGATCATAAATCGCTCCTGTTGCATGGAGTGCATCCGTGTTGGGTTTTCCGTCATAAATCTGATACTCAAAGCCCCAATGCCCAGAGCCCTTGTACGCCGAGTTCCAATATGGTGCCCCATGTTTGCGAACTCGATACTTGACACCACTATTAACTTTTTCTGCAATCTTCCACTCAAAAGAAAGTTCAAAGTCAGACGGAACCGGTTCACTTAAAATGCTTCCAGTGGCACCAGGGCGAACAAGCGAGATTTCTCCATCACGAAATTCCCACCCGGTCAATTTGTCTGACTGTCTCAGAGATTTCCAGAAGGTGGGGTCTGCCCAGGTTGCTGGATCATCGAAGCGGGCTTCCGCTGCCAAGCAGATACTTGCGCTGAACAGCAAGCAGCCAATTGCAACAAATGCGGTATATCGATAGATCTGATTAAGAATGAAACTCATGGCTACCTTAGATAAAATGCATGCTCTTCCCCATTGCTGCCTACAGAATGTTCAGTCTACTCAATGCTTACACGACTCCAGCCACCTTTGTTCGCCAAGACGTACCAACAAAGCTTTTGACTCAATTTTTGAACGTTTCCTGCATGTACTCAAGGGCATGGACATCATGCTGTCACTGAACCGCTGGAAATACGCCTCCAGTGCCGATCTCCCACCCCCAACCCTTGGGCACAGATCCACCTCCTTTGTAATCAGCACTTGGTTTTAGGGGCGGTAGTGAGTCAACAAAGTGGTCGTACTGCTCAACCATATGTTTCACAACATCTGGATGTTCTTTGGCAACATCTTGTGTTTCTTTCGGGTCATGTATCAGGTCAAAGAGCGTCCATACGCCGTCCGTCTTAATCAATCTCCAATTTTTCCAACGCACTGCATAGATATTTCGCCGAGGCGCATCAGTCGGATCGGCATTATGCCAAAACAGGTACTCATGTGCGTCTCCTTGAAAGTCCCCGGTGAGAAATGGCAGGAGGTTCTTCCCGTCACATCGAACAGGCAGACGAAGCCTGGCAGCAGCAGCAACAGTCGCATAAAAATCTATTGTTCCCATCAACCCAGAATACGTCTCACCGGCTGGAATTTTTTGAGGCCACGTAATAATTGTCGGAGTATGCACCCAACCCTCTTGTTGTGTGTACTTTCCTTTCCCACCTCGATACGGTTCAGATGTTCCACCCTCGGTAATATTTGCTCCGTTATCACCGGTAATCAGAATGAGTGTCTCTTGCTCAATACCGTGCTTGCGTAGAGCAGTAAGAAGTTTCCCAACAGCGTCATCAACAGCAATAACAGCGCCATCATAAGCGGTACCCTTCCCGTCCGGAATACGGTCTCTGTACCGTTGTGGTGTTTCCTTCACTTTGGAGTGCACCGCAAGTGGCGAAAAATACAAAAAGAATGGATGCCCTGCGTTGCGATTAACGAACTCAACCATGGAATCACCGTTGAGATCCGTCAGATAGGCTTTGCTCCCATCTTCTGTTTCACGGATGTACTGCGTTCCCGGCGGATCTTTGGCGACTTCCATAAAACCGCGCTCATGGGGGCCTTGCCCAACGCAGCCGATATCCCACTTGCCAATCTGACCAGTGACATAGCCTGCGTCTCTCATGAATTCAGCCAACGTTGGATGATCTCTTGGTATGGGCAGCCCCCGTGCCATCCCCGATTTCCCAAACCGTTGGGCGTACATCCCGGTCATCAAAGCGCAACGACTTGGCGAACATGGTGGATTCGTAATGTATGACATGGTGCAACGGACACCGTGTGATGCGAGACTATCGATGTTGGGCGTCGGTATTCTTGTGTTTCCAAAACACGCAAGGTCACCATATCCAAGGTCATCAATAAACAGAATGACAACATTCGGCTTCCGTGGGGCTTCTTTGGCGAGTGCACCCTCCCACTGAAAGGCACTGCAGCACAGCATGAGACTCAAGATAAAAATTTGAACACGCATTTTTAACTGTCCTTACATGAGTGATACGACTCAACCCAGTTCTAACGCTGGCCTGATAGCCACCCTCATACGGTGTCGACTCTGACTTGCGATGCTCAGAATCAACGTCTCTCCAGCGGGCTCATTGCTGTGTCCCGGGGTCACTGCCAGCCATAAACTGAAAATTGGTCTGTTTTTCAAAACGGCTGGAAACTTCCCCAGCCATCACGGGTGCACCCTCAACAGGAAGCATCCGCATGGGCTGACCGACAGACAGGTCAAGTTTTGACAGGTCGACCCAGAAAACATTCGGCGTATCTGTCAATTCAAAGTAGTAGGTACGCCGTTTCTGATCAGCAACGATACGCCAGAGTGTTGCTGCTACATTTGGACTCCCGGAACGCTCTGCACCAATTGGCACCGACACGTTTCGTATAATTGAGAACATGCTGGCAATCTGCTTCGTCTCATCAGATGTCTGCGGAGCTTCTCCGAGATAGTAGCTTGCCCTGACAAAGCGATCAGCGGGCCGTTCTGTTCCCGGCAACATAATGCTCCCACCCACCTCCTGCCAGTAGCCATTAAGTGCCAACTGCTGATCATACGGTGGATCGTTGGTCATCACGCTGTACTGTTTCCCATGATGAACAACCAGTTTGCCATCAATGTATTCAAAAATGGCAGAGTCTCCGGTTGCATCAGCAAGAGAGAGGTGTACCGTCCCTGAATGTCCGCCAGGCAGTATCAATACACCAAGCTGAAAGGGTTCGTCTTGAAGCGCCTTCACTGCTTCGTCGACTGTTGCAAAGGTGTCGAGCACATACTGACCCCAGGCTCCTATTGAGAGGGTAGGCCGAGTGCCATCAAACTGCGGATAGACACTGCTTGAGAGATAGAGAACATTGACCACAAGCCCCTTCTCATTCATGCCATCAGCCACAAGTGTGTCGTAGCAGGTCGCGACAACACTCCCGTATTTTGATGTCCACTTGAGTGACCGAGCACCAGCATTTCCATCTCGCTCAAGCCCAGCGGGGAAAGCCCACAGATTCACCTCCAACGACTGCGCCCAGTCCATGGTGCGTGCAACCACAACCGCACCGTCAGGCCCGCGATAGAGAACTCGGGAACAAGCTGATACCGGTGTTGCTATCGCACTTAGAACAATGGCTAGAAGGCAACAGTACTTCTTCGACATACGACTCGAACTCGTCGACATTAAAAACATGGTGTCAGTCTCACTTGTGAATTAGAACGCGTGTGTATCGCTTACGAATATTATCTCATAGAGAAGCAGCACCGCTACACTCGGGTAGTTTTGAACGAAGATATGTGCTTATCGAAAGACGAATATTGTCAACCAGCACTATCCTGCTGAGTCCACGGCAAAGAAAACCCCACCAGGGTGATTCTCTTTGTCTTTCTCGCTAATTGTCAATTCAAACTCCGACAGACCTGCGTTGACCAAACTCTCAAATGCGTTTGATTCGTTACGCCCTTCTCTCGCAACATCTCTTAATTCGCTTTCCAGAATACGATTGTTCTGATTACTGATATCGTTGAAACCAAAGAGTGCCCAGATATTTTCACTGACTTTTCCTGAAAGTTTTATCTTGTGCCGAGCGCCACTGATATGTTCAGCAAAAAGAGTCTGCTGGCCGTCAATCTCCTGAGTCTCTTCAGCCGTCCAGAGATTAAACAACGGTTCCTCAAGTGGAGTACTTCCTGACTCTTTTAAAACAGCGGCGAGACTGGCAATTTTCTTTATTGGCAACTCCCCAACCGACAGAATACCAACATCATGCAACTGTGCGGTACCTACAACATCAGTCGGCGAAGACAACGAATGCGTTGTCACTTTCGTAGACGACGCTGCCACCAGATGGGAACCAATGTGCGCCGCGCGGGTCACTTCTGTTTCATGATCAATGACCCCACGGTGGCTGATCCCTGTTTCGACGTCGATTGAAAGGACGTCAAGCTGCTGTTTTTCTCCAGAGCGATTCCACCATCCTGCACCTTGCTCAGTCGGCATGGTCATCATGCCGAGCTCAGGAAAAAACCCGAGGGCAAGATGATCTCCATCACCCCGAGTCGCTTGATGCCCAGTCACCGCAGTACTCGTACCACGCCCTCCGGGGAACGTGTACCTATGACGAAGCCGCGGTTGGGTTGGGTCAGAGACATCAAAAATTGAAACCTGCAATCCACCGAATTGAGTCCATCCCCTGCCGCCTGTATCACTTGCATCACAACCGATGGTCAACAAATGATTCTCATCAAGAATTTCAATATGATCTGAAAATCCTGGAACTTTGAGTTCACCAAGGAGTGTTGGCGACGTGTGATCTGAAAGATCTACAACAAAAAGCGGATCAACTTTTACGAATGTTACAAAATAGGCTCGGGTGTCCGTAAAACGTACAGAATACAGATGCTCGCCGGGTGCCAGACCATCAAGTCGGCCAATCTCAGCAAGTTGTTCTCCATCCTGCTTGAGCACAATCACACTACTACCGCGACTGCGATTACCTACAACAAGACGAAGGCATCCATCATGCTCACTTGCGGCAAACTGGTTGAGGAACCTGCCTTGCACGGTTCCCATCGCAGCTGGCGTCACTGTGGCTTTACCTGCTGACGCATCAAATGCAACCTTCATAATTCGTGTTTCATTGGCATACGTATCGAATACGTACAGGCTGTCTTTTGATGAATATGTTTCGACCGAGCCCTTCGTCTGAAAACTGAACCCACTCACCGAGGTGGCTGGATCACCAGTGACATCGATGGCCAGAACCGTTGTGAGCTGACCATATCCATAACCAAACTCTGGAACAATGATCTGTGATTCATCTAAAAACGAGTAGCTCGAGCGTATCGAGCCATCTGCACCAAGCTCGTGAACCTGTGGCAAACCATTGAGAACCATCTCGCGGAAGCGGGCAATGTAAGCCTCACGAGATTCATACGTCGCAACCTTCCTGCCTTCACCTAGATCTTGTCCGAATCCTTGATCAAGGATAACAGTGTCAGGCATGAGCTGCCCCGCAGACGCACCGCCAACGATTTGCGGTCGCCCTCCCCAAAAATGGCTCCTTACAACCAGTCGCAGTTGACCATCAACCATTCGAGTATCAACTAATTTGCTGTTTATCTGCAGTTGTTTGACGAGTGAGATATTTTCATGATCAGCAACATCCAACACTGTTATTGTTGTCTTCTGATTTGATTTCTGAAGAATCGTGAGGACGTCATCGTAGAGATACATACCAACACTACGATCGAATTGCTGGCCTATTTGCACCTGGAACAGAACCTGCGGATGGGTCGGATCACTGGCATCAACAATCGCAAGCCTTCCACGTCGTGACAGTGTAAAAAGCGTGTCACCATCGACTTCAATAAGATCCGCTTCATCGACGCCTTCAACCTGCACGTTTGTATCTGATGACAATTCAGCTGCAACTCTTGCGTTTGCAAAAACGTCACTAGTGGCTCTCGCTATACGTGGAGCGTCCGTAACAACACTGCCCAACGACATTCCGTCGTTGCCTGAGTCTGCCAACGTTATGACACCGACATCTCCATCAATTAGATCAATGCCCGGCACGAAGCCCTGAAAGGACAAGTCGTTGCCGCATCTGGGGAAATAAGAACAGTAACGGTTTACGCTTTGCCCAAACAGATGATTCCATTGATTTGCTGCCTGCTCCGCAAGCCAATCGACATATTGATTTACGGTCATCGACTGCTGGCTTGTTTTAGAAGACATTAATCCATCAGCAACAAGCAGATTCATTCCGCTACTCGCTGTTCTATCCTGAGAAGCAGTAACGATCTGGAGCAAAGCATCATCAACCGGTGCAGCCACGTCCAGAACTGGCGACATGTCTATTTCGGCCGCTTCAGCCTGATTGCCAGTAAACATGGTGCGCGGCTCAAGCCTCTCGAGACTGAGCAGTGGCACCTCTTTTGTGCGGCATTGATTACCTCGCACTGATCTTCGGGTTCGACTCTCACCAGCAGAACTATGATTCCAAACCATGATTCGCTCCTCACATCAAAATCACAAGAGAGTGAGTTGCCACCACAAGGCGAACAACCTGAGAAGGTATCCTGAGTCGATTCAACCCAGCACGACATCTCGCTCACTTCAAGGTCAGGAAATGCGACACGATTGTCACGCATCGAAGGAGAGATATGGAACTGAAAAAATTTAGCGTCCCGTTAGCGAACCAGACGCTTCTGCTTCGCATTCGTATCAATAGCGTTTTTAGCAGAAGAATCGGTTGACCGACATCTTTTTTCGAGCTCAAAAGTCGTCGTCGCAAACGCCGCTGCAAGAGAAATCCGCACGTAGAGAGAAAGGTCTCTCGATGCCCAATCGTCTTCATCGCCAGACGCAACAAATGTATCAGGCGGAAGAGTGGGACCAGCTACTGTTTTCCCTCCGTCGGTATCTTTTTCGTGACCATCATGCCCACCGAGCACTTCTCGAGGTAACGAAGGGACACGATGTTCAGCTACTTCAAACAACGTTGCTCTGGCCATAACTGGCATTGAATTCGTGTTGTCCTGATGCACATTCTCTTCAAACAGCGAAGATCCATTTTCAGTGTCAAAAACTACTGCGTTGAAAAGCGTTTTTTGTGCTGAATCTATCCCAGCAATGGTTGCCTGCACGTCAAGAAAACCTGTTGGGGATGGTCCACCACGAGCCGCTTGTGATCGTGGCATTGCGACCTGGGTACCATCATTGCTTGCTAGAACAGTGAAGACCTGATCGGCACGAAAAACCGGCTTCGCAGATTCAAATGAAATCGTCTGAAGTGAACTTACATGCAACACTACAGGATCAGTGTGATGATGTCTCGACAAAGACGTTGTCAGCAGAGAGCCCTCGTTAGATGCTTTCGACTGTTTTTCACCAACTGAAGACACTTTCGTTGGCTCAAACTCCGAGAGTGAAGTCAGCGAGCCCTGCACCGAGGCATTTGACACTACATCATTCGTGAAAATTGGACTAGCATCAGATGCAAACTCATACGTCAAGCCAAGATGGCCTCCGCCCGCACCCTGGTTAGTACTGATTATTGTTGTTTGAACGGGGTAAGGTTCTGAATCATTAATCGAGAGACTTCCGTACATCAAGGACCTGTACATCGGTACAAAATCAACGGTGAGTTCCGGTAGTTCCACCAACACAGAATTAGGAAGGTACCCCCCCGCATTTGAGTCTCGTAAAATTGCAATTCGGCTGCCTTCATCAGATAAAAAATCTCCGTAATTAATAAAACCACCGTTTGCAAAACCACCTGGTCCAGAGAGCCTGCCGCCAACATTTGAATTCAACGTGAATGTTGGAGCCGGCTGAATCACCTCCAGAAATCCCTCGTCTATCGGCTGACTCTCGGGCACTTGTGACGCATCGAGCGCGAGCCTCGGCTCACACCGTTCAACGGCAAGTTTCGTTGTCTGGTAAGACACGACACGGCTCGATCGCGCAGCCTTCGACTTCATCAACGCCGAGCAACACGCTGACCAATTCGACTTGAGTCGGGAGAGAAGTTTGTTCATGGACTCCACCGTTGCTTAAGGGTCTCTGCTTCCTGCCAATAAAGAACTTCAGCTAGCTGGAGTTCTTTTTCTGTGCCCCTGGCTGGAATGTATCCTGAATCAATCGCTTCGTGCAAGGTATCTACTGTGACTTTTCTCAGTTTCTCTTGAAACGCATCTGGCGCTGCTGTACTGAGTTCGAAGAATTGCAGCGCAACGCCCGCAAGCTGCTGACCATTCCCAGACCAAAGCTGCCATCTTTTTTTGGTTACAGCAATTGCCTCTTCCCAGTCAGCCTCTTCCCGAAGACTTCGCACATGGTTGATATAAATCTGACTGAGCGTTGCCTTGGCAGCACGAGACTCTGGCAAAAATGCAACAACTCGTTCCTGAACAAATTCTGCATTCCTGAATACCAGATTTGCTTTTTCAAAATCACCAGATTGCGTGATGACCAAAGCCGCATTGTTCAAAAGCGCAGCCCAACCGCTGGCATATGCAATTTCATTTGGATAATCAGCAACAAGCTGGGAATAGAAAATATCAGCCCTTTCAAACGCCTTCTGAGCGGCTGAAAATTCTTTCCTGTGGTTTTCAAGTAAGGCCAAACCATTCAAACTACTGATAAGTTCAAGCCGATACCGGACGACGTCTGGTGATTGCTGAACAATCACTTGCTGAATACCAATTGCATTCTCAAAGCTTTCAAACGCGTCTGAGATTTTTTTCCCCCGCAACTGAATAGCTGCCAGATTCGCATACGCAAGTGCTTGGTCTGCACGCAATTCCGGTGATGCGCCCTGTTGCTCAGCACTGCTTTGAAGTAGTTCCACAGCTCGCCTCGCTGTCTGCTCAGCCTCAGCGATCGAGCCTTGTCGCTGCATGACACTCAGATTGTTTGTCAGAACGGCGAGCCGATGTGCAACAACAAGGTCTTCTGGATTAGCACCATAAAGATCGGTAAGCGTGGCGATTGCCTGCTCAATGGCCTCACGAGCAGGTGCGACATTGCCAAGTCTACTTTCGATGGTGCTCAGATTGCCCTGAATCTCCGCAAGCTGAGTCATAACCTCAACGTCCTTCGGGCTTTGACTCAACAGCTCGTCGAATATCGTAATTGCCAGAACACATTCTTCCCGGGCTTCTTCAACTGTGCGACTACTAGCCATGACGAGAGCGAGATTATTGTGGACTATGCCTAGTCGTTTCTTCAGTTCCCGATCGTCAGGTGACAATGCAACCTGCTCGTTGAGCAACTCGATGCCTCTCCGATAGGAATGGACTGCCTCATTATTCGCACCAATCGCAGCAGTAACACTTGCAACTTTGAGATGGGCATCAACCACCTGACTCCGCATTGACGGGTCATCTTTTGCCTGATTCGCTAGCTCGTGATAGTAGTTAACCGTTTCGACCAGGAGTTCTTGTCGCAGTTTCTCTGCACCAGGAATCGCCTGCAGCAATTCAGAAAGTTGAATTCCAAACTTGTCGACAACTTCTCGTGCTTGCAGCAGATTTGCTTCAGCACGCTGCAGGTTCTGATCAGACAGGGCAAGCGCCTTGTTCTTCGCTGCCGTTTCTCTCGCAAGCATGACTACACCGCCACCAAAGAGTACGGTAAGCACAAGCATTGCAGCAAAAGAAACCAACGCTACCGCACGATGTCGGAAGAGAAATTTTTGCCCACGATCGATGATAGTAGGTCGACGAGCTAGCGGCGTCACGCCATCGAGGAATCGTCCCAAATCATCAGCGAACGCTTGAGCACTCTCATAACGATGCTCCCGTTCTTTCGCGAGCGAATGAAGCACAACCGTTTCAAGGTCACGCGGTATGCTTGGATTGATCACACGAGGATGAACTGGTTCTGCAGTGCTTATCTTTGATAGTAATGCCTGCCGATCATCGCCTTGAAATGGAGGCTGCCCTGTGAGTAATTCATAAAGAGTTGCACCAAGCCCATACACATCGCTCCGCGCA
>WLWG01002529.1_pt1 | contig 13741 bp, 8 predicted proteins | sample 6712871 | NCBI WGS metagenome assembly WLWG01 (sample SAMN12718693, study PRJNA515312) | sponge metagenome | isolation source: marine sponge | host: Mycale hentscheli | place: New Zealand: South Island, Marlborough, Capsize Point | collected 2003-05-01 | reverse complement strand
CGCTGCCAGGCGTCGACACACCGCCGCCAGCAGGTAGCCAGCTTCTCTGCATGTGTTTGATCACCAGCGGTCACGCGGGGCAGCAATCGATGCCAGAAGGCTGCTGAGACATCGAGCGGATGGCAATCAGCGAGAAGACGAAGTGATCGGCCGAGTGATCCTTTTGCCGAGGGCATGAATTCGGAGACTTCAGCAGCAAATGGTGCAAAAAGCCGAGCGTGCATCGACTGAATGAGTGTCGGCCCATGGTGACGAGCAGTCGACTGGTTTTGAAGTGGGTCAAACCGCTGGCCGTGTTCGACCTGCCATTTTCCGGCGGCCCAGCTGTGGGCCCAGTGGACACCCTGAGGCCAGTTGTATGGCGGCTCGAGGTAGCCATCCCGATCACCGGAGAGCAGTGTGACACTGACTGGCACTGAGGTTGGATGCCGCATGTGCGGCCGACCGTGCCGGGTGGCACTTGGGACGACAAGGCCCTCACTGAGGAGCCGTCGTGCAAATCGATTAAGTATGACCGCCCGTCGTAAGGCAGAGGCGGCTACCTCACGACGAGCAGCCTCAGCAGACGTTGAACGGTGCCAAGGGCGAACGTCTCCAGTTGCCCAAAGCCGACTGGCGTACAGGTCGAATGTGTCACCAGCAAAGACAATATCGAGTCGTTCAAGTGGCCTATAGCGACCATCATGTCGGAAGCCAGCACGAAGTGCTGATCGCTGAATCACACCCCATGCTCGAGAGACCAAGCCTCGCAGTGGCCGTCGCCACAACGTGCCGTCACCAATCGCCCAGTTGGCCGTCACAACAAGCATGTCAGAAACTCCAGTGCGTCTGCCCAATAACGCTCTGGTTAATTTCGACCAGTACTTCAGGTGAACAGCAGCAACGCAGCAGCGAATTGTTCTGAATCACTTGTACCGGTCGTGCGGCGTAACCACTATCAAATTTTTTGAAAATGATTTTTCGAAAATCACGAACAGAAAACGACAACGCACCTGAAAGCTAATCGGCACAACCTATTTAGCACATTTCCAAGAGGCCGATTCAATCGGATCAATATTTTGATTCATCCAAGATCATGGCCTTGTATGGTGAATCACTTCGGCTGTTATTTGACGTTACAAGTTGCGTGTATACCGCTGGAGCAACATCGAAACTCATAAAGTAAGAATGGCCGTCACAAAATGCAACGACATACCCGCCTGTGTGACTCGATTCTGGCGTCGCATAAGTATTTGAACTAGTCGCATGGCCAAAATTAGACCACCCAAAACTAGGAACTTCTGTGGTCTTTACAGAATTAAAAGTTGTATAAATTAATGGCGAGTTCGGTGGACTTAATGGAACAGAACCGGGATACTCCCAAGCCCCTTGTAACCCAAGTGAATTACTCGCACATTTTTCAGCTACCATCAACGTTGTAGCAGTCCCGTCACCGTCTGCGACGTCTTCAAGCGAATTTGTTGCCGAAGAAGTCCCGTCTGGTAGATCACCTGGAGGAAACACCCCATTAAATTTATTGGCTGTCATGTCACCAGTATTTGCTGCATAGGCAAGCGGTGAAAAATTGGTGGCCGCAGGAGGTGATGAGGGACATAGAAAAACGCTAATTTTAACATCCTTCTGTATGCCCCCATTCATCCAATCCGCGTAAAGCACATTAAGTTGCTCGTAGACGTCACGACGTTCCACGTATGGCAACAACTCTGGTGCCCAACTATACGTCACGTGTTCATTCGCCTCATCAACGCTACCATTAGCATTATTATCAATTCCATCGCTAGCCATATACACTCGCTTCATCCAGCCTGGAAGTTTTCCCTTGTCTTGATCGTATCGGTTCATGGCCATGGCAATCTGATAGACATTACTCATGCATGCTGTTTTTCGACCCGACTCTCGTGCAGATTGAATTGCTGGCAGCAAAAGTGCCATCAGAACACCGATAATGGCGATCACAACAAGCAACTCAACTATCGTAAAACCTGAACGCTGCTGTTCGATAGAGGCCTGCTGTTGGGTTTTCTTTTGTAGTTTCATTTTCAACTTCTTTCTGTGCGAAGTACACATGACTTCAAGCTTAAAAGGCATGCCGAACAGTCACCTGGCGTATCTGCTTCCCCTGTGGCTCGTAACATCGTAAACGAATTTCAATCCCACGAAGTGGGACATTGTATGGTGGGGCAGTCTCGAACTCAGCGGTTTCATCAATGGCCCCATTGCCATTATTGTCGAGTAGATCAGTGCCCTCATCAACAACAAGGTCTTCACCCGCCTCATCCACCTGACCGTTTCCATTATTGTCGAGTTTATCTCCAAGTCTTGCGTTCGAACGCTTCTCGCCAAGACCATTGAATTCGTAATGGTAGCTCCATGTACAGTAGGTTGGTGTAGCAAAGTTAGAAGATCCTGAAAGTGTTGTGTGTTGAATCGGGCTGACCCCTACTGCTGTTGTCGGCCGTGACTGGGAGCCGAGATCTGTGTAATCGGGAGGCAGAACAGCACCTGTACCATGATCTACGGCTTGTTGTGGATCAAAAACACGCACATCAAATGAAAGTACGTTCCGAATAACAACATCTTCACCCGCGCGCTCACCGGTGAGCACAGCATCTGTTCGCAGCCGCGATGGTTGGTAAACCGCGGGATTGAAGTTGGTGTCGAACGTATCTACCGCATTTAGAACGTATGGAAAAATAGTGTCGACTGCAGCTTGGTTAATGGTCTGCACGTTATAAGGGTGTCGATGCAAAAAACGGTTCTCTCGCTTTGTGAGATCACTCAAGCCATTTGCCACTAAAACCGTCCCTTCCCGGCGGAGCGAAATGTCGTACTCCTGAAAAACAGTTGGGATTGTCTGCGGATTTTTGTCGGAATTCGTAAGCAACCCATCGCGGGGCGAACTAAGACTAAGAAACCCCTTATCACCCGTAGTCCCCACATACCCAACCACCAGCAACTGCCTACGGTGCAGCGAATAGAGATTCAGTTTTGTACCATTGAAGTCGATTGAATCAGGCTGTTGAACACAAAACCAAGCAACCTCCGCCGCATCTGCCTCAATAGTTGACGTGTTGTGCTTCCCAACAAAGCCAGCCCCGTTGCCACGGGTCGTAAAAAGAAGGACGTCATCGTAATCACCGAGCAAATTGTTTGGGGCATCATCTGTCTTGTCTGGGTCATCATCTGTCGGCACACGGCTTACAATGGTACCGCTGGCATCATAGTAGGTGGTATCTATTAACGGTCCTTCAATAAGCTCAAAATACCCAGCATCGGCTTCCGGTTTCTGCCAAGGGGTTACATCACACGTCACACCCTGCAGATCTTGTCGCAATTTATAGCTAGCAGACCGCAGGGCGTCATTCATCCGAATGATTGCCTGATTTTCTCGAACAGTTCGCCCATAAAAACCAAAGACCACGGCCATAAACCCCATCAGAATAAGCCCACCAGCAGCTGCAACAAGCAGTTCAATCAGCGTAAAACCTCCCTGTGCCGAGATCGCATCATGATTCAGCTGAGGTTTGATCGAGTTGTACTTTTGGCGTGACATAAAAAGCGTTGCTGCTAAACGACCTAATCAAGGTATCGCTTGAGTCGTATCGTATTGGCTGAATTCAAGTTTTGCCCAGGAAGGAATGCTGTGGGTTGAGACCGATCGATAATGGCGAAAAGGCGATGATTGGTTGAAACCAATGTCTGGGTGTCAGTTACTTTCAGTGTGATCCACACCGCGAACATATTCGAGCGAACCGTGCCGATGTTACCGAGTTTAATTGCCGTCTTATAAGCCATCAGCGGATAAAGCTGTTCCTGCGTACCAGCCGACGTGGGGTCACCGTCAACATAGATCTTATCCTCACCCTTTAAGTCCAGCATTTTGGCCACAGAGTCTTTTGCAGCATAGCCGGCGGCAACATTGTTGGTCACGGTTTCCCCAAGCATGGCAAGCCATCCGCCGTTGTTGCTGTAAGGTAATGATGCGTTTGCATCTGTCCACAACAGATTCAGATTCACTCTTCCCGGCTCGCGACCTTTCGTGAGTTGATTGATTGGAACGACTTCAAAAGTATTTCCAATACCATCCGTACGATTCGTGCCAGAGGCATCTACCGCGGTTCCAAAGCCAACATCTCGTAATGAATTCGCTGACGCGTAATGAGTTGCTGAACCAAGAATCCGTGACGGCACGATAGTCGCTTCAAGCAACGCTCGAGCATTTGCATCGCTACCAAGAACATCATTCAAATAGTGATAGTTTGCGGTTCCCGGAACGCGATAGTTTTCAAGCACATCGTCGCCGGAGCCGGGCGGAACCATTGCCAACTCAACATGACTGATAAAAGAGCGGTTTGGCCAAAGGAGAAGGTCACGATTTGTTGGATTAAGGGGCGATAGGGTTGGAGCACCACCTCCCACATTCAAATTTTTAAATTGTGTGGGAGTTTGCCAGAAAGGATCTTTTCGTTCGTAGACCTTCCAATTATTCTGCACCCCACCTCCATTACGGCTGACCGGCTTAATAGGAAAGGCTCCAAGAGACACATATGGATTATAGTTTGCCGCTTGCTCATCAGACTGATGAGGCAAACTAGGGTTAGCGAGACGCTCAAGGTGTACTTCGGCATTGGCGCTACCATTCTGACTTTCAAGTCCAAGTGTTGCGCCTAATCCATCGATATAATTTGGGTCATTTGTCCCAACATCAAACGTATCCAAACCACTTATCGTAAGGTTTTCAGGCTCTGGTTGCAGTGGACCCACGCCAGGTTTAATCAAAAGATAATCGTCGTCATCCAACTGTGCAGGCGGAGCCACTGAAGAAGCCGATGTATTACTTCCAGAGAATGGAGGTTGGTAATCTGCCACTGCCGTGTCATCAAAACGCACAAACTTTGAATCGGTATCGTCGTTACCGTCATACCGCAACCGCCATACTGGAAATATCTTTCCATTTTCATCTGTAACGGTTTTTGATAAATCCAGTTGGTTTCGGGCAGTTCCAGATGTACCGACTGCCAGTGATTCATCCAATGGAACAGCAGGCGTTTTATTGCCGTTCTCATCTTCGATCATCTCAACGGGTGGTCGATACAGCATGACATACAGAGCACTCTCCGGATTATTATTCCACCATGCCAACGTCTGTCCTATGACTAGATCTGTACGTTCATTGCCCCATACTGTATTGCCTTCCCAATCAGTATCACCCGGGTTCGGAGGACTCCAACCATCACTTGGGTCATCATCAAATGTAAACCGAGTCATAGTGGAATCACTGTCTCGATAATCCACAACATTTGCCACCCACTGCGCGACATCAGCGGTATTGAGTGAGCTGTCGATGGCATAAAGCAAGGTAAAGAGATGCTTGCAGTACTCCTGTTTACGGGCTGCAATTTTTGCTGCATCGGTTGAATTTGATGGGTTTTCTCCAACTGCCCGAAATGGTCGATTCACGTTGAACCGCATGCCTGAAGCAATATCTGGTGAGAGCACATCATAGGGTGCTGCATATCGTGTGGTGGGCACAGCCCACGAACGAATTTCGTTGACAACATCGCCTGCGACGGTTCCTGTAAGCGCCGGCGTATCCCAACTATCAGTGGTAAGAAACAACCTGGCACGCTGAACATCGTCTCCTAACAAACCGGCAAGACGTTGCGGCAACGCATTCACATCGGTGTCAAAGTGCCGCAGGATTCTTTCAAGTTCCGTCAGGCTAAAAGGATTGTCAGAAACACCAGATCCGGCCGTTCGTACATTAAGCCGAGGTGCACTGGTATCTAGCCGGGTTAAATAAGGATTTCTGGCTGAACTGTATGGGCTATTGATTGCGGCAGGTTTTGCATACTTCAGCACTGAGCCAGTTGAGGCCGTACCCGGCTCAACAAAAACCTTCATCAGACTCTGTAGATCAACTGCTGGCACGCTACCGTACAGCAGTTTATTAATTGCAGATACCGTACTATTCAGGACAATGCGATCACCATCTTGATCATACGTATTGAGGACGAGGTTATCACCATCTTGATCATTACCAAAACGCCCTTCAATATCGCCGATGTAAGGTTTTTTTCGAACATTATTCGGTGCATTTGTCCCACCAGTATTAGTCCAACTTGTGGAGAACGATTCCATAACTAAATTCGCGGCAGCGTTTGTGCGTGACGGCGACGCCTGCCTGAAATCATTGAAAAGAGCCGCAGCATCAACATCAGCCACACCCCACCCGAAACCCGGAACAATGTTGTCTGGAGGATTCGCCCAGTCCCATGAATTTTCTGGCTGCCGCCGAATTGGACCGTGAACATTTACATTAACTCGTGAATCAAGATCGAGCACCAGATACGACACATCAAATCGATTTACTGAACCACTCGAGGATACCCTGTTCGGAAGGACCTCATCTCGCCATGCAGCCTCTCGCCAGATACCATCTGGCACACCGTCACCATCATTATCGACTGAGTCATTCTGCCCGTCTCCATCGTTATCAAGGCTCCAGTCGTAAGGATTACTCTTGTTAAATGTTGCAGGGTCGACAAATGCAGGGCGATCAGTCGTCGGGACTGCATCTGAAAACGACAGTTGTGTCAGCCAGTTATCGTCTGCATACGAATCGTGCGCCTCAGCTCGATATTCTGGCCCATTGATACTAATGTCACAGGGTGCAGTTGGCAGGGTAACACCCGGCTCCGAGTTTTGATTGGCAAGAAATAACTGATAGCCACCGCCTGCTAGAGTACTAACACGAAGAATTCGATACGTTGACGGTGAACCTACCTGAGAGCCTGTTGGCAGGAACGTAAGCAGTCGGCCGTTTAGCTCAAGCGGACTATTAATGGTAACGCCATTTGTTGGATTACCAATGTTGACCTGCAGTAATGACTTAGTACCCGGCGTCGGCTGATCATTAATGAGAGACGCCCGTGCTTGAATCGGATCATTAGGAGATGGACTATTAACGTCCTTGACTCCGTATTTATCTCCTAAAATAGACTCAACAGCACCAGCTTGCGTACCCGTTCCACCTCTAACAAGTTGCATCAGTGCTTCATCAAGCACGTCACGGGCGAGAGCGCCATTGGACGAACTTGATGCATTCATTGCTGCGAAGGCACGGGCAGCTGTTCGTGATCGCGTGGACTGCGTGAGCAACAAGGTGCCTAGCAACAAAAAGACGATCAGCGTTGACAGCACCACCAAAAGCAGTACGCCACGGCGACTTTCGATCGAGGCTTTAATAGATATGTTCATAATCAAGAATCTCCTGTGATGCCGGCCCCCTTTGGCATCACCTAATCAAGCACCACCCGATGTTTCTCCACACGCAGCAGATTTGTAAACAAAACAACATCACCCGTGTAACTTGAGTCACAAATGAGGTGCGTCCCATTTGCGTCTGTCCAAGACGCATTAATTCGAATCCACTCAGGTGTCGAGCCAAGCGCAAGTACTGATCCGCACCCTTTCACAAACTGGCGACGGGTATCATCATCGACATTGACTAGTGTGTTCGAACTATCTTTGATCTGAAGCACACCCTGAGTGTCTAAGTTACCCGACCTCATTCCTTGTTCATCTGGCTGTTTCTTAAAAATCGCGAGGCTCACAGTTGCTGCGTCACCAGCTCGGGCTGCCCCAGCGCCATCCGGAACAACTGTCGCCAGCCAACACATGGGATTCGGTCGTAACGACCTGCTGCCATCACTGTCAAACGTATTCACAGGAGCTCCACCGGAATCGTCAAACGTTAGAGCGTCCTCAATCACCCATGTCTTTGTGGTAGGAAAAATTTGCAAACGATTACCGTTGACGTCAGCCACCGACCAATCCACCGCATGGACAGTCGAATCATAGTTATCACAATATTTTGCGATCTCGTCGTGAAGAATCTTTGGATTTGCCCCACTGGTCTTGACCATTCCAAATGCGAATATTTCACCACGATTCCAATTGGCAACTCCATAATCGCTCGCCAACTGAGAGGGCGACAGCAAACCAAGTGAACGTCTGGCTGTAATATCCGCATATGCATTGGCAGCAAGAGTGCCGGCACGGTCCTCTGACACAGCCTGTGACATTCGTTGAGCGGCTGCAGGCAAAAGTGACGCGACACACGCAAGACCAATCACCATGATGCCGGCAGAAATCAACACCTCAAGAATAGTAAAGCCCTCTCGACATGCTGCAGTACGCTGCAGTTCAGTGCGAATGGTGAAGTACGTTGTCGTTGCTTGTTGATGACGTTTCATTAGTCTGCAAGCCCCTTTCCAGCAATCACATTCGCACGGGCCGCAAGCAACTCAGCGCTGGTCGGTGAATTGGGATCACTTAATGCAGTCGGCACGTTCCAAGCGAGAGTCGCACGAGTAGTACTCGGCTCAATGGCAACCCACACCGTATCTTCATTGGAAAGTGTTGCCTCCCCCGCATCGACATCTGGTGCGTATGCAATACAGAGATAGAGCGTTGACATTGCATGGTCAAAACCAATCAATTGAGTCGTGTTCGTGAAATAGGTTTCAATCTTGCCGCCACCATCGAATGCAAGTACTGCATCGGCGGCAAGTGGAGCATTGCCACCAATACCAGAATATCGCCAATCAATCTTGGCAAACCGCGGCCACTGGTATGCAAGACCCGTTTGCTGCGGATAGAGATCAAACTCAGCCTCGCATTGTGGTGAAGCAGGATTGCTATAGAACCTTGCTGGCCAAATTGTGTTGTATTGAGTTTGATTGGGTGAGAAAAAGTCAGCATATGATGTGCCCGTCGCATTATTTCCGACGATCGTAAAACGCCTCTTGAACCAAGGAGACGGTGGCTGCGACTCTGTATTTGATGAAATAAAGCGCACACGGAACGCATCCGCAGGAATACTCATTCCAAGCATTTGGCAGGAGGTTGGCTGCACGTTTGTTACGGCTGTCGGAACTAAGGTCAGGGTCTGCTGAAGGTTTGCGTCATAAACGCCATCACTGGAAATCCAGAGTGCTGAACCAACCTCACTATCAAGTGCATTGCTTTGGGCTGCGACGACAAGTGAGGCAACCGACTGAGCTGCCATACGCAACTGCGTCTTTCGTGACGGGCGATTTGAAATTGCGACAAGACCAAGCAGCGTCCCCATAATCGCAACTACAACCAGCAGCTCGATCAACGTAAATCCACGTTGTTTGATTTGATGCTTCATCGCCGAAACTCCGCATCAAAGTTGGTGAGATTGTCTGCTGCATCAGACGAGTTCAGAACCGACCCCAAGCTCGTATTTGCTGAAGGGAGGCCACAACTCTGCAGTTTGTCAAGGTTCGAAGAAGCGCCAACATCAATGCCGTATGCACCATTGGGGCCGGCTGAAAACACCAGTGGCCGAAGTTCGTAAGTCAACTTGTCAGACGAATTGTCACCGTTTGAAAAAAACAAGTCGCCTTTAGGAGTGGTTAGACCTGCTGGCCATAACACAAAACCCAGTGGATTACCCCACGCATCAACGAACTCTTGAAAACCATCACCATCTACATCCTTAAAATCTTTCCCAGACCGTAAGCCCGCACAATCAAGGCACCCTGCGAACCCACCGTACATTACTGTCAAAAACAAACACTCCCCATCAGCGTATTGGTCTGTTGGTGTTTGTGTTTTTTGAGTCCAGAATTGGCGATACGTTTTCTGAGCTCTCGTTTTGAATTGGCCACTACTGTTGGTAGCGATTATTTGAACGTCCTTCCAATTCGGTGGCATATCGCCAGTAATTCGGTAGCAACGCTTATATTTATCCAAAGTCCAACCGTTATCCATCCAATTTTTACCGTTAGCCATCAAATCTTTTGGAAGACTGACACTCTGCGATGGATACGTCCGCCACTGTGAGGTGAGCACCTCATTAATCTTCGAAATGGTTACACGGGTTTGGTTCCGTCGCTGCGAACTCCGTGCGGAACTCACAGCCACAGCTGTCAGCGACATCAGAAGCAAAATGGTTGCAACAACAACCAAAAGCTCAATCAGTGTAAATGCGTTTCTTTTCATGAGGAGTCCCTCATGAGAGTTCCTGAATAAGTTTGATAAGCGGCAGGAAGAGGGCCACAACAATGAAGCCAACTGCACCACCAAGGAAAATAATCAAAATCGGTTCCATCAAGCTCGTCAGGCTTTCTGTTAGTACAGCAACCTCTTCGTCATACGTATCGGCAACCTTGTAAAGCATGGTGTCAAGTTCACCAGACTCTTCACCAACGTCCACCATGTTAACGACAAGGTCATCAAGAATTGGCTTCTTGGCTTTTGACATATACAACAGCGCACCGATGCCAGGCACAAAGATTGTCCAGAACATACCTGCCACAAGGTTATAACCTGGCACGGCCGAATCTTTCATTGGCTGGGCAATTGCTTCACCATCACGAATACGATCAGAGACGTGCGAGAACATCTTCTCAAACATCTTGTTCCCTGTTGTCTCTTTGGTGATGTTGAGCCCTTCAAGAATTGGCACACCAGCACCAAGCAAGGTGCCGAGCGTTCGACAACACCGTGCAACCAGATTTTTTTCAACGAGTTGGCCAAAAATCGGCATCTTGAGCGTAAAAAGATCCCACCCCATCGCACCGTAATTACTCATCCGCACGATTTTGATAAACCACATAAATAAAAATGGAACCAGCGGAATAAAGCACCAGCCAGGGAGCGGCAGAACCTGCCTTCCGGGATCATCACCACTGCCACCAACGTAACCCGTTGACAGTATTGACGAGATATCAATAAGTACCTGCGTCATCGGCGGCAACGTTGTGCCGAAATCATCAAAGATGGTTTTAAACTGCGGCACAATCGTAATCATGATGAACGACAAGATGCCAACAGCAACAGAAATAACCACGATCGGATAGACAAGCGCGCCTTTAACCTTCCTCCGCAAAGCACTTGCACGCTCCATAAACTCACTGAGCCGTCGAAGAATCACTTCGAGCGCACCACCAGCCTCACCAGCACGAATCATGTTGCAATACAACCGGTCAAAACACTTTGGGCTTTTCGCCATTGCCTCAGACAGCGTCGAACCGCCCTCGATCTCATCACACGTGTCGAGCAATGCATTCTTCAGACCACCCGGCTTCTGCATTTCAGCAAGCACTTTGAGACTTCGTAGAATCGGAAGGCCTGCATCCTGAAGAATCGAAAGCTGCCGCGTGAAGAGCGTGAGCTCCTTCTGCTTGACTTTCCCCAACGAAAACGTCCGGCCAGGCTTTTTACCCCCGGCAGCTGACGCACTTTTCTTTTGGGCTTTGATCTTCGTAACCATGTACCCCATCGACCGTATGGTGGCCTGGGCTTCGTTCTCATTGGTTGCATCGACGGTATCTCGGATTTCTTTTCCGGTGGCCGCATCGATAGCTTCAAACATGAACGTTGGCATGATGTGTCTCGATCAGTAGGAAAGTGAATGTACTAAAACTGTTTGCTTACGCCTCAAGGATTGTCTCGCGGATGACTTCGTCTGCTGTCGTGTGCCCTTCAAACATATTGACCATCCCTGAATCACGCAGTGTGACCATGCCGGCTTTTCGAGCAAGATCACGAATCTCTTCTGTTGATGCATTCCGGACGACCAGATCCCGAAGCTCATCCGTCATGACCAAAAGCTCATACAGACCCAGCCGGCCCTTGTAGCCACTGCCACTGCACTTGTCACAACCGCGACCGCGGAAAAAAGTCTTCCCAACAACCTGATCACTCGTTAATTCAAGATCAGCCAGCGTATCTGCATCAGGTACATATTCCTCCTTGCAGTCCTTACAAATTCTACGCACAAGCCTTTGCGCAAGTATCGCTTCAACCGTAGCAGTGATAAGAAAGGGCTGTACGCCCATATCTCGCAGCCTGGTCACTGTGGCTGGTGAGTCATTGGTATGGAGTGTTGAGAAAACCATGTGTCCAGTGAGTGCGGCCTGAATTGCAATTTCGGCAGTTTCAACATCTCGAATTTCTCCGACAAGAATTCGGTCAGGGTCCTGCCGAAGGATCGCCCGCAGTGCCGCTGCAAACGTCACACCAATATCTGAATCGATCGGCACCTGCACAATGCCCTCAATGTCATACTCAATTGGATCTTCTGTCGTGATGATCTTGTCGTCTGGTTCATTTAATTCCGACAAAGCCGAATAGAGCGTTGTTGTTTTCCCCGAACCAGTTGGCCCCGTCACAAGAATAATCCCATTGGGACGCTTAATAATTTCTCGGAATGGACGCAGTATGTCGTCATCCATACCCAGTTTGTCGAGATCAAGCGAAACAACCCCGCGGTCAAGCACTCGCATAACGACGCTTTCACCAAACAGCGTTGGCAGAACACTGACACGAAGATCAACAGGGTGCCCACTTACCGACAGTTCAATTCGTCCGTCTTGCGGCATTCGCCGCTCGGCAATGTCAAGGTTGGCCATAACCTTGATACGTGTCGTAATTGCAAAAGATAAATGCTTTGGTGGCGGAACCATCTCCTGCAACACACCGTCTGCTTTCATACGAATTTTGAATTCAGATTCAAATGGCTCAAGATGAATATCACTCGCGTTCTCTTTAATCGCCATTAACAGAACAAGATTGAGTAGCTTTCGGACAGGGGCGGAGTCGGCCATTGCCTCAGCACTTGTCAGATCGATTGGCCCGTCTTGCAGCAAGCCTTTCGACGCTTCGGCGAGATCCTTGTCCTCTTCCATCTCCTCAACGATGGATTCCACAGTGTCAACTTCACCGGAATAGAACTGTTCGATCGCCTTGTCGATCTCAGCATCCGTCGCAACGACAACATGAATTTCATAACCCAGAAACACCCGAAGCTCATCTGCAATCTGGATTTTTTGTGGGTCAGCAGTCGCAATGGTCAACTGGTTGCCTTCGAGCGTCAGCGGCACAACCCGATACATTTCTGCCATCGTCTTACTGAGAATTTCTACAAGGCTATGTGTAATCTGTTTGTCATACAGCGTGACAAACACCGTGTTCCACTGTTCTGCAAGCGCTTCACCAAGCTGCTCGTCAGATAAGAAACCAAGCGACACTCCCACACGACCAAGCAGTTCCCCTCCACGGGCGTCTTGTTCGGCGAGCATCTCTTCCAGCTGCTCTTCGTCAATCAGCCCAAGGTCTGTCAGAATTAGTCCAAGCCGCTTCAGTGCCATTCCTGCTACCTCGTATTCAAATCACGTTGAGCCCGTCTTGCAATTTCTTCTTCATTCTCAAAGATACCTTTTTTCGCATCGTTAATGCGTTTAATGAGATCATCCGGCTGCTGGGCCTTATATAAGACCTCTTCCTCCGCAACCTTCTTTTCTTTCCAAAGGCGAAAAAGATGGTCATCGAGCAATTGCATTCCGAGTTTTGTACCAGTCTGAATTGCTGAATTAATTCGAAACGTCTTGTTCTCTCGAATAAGATTGCCAATAGCAGGTGTCACAACAAGAATCTCATACGCTGCAACACGACCGCCGCCAATCTTTTTCAGAAGGGCCTGTGAAACTACTCCGATAATGGTCGTGGAAAGTTGCGTTCGAATCTGCTCCTGCTGATTTGTGGGGAATGCATCAATGATTCGATTGACAGTGCCCTGTGCTGAGGATGTATGCAGTGTGCCAAACACCACATGACCGGTTTCAGCTGCAGAAATTGCCGCTTCAATTGTTTCAAGGTCACGAAGCTCACCAACCAGAATCACGTCAGGGTCCTGACGAAGGGC
>WLWG01002528.1_pt1 | contig 13758 bp, 16 predicted proteins | sample 6712871 | NCBI WGS metagenome assembly WLWG01 (sample SAMN12718693, study PRJNA515312) | sponge metagenome | isolation source: marine sponge | host: Mycale hentscheli | place: New Zealand: South Island, Marlborough, Capsize Point | collected 2003-05-01 | reverse complement strand
TAGACTTAGTTGGTGCTATAGCCATCAGTGTGGTGTTAGCATAACCTTCTCTTAAACACGTATAGCCCCAATCATTATGAAGCTTTCTAGAAGCAATCTCACTTCTATCTTTAAGTGTTCTAAATATTTCACTATTTAAACTTTTAGCTTGGAGTGAGTCAAACCCAATAAGCTTAGATTGAAATAATGAGTGGTATCCAAGAACACCTAGCCCAATTGCTCTATGTTTTTCAGCAAAGTTATGAGCTCTCTTCATACCAGGCATAGTTTCAGACTTAATAATAAACTCATCCATCACTGCATTAAGAAAATAGACATATGTTTGTATAGCGTCTGTTTCTTTAATCTCATCCCAATGTAATACATTTATAGAACCTAAACAGCATACAAATGAATTGTAACTGTCTGTAGGTAGCTGTATCTCTGAACAAAGATTAGAAGCTGTAATCTCCATACCTAACTCTTTATAAGGAGAGTTGTTATTAGAGTTATCTTTAAACATTATGTATGGAAAACCAATCTCACTTCTGTTCTGAATGATCTTGGCCCATATTTTACGTTTAGCTTTATCTCCTTCTTTCATCTCATTCATCCATTGATCAGTAACTGTTACACCATACTGAAGATTCTGAATAGGGTTACCATCTGTTCCAATATCTAAGAATTCTGAGATGTCATCATGTTCTACAGGTAAGTACACTGCACATGCTCCACGTCTAGCTTCAGACTGCTTACAGACATCCACTACAGTGTCATATATCTTAGCATAGTGCACTGGTCCATCTGCAAATCCCCCAGTTGAAATTTCTGTACCTCTAGGTCTAATATTACCTAAGTAGGCTGAGGTCCCACCTCCATACTTAGACATCATTCCTATTTCACGGCCTGCATTAAGTATACTATCTAAGTTGTCATCTATATTAGATCCATAGCAACTGATAGGTAGCCCTTTTGCTTTACCAAAGTTTATCCATACTGGTGTTGATAAAGAGTAGTACCCTTTAGCCATATAGTTTTCAAACTTCTCTGCAAAGCCTTTTATATTCAAATACTTTTCTGCTTTAATAGAAATGTCTTTGATTCTTTGTTCAGGAGTTTCTGTGATATACCCCCTTGACAAAAATGTACGGCTGTCCTCGTTCAGCCAGTAGTATTTATTATATTCCATGTTGATTTATTTAAATTGTTCTGTTTCTTCTTCTAGCGTCCCACGCTACCTTCTTGGATCTACCAAGCATCATAAACCTAGAAACTCTATTGTTAAGATTTGATCTCTCACTATTTAGTTGTGTGTTTCCGTTTGTTGATTGTTCGTTGTTATTCATTATATTATTATTAAAATAGATCATCTTCTGTGATGCTCTTGCTTTTCTTGTTATAGTCCACACTCTTTTTGTAAAAGAAATCTCCTTCTTTAGTTCCTGTTATTTCTATATCGAACCATTCAGTACACTTTAATAGTTCTGAGTCAACATTAAAGATTGTTTCCATCCCTATCTTTTCTAGAGAGTTGTTAAATCTGTTTCTTATAAAATTCTGTATAGTTTCTTTAGGTAAAAAACTTAGTTCACCTTTTTCAAAGATCCAATCTAGTATATCACACTCAGCACTATAAGCTTTCATACATGCAGAGTAGATCAAATCTTCAAATTCTTTATCAAACCACTCAGGATTTTCTTTCTTGATGATGTTGATAATCTCAGCACCAAAGTTACCATGAATCTCTTCCTCTTTACTAGTAGCCTCAACAACATTAGATATACCTTTAAGTACATTCTTATCCTTGTTAAAACTCATCATAATTAGAAACTGACTAAACAAACTTACGTGCTCTATAAATAATGAAAACAATAGTACGGACTTAGTGTACATTTTATTGTCTCTAGAGCGTGTACCATCCAGATACTTCTTTAGGTACTTAAGTCTACCTTCTATTGCAGGCACCTCTATAACATTCTGGAACTCTTTCTCAAGACCTAAGATTCTTAAGAGTCTAGCATAAGCATCTTTATGTCTTACTTCTGATTCTGCAAATGTCATTCCTACATCACCCACTTCTGTAATAGGCATACGTTTGTACATATCAGCCCAGAATGTTTTTACATTAACTTCTATTTGTGCAATAGCAAGCATAGTCTTCTTAATAACGTCACGCTCTTCTTCAGAGATGGTTACCTTAAAGTCTTGTATGTCTTCTGTAAAATTAAATTCTGTATCTATCCAATAAGAATGCCTGATAGCATCTTTGTAGTCTAAAAGTTGTGGATACTCGTAAGGTAGAATATTTACCCTTTGTTTAAAAATGTTTTTGTTCATAGTATTAATGGGTTACCGTTTTTATCTAAGTTTATTGATCTTAACCTTTCTTCAACCTCAAACTCAACTTTTAACATGAGTGATATCTTCTCTTCTAGCTCTGATTGAATTACTCTACCTACATAAGGCATAATGTCTGGAAGATTAGTATCAACTCTAGGTATTCCACGAATTGTTGAGATTTCTTTATATTCAAATCCTTCTATTCTCAAGAAGTCAATAAATGCTAAGTTTAAGAATTGTACTACAGAGGGAACTTCTATTGTAAGCCCTTCTCCATTACAAATTAACTCATATGTTTGATTAAATTGTTTTACTGTTCTCATAGTGTGGTTGTTTGATACCAATAGGGACTAGTAGTCCGTTCAGGTTGATAGCCTGAAGGTCTTTTACTGTCTGAAAGGTGAGTGATCATTAATTCAGCTTCTTCTGCTGAAATTTGATTGTCGGATAGCAAATCTACTATAATTTTTCCAATTGTTCTCATTATTCATCCTCTTTTTTTTCATCCTCTATAACTTCCTGACTCTGAGCAGCTACAAGATTTTCCTCAAGTAGAGGTAAGGCCAAATGTAGCGCATGTAAGTCAAATTCTTTTCTAGAAACAAGGTTACCAATGTCATATCTAGTTTCTGTGCGAACATTATATACATCACCTGAGAAACTTTCATCTTTTGCAACCACACTTACCAGTACACCTTGACTATCTAATACATCTAGTAGATTTCTAGGAGCTTCTGAAACAATAGTTTCTATTTGTTCGTCTGTCACTGTTGTCTTAGATATAAGTTGTTTAAAACTTTCATCACGTTTAAAGTTTTTTATATTAGTTGCTAATTTATCTAAAAACCATTCTTTAATATACTTGTTAGCATTTTCGTTTTGTTTTAGAATTTCTATTGTTTTCATATTAATTGTGTTTTTTTTATTAATTTAATGTTTAATGTTTCGTTTTTTATATTAAAACCATCCCATACCTCAAAATCTTCATCCCAGTCAATTCCTAGCTTATCTTGCCAGTACTTAATCATGTCTTCGCTTTTATTAAAGATTCTGTACTGTAAAGATACTTCATCTCTGTGTAAGCCTTTCTTCTTGATTTTTACTACCTTTTTAAATAAATCTTGAAATTGTGAAGATGTTTTTGAATACTCTCCATTTTTTATTAACTGAAAGTCTTTTTTAAAATATGGATCTAGTTTGTATACAACTACAACATATCCACCAGAATAGTCATAGTCTTCTATTAAAGCTACAGTTCTTTCATATTCATCATCTAAAAACTCTCTAAACTTTGGAATATTCTCTGGTTGAAACAAAAGATAGACAGAGTCTGGATAAGGTATTTCTTGATCTGCGTCTTCAATATAACCATTTATAAAGTTATTACTCTTTAACTCATTTCCTGGTATTTGTAATGTTGGTACTAGAAATATACTACTTATTGTTTTTTTCATTAGCTCTTATTTATTGTTTTTAATTCTTCTTGTGTGTAAAGTTTTAATACACTATAATTTAATCTAGCTTGCTCTTTAGCCATCTGACCATTACCACCGCTTGCTTTTAGATATGCTCTAAATATAGCTTTAGTAAATTGATAATCTGTCATTCCCAGATGCATGTTATCTCTACACCATGCTTTACCAACTCTGTAAGCTCCAGGTATACCATCACCACTATCACCTATTACCACTTGAGAAGCTATAGCTAATCTACTTTCTTCCTTAGAGATATGTTTAAACTCTCCTAGAGTATCTCCATGGCTTCTATAATTATAGAATGGTACATTAGGGCAATTATATAGCACATCCTTATCTATAGCTGCTACAACACAGTTACCCTCGCTTAATAAGTAAGCATCATAAACGTAATCATCAGCTTCAGCTCCTATAGATGGTATAGCATTCAATTCTTCTAACATGTAAAATGATATTATTGGTATAAGATCATTCTTTTGTTTTCTGTTAGACTTATAGTCAGGATAAAGTTTATATCTAAAGTTACCACGACCTCTTACAAATATAAAAGTTTCTTGTATGTTATAAAACTCTTCTATATTATTATGAATCTCTTCTAGTTTAGTTCTAGTTCTATACTTAGCCTCCTCTATTCTTTCTTCTTCTGTTGGAAACTCCATCAGAGAGTCTTCAGGAAAGTGTGTAGCAAAATACATAATACTATCAGCATCTATTATTAGTACTCTCTCTGTGCTATCATACTTAAGAGGACAGTTCTTAACTTCCCTTATAACTATATCAACTTCTTGAATAGTTTCTGATTTAACTCCTTTAATCATTTTTTAAATTGTTTTAATTGTTTTTCTAATTGTGTCTTTTGATCATGGCAAGTTTTACAAAGTACCTGTAAGTTTTCCTGTTCACAAAACAAAGTATCTACAAAGGCTGGAAGATCATTTGAGCAATTTAAGCTACCTGCAGGTTCAATGTGGTCAACATTAACTTGATCACTTTTAAACCAGCTCTTACACTTATTGCAATGGTATTCCCACTTCTGTCTTTTGTTTTTTCCTTTGTAAGCTCTTCTTGCTAACTTCTTACATTCAGCAATTGGTTTCCACCATCTGCTTTTCTGTCTTAATGCACTTCTAATCATAGACCAGAACATTGATTCTGTCATTGTTCCAGCATTTTTAGTGCGAGGTACTCTTGGTTTTTTTACTGCTCTTTTTGCCATAATATTAAAATTAAAGGGATAACAAATATAATTCAAATAAATGTTATCCCCTAATTTATTAATCTACCATGCGTACTCTTGCAGTAATTTCAGCTTTCATCTCTTCGAGACTTCCAATGATATTACGTACATCTACAGAGGATATGTTTGGTAAGCTAAATTCATACTTATTAGATTCCTTAGCAAAACCTTGTTTAACTTTATCCTGTAGATCATCAAGCTCACGTACAGCATATACCTCATCTAATTCAAGAGTATCAAATTGATTATCATGAAGAATAGTTGTAGCTTCTTCTCTTGGTACAGTCATAATTGGAAGATACTCATAGCATCTACCTTTGTGTGAACCAATACCAACAACCTTCATAGGGTTGATGAGAACAAGAACAGATTGATCACCACACCCTACATAATGTATTTGATCAGAAGTAAAATGTAAACCAGCTGCAGCACAATCTTGTGTTGACCAGTTACAATCTTCTTGTGGCATGTTTACCACTTTACCAATACGTATGTCAAATGTTTTAGTCCAGTCATCTGTGAAACGATTCTCATGTCTGTTAGGCAGGTCTAGGTATAGAGCTGTAAGCTTACCTATCTCTTCTCCGTGATCCACTTTTACAGAAGTTGTATACTCATAAGGCTCTACCTCACCTGTACCATCACATGTTTCACAGTGTATCCAATCTCCTTCATTCCATTCATCTTCATCATCATAGTAATCACCTTCGTCATAATAACCACCTTCACCACCACAATCTGGACAAACTGTAGTAGTATGAGTTTCTTCATTGTACAATCTATCTACATGTACAATCTTATACTCACCATCTTGTAAGAATATAGTGTAATCATCTGGACTCTTCTTCCATACAGCTTTTACCTTATTATATGTATTAGATATAAAGTGCACAAGCTCTGGAGATCCGTGCAATGTAACAACATTACGCAGCGCTACAAAGAACCCTTGCTTAGTTATACGAAAGCTATTCTCTTTTAGGAATCTGTATAACTCATGTGCCACTTCAGCTCTTGGATTAAGAGCACACCACATAAAGAAACGTTTAAGAGATTGATACTCTACATGCTCACTAAGGGGCATGTTAAGTGATTTAGCCTCTGATACAGCCTCAATAAGTTCTTCAACTAATAGCTGTGGTAAAGACCTAGATATACCTTTAAAGTACACTGAGTCTCCATCAAGTACAAATTCACCACTCTCTTCTAGAATAACAAGGCCCTTTCTAAGAGCCTTTAGTCTTCTTTCTGATCTATCTCTTTCTGCAATTTCAGAAACTACATTAGAATCACTAACGATTGTATAAAGATCTCCAATAGTAACAGCTGACTCTGCACTATGATAATCATCTTCAGTAGCATTTACTTTAGATATTATAGAATCATCATGTAGTACAATAGTAAGCACATCGTTTACTAGTTTTATAGTTTTGTACGGATTTTGCTGAGGAGAACTATCGTTGTCTACCTCTTCAACTAGTTTATCAAGTTTCTTCTCGATAACTTTTTCAATTGAGTGGTCCACTTTATTTTTGAACCACTCTAAACTTAGAAATTTACTCATTTTTAATTGTTTTTAATTGTTTTTAATTATTCTCTTGTTCTTGTATTTCTTTTCTATCTTTAATAAACTCATAGTGAGCATTTATAGGAATACCATTACACTTAAACAGCTGAGCTAAACAGTCTAAAACATTATCCTGTCTATAACTACCACCACTTAAACAAGTTGCCATAGTATTCACATAAGTATGATCTTTAAAGAATGCATCTAATTCTTCTATCAAATCATAAATCTCAGCATTATATAGATTATTAGCCTCAGCATCTTCAAGTAATTTAAGCCCATCTTTATATGACTGATATCTACCACCTGAAATATATAGTTTTTGGTATTCCGATATCTTTGTCAATTTATTTGATAGTGTAGGTTTAACTTTACTAATTAAATAACTTTTATCAAATATATCAGAAATATCATCTTTCCGTATAAATCTCCAGCAACATAATGCAGTCATGTATTTAATAAACATATTATCACCCTTTATGAAGTCATCATAAGAAACTAGATTATCAATCTTAGGAGACTTCTCTAACGCATCTAACTCTCTCTGTGAAAAGGTAAGATATTTTATAGGCATACGCTTAGTATCTTCATACAATTTGTCAAGCTTCATGTAATCATCATGATGAGTGTATACATAAGTAGCACTCCCTTCTTCCACAGATTCAATATTAATTCGATGTGATACAAACTTACAGTTTCTACCATCATTATATCTGAGAAGATCTTCAGCTACTTTACAATTAAAGTCTCCTGCAACTTTTTCACCTTTAGCAGCTTTAGTAGCTCGCATCTTAGATACAGTGTTAGCTTTTCTATCATCTATCCAATCTTGAGGCACCTCAATAGTATCAGCATCTTTAATAGATTTTAAAAGTAATGATGCAACATGCTGAAAGTCCTTGATTACACCTCTCCACTGATGCTTAGGGTAATTAGTTAACTTTAGAATATCATAATAGTTATCAGTAGAGCTACTACCAGTTAAAGGAGACCTTAATGGATATTCCTTTTTTTTACGAATAAATGTAACTCTTCTAAGATTATTCTTATCCTTATCAATTAAGTCTTGAGACAATTCTCTAAGATATGCCTTTTTATGACCTCTCATTGGATCTTGCATTCTGAATTGATAACTGCCTATATCACTCCAATTTACATTTTTACCCCAATGATTATCTTTTACATTATACATTCTACCATTCTCATATCTGTGACTGCACGTATGTTCTCCTAAGATATAATGAAACTCATGTTTAGCAAATGTAGAAATGTCCCAAGTGTCCACTCCTTCAAGTTTTGGTTTAGCAAAAGGAATTGTTATATAAGCTTTTAGAGAGTTAAGGTTAAACTTTTTTCCAAATAAGTCTATATTTCTTGTATCAGCATAATAATAGTTTAGAAAAGCATGAACGTCATCACTATCTACAACACTACTATTATATTTTTCTACATAATAATTAGAAAACTCACTTAACTTCTTAAGAATCTTTGACTTTGTTTCTTTTGTATAAATTAAAGACTCTCTATTAGGAGTTGGAAATAAACCATCTGTTAAACTAAATCTTAAGCCTACAGGCATGTATATAGTTTCTACACCTAGCTTGTCAAAATCAAGAGGATAATAAACATTATCAAGACAAATATGTAACTTGTCATCTTCAGCTAGTTCAGAAAACTGAAATAGTTTAGATCTATGAATAGTAAAATTATTATCAACATCATCTACATTAAAGTATACATCCTCAAAGTATGCAAGCTGTTGCTTAATCTTTTTAAGAAAATCAGATTTATCACCCCACTTTATAGGTACAGTAACTTTTACACCATTGGACATTCCTGTATTTACTTCAGAAATTAAATCAATAGTGTTTGTTTCCTCACCCTCATACATCATGTACTTACGTTCCATACCATCTTTTCTACATGTAAAATAGAAACTACTAGCATAGGCTAAAGGAGCCTTGAAACCAAGACCCATCATACCAAGTTCTGTATCACTATTACGTTTAGTAGACTTACCATACTTACTAATAATATTTTCTACATCATCATGATCTAAGCCTGTACCAAAATCCTCAACAGAGAATTCCCAGTTATTAGAATTATTCATAACTAATGATACAACTATAGGTTTATTCACCCCAGCTCGTCTATGACTATCAAGTGCATTACTTGCACATTCTCTAACAGTTGAACCTATTGCATCTGAATAAAGGTTCTTACTTAACATCTGCATCAATACTTGTGCAGAGTCCATGTCTAATGACATGCCTATACTCTCATTTTTCTGTCCTGAGTATAGAACATGTGCTTGTTTTTGTTTTTCTAATCGCATCTTACTATTTATTTATTAATTAATTGTTGTTCTCTTTTTACTAACCAGATTGATTTCCAATAAAAATCAAACCTTACCTTTTCTTTATCATCATTGCGATGTGTATCTCCAAACTTACTGTTAATTCTATTACATACAGCTGATGTCCATACCATACAAGGATTACCCTGCCAATCTTTACTTTGTTTATGTTTTGGTGGTCTTACAATTTGCATGTAATTAAGGTCTACACCTCGTACAATCACTTCATCTCCTACTTGGAGATCTTCCATTTGAATGGGCCTATTTACTTCTGTATTATTCATTTGTATATTTATTAGTTATATATATTTGTTTCCAGTTTAAATCCACTTTTATTATTGGATCGTTTTCATTAGGCACTCTGAACTCATACGTTTTGTAAGTATTAGTCCAAGGCTTCTTAGTCCAAGTATTTACACCTGTTGTTGTCTTCATAGTTATAGCAGATCTACATTTTACAGCTATGTATCGTGTTTTACCGTTATGCCATGTTTTTAATTTACTAACTCGTGGAATTTCTTCTATTACATAATATCTCATCTCTGAGCCTTGGTTAGTAATGATTTCATCTCCTGGTTCTAATAAACCAGGATCGTCTGTTAATGTTCCTCTAATCATTTTTCTGTTTTTAATTGTTTTTAAAATGGATCTTCTGCATCTTTTAGCCAATTGATGCTATATCCGTTATTTTCATAAATTAATGTATCTGCTTTTGTAAACACTCCTTCACTGTCCCAGTCTACTCCCTTATAAGAAGCGCTAGCTGGATGGCTTACTGTGAATATGTGTGAAAATATTCCTGCATATCTTTTATACCTACTTGCATCTTTACCAAGAAAGATATATGGTACACCTAAAGGATTAAGAACTTCTTCAAATAAATACTTTGTAAAAGGTTCCCAAGTCTGTATGTGACTACCAGCTTTGTTCTTTTCTGTGGTCAGTGCTACGTTTAGCATAAGTATCCCCTGCTTTGCTAAATAAGCTACATCAGGTGATGGATCGTAAACTAAATTAAGACCTCTGTGAAACTCAGTTTCTAGTGCCTTGTAGAAATTGTCTAGAGATGGTTGTATATATCCTGTTACAGAGCAACCCATAAGCAGACCGTCTGCTACAGGTAGTCCGTTCTTAAATGTATGATATGGACACATGCCTACAATCACTGCCTTCACTTCATCCAGTGGTGTTTCTTTGAAACATCTATAGACTTGAGATGACAAAGGAGCAATCTGTTTGCCCCTCTTACTCTCTTTCTTCAAGAATGCATATATATCATCGCACTCATTGCTCTCTATAAATGTTTTCATTTTTCCATGCCACGATGGATGAAAGTGTTCTTTAAAATTATCCCATTTCATTTTTTATTGATTTTATCCAATTAATTAAACTTACTTGTGGCGTCCAGCCCAAGTCTTTCTTTATCCTACTTATGTCACTAAGAGACCGTTTAGCTTCTTCTCTAACAGGTATAAATTCTATATTGTTACTAAAAGCTTTAGCTACATCTATAATCTTTACCTCCTTACCAGAACCAACGTTCCAAGTGCCTTTAGTTCCTATTGCAGCTATGATAGCATCAACTACATCTTTAACATATACAAAGTCTCTGGTCTGTTGACCGTCTCCTGTAACTGTTAGCTTCTTGTGACTCAAGTATTGCTTTAAAAATATAGGTACAGCTGAAAGGTAACCACCTTCAGTAAGCTGTCTTTCTCCAAAAACATTAAAGAATCTTAATACTGCCACAGAAACATGGTCTGGTACTGATTTACAGAGTGCTTCCATCATGTATTTAGACATTGCATATGGATTCAATGGATCTAAATCACTATTTTCTGATAGAGGAAAGCTTTTTGGATTACCATACACAGCAGCTGTAGAAGCTACAACTATCTCTTTGCAACCACACTGTCTAACAGCCCATTCAAATAAAAGAGCTGAACCATCAACAATTTGATCATGATACTTCTTTTTATTATTCAAACTTTCTTCTACAGACACAGGTGCTGCTAAATGAATCAGTGTATCAAACTGTATATCAGGTAAATTTCCCCACATAGTATTACCTACCTCGTAGATTATTACTAAAGGTTGAGGTTTTAATGGAAATAAGTTCTTAACCTTTCCAGTACTAAAGTTATCAAGAATTACTATCTCTTGCCCTAGCTTCTGTAGTTGTTCAGATAAATGACTTCCAATAAAACCTGCTCCTCCTGTTATTAATACCCTATTCATCAGTTAACACATAAAACATTACCGTCATCATCAATATTCATTATCGACTGCACTTTTATATAGGCATTATCTAGACCATCAGCTATCATTACTGTTGGTGTAAAGTTTACCTTTTGAAATGTATTACCTTCATCATCTGCAGAATAGATAACTTCATAGTGTTCTATCTCAGGATTCTTTTTTACCATCTCTACGAGAGTATTTATATAATTTCTAACTGTCATAATTAAAACATTTCTAATTGGTTATCTGTATATCCTAAAATCTCGTGCATAGCTAAAGGTTCATCCTTAATAGGTGTACCCTCTATTCCTAGAAAGAAATCATGAATGTTCACATGATCTTGCATCCACCTTTGTGGGTGAGCATCTTTCATTGCAAATGTAACGTGATTATAAAGTTCCCACATGCTTCCTTCAGCCCCATAATCATGAGTTGGTTTTCTAAGCTCTCTTTTAATTGTAGATAGTTGTGTAGCACTAATTATACTCTCTTGAACAAATAATCTACCTAAAAGTTCTGCTTGTGTCTTCTCTGTAGCTTCATATGTTTTTAACTTATCACGATCTGACTGTAAGTTTCTAAACGTATCTCCACCACCTCTAATGTATTCTGATATAGCTGATGGTGTAAAAGTTTGTATATCTCCTTGATGCTTCTTTCTAAATGCACCGTGATCACCTCTTACCATACCATTAGAACATATAATAATACTAGTTCCAAGAGCAAACTTAAGTGCTAAGCTTCTGTCATAGCTGTTTTGCCACCCAATTTGTAATTTCATTTCAGAATCAGCAACGTTAGCTATAGTATAACGTCCATTTGCTATCTCTCCATCTTTTGCAGTAGAATAGCTTTGACTCTCTAATGTATAACCTGACTGGTATATACTTTCAAGTGTTAAATCTATTAACTGTTGATGACTTACAGGTTTGTAAGTTTTTGTCAATTTTGGTACTGGTGCTGTTAACATTATGTCTCTTGCTGCACCACTGTCTTTAATTCTTGCTTTCATTATTTTAAAATTTGTTTATTTATTAAATATTCTTCTATTACTTTAAGGCCATGAACTTTTGCAAGGTCTGCCCAATCATTTATATTATCTTTTAAATATTTTTTAGGTACATTACAATACTCAAAGCCAAACGTTTTAGTTATACTTGTACTGTTTTTTACACCCACTTCATCTGAATCAAAAGATAATATTTGTTTCTCAGAATTTGCCTTGATATACTCTACATTTTGAGTAGAGAAACAACCTGCACCCTCGTTTTGTACAGCACATACAGTTGGAAATATCTTTTTTATTACCATATAATCTTTCTTGCTCTTAGTTATAAAAGCTGTATGGCAATCTTTAATATCATCCAAACCATCCATTGCTGTAATAGGGACATTGTTAGGCATCCATTTCCATTTTCTATCAGATAGAGGTCTATATATTTTCCATCTGCCATCATATAAGTAACCAAATCTAAGTTCATCGTTTGGTATAACAATTCGCTTTTTGTTTAAGTATACTTCACTTACAGAAAATATATTATTATTCTTTAGATCTTCTATATCTTGATAATAGTCATTCCAATAATCCAACTCTCTTACAGTAAACTTTCTAGTCTTTACTTGTATAAAAGAATAGTCTTTCTGTACTATAATCGGTTTATCATAACTCGTAATTATCTTTTTATATCTTTTTGTAACACTATTTGTAGTGAAACCTAAATCAAAATCTTTATCAATCTTTACAAGCGTCTCATAAAACGTTGGTATATTGTGGATTTTTTGCACAAATGTAAACGCATCACCTTTGAGACTGCTATCAGCAAAGTCAATAAATATCATAACTCCTCCTTCTCCCTTAGGACCAATAATAAATGAAGCATTTTTCTCATTCCTAAAAGGAGATAAGGTTACTACATTTGGTTGCCAGTCTTTATTAGGCATATAAAATTTAAAGATATCATAAGAAGATATTTTAGAATAAATGAGCTCTTTATTTAATTGCACTCTTTTTGTTCCTTTAATCATTCTTCTTTATATTAAAAAACCCTCAACATTTCTGAAGAGGGCTTTGTTTAAACTTCTTTACTATTTAGTAGTCTGACCCATCGTCTGATATATAACTATCAGAGGCCACAAGATTGTCACCAGGATTATATTCCTCAATTTCTTTTAGAATATAGTAATCTTTACAACCATACTCACCACTCACACGAACTGCAAAACGCTCATGTGGTTTAAGGTCACGAGGTTTTCTAGATCTCAAACTATCTAAGGTTCTTTTGTCTGTGTAGTCTACTAGTCTGAATTGTTTCATAGTATAACCACCCAAGAATCCTTTGTTGTAGATACCCTGATATTCTTTAGTCTCACCATCACGCTCCTTAACAACAACAGTTGCTAGTGCTACAACAGTGTTACACCATTCACCATTAATTTCACTTTTAAGATCACCAATATTACCACGCATAAGTTTCTTCCACTCTAACTGTAGTACTGTGTCTGCATGACGATAGTCTAGTTTAGATAACCATGTTCTCATAAAGTCATATAATTCTTCTTCACCAAT
>WLWG01002522.1_pt1 | contig 13780 bp, 10 predicted proteins | sample 6712871 | NCBI WGS metagenome assembly WLWG01 (sample SAMN12718693, study PRJNA515312) | sponge metagenome | isolation source: marine sponge | host: Mycale hentscheli | place: New Zealand: South Island, Marlborough, Capsize Point | collected 2003-05-01 | reverse complement strand
TAAAGGTTGGCTCAAATGCTGTAGCTGAAATAAGGTCTTACTCAATCGAAGAATCTGCTGATACTTTAGAAGATACTTCAATGGGTGATTCTGCTAGAACTTATAAACCATCATTAACAAACTTCTCTGGAAGTTTAGATGTGTTTTGGGATGAAACTGATACATCAGGTCAAGGTGCTTTAAGCATTGGATCAGAGGTAACTTTAAATGTTTATCCTGAAGGCGATGCTTCTGGCGATACTTATTACACTGGTTCAGCCATTGTAACTGGTGTTTCAAGATCAGGTGCATTTGATGGATTGGTCGAAGCAAGTATTTCAGTTCAAGGCAATGGTGCTCTAACAGAAACAACTGTATAAAAATGAAAGCAATTGAAAATGCTGTAAAACATTTTGCAGAGCAAGATGTAAAAGTAATTGAAGTGCCTGAGTGGGGCGATGAAGAGAACCCCTTAAAAATATATAGTAAGCCATTGACGTTAGCTGAAACCTCTAAGCTCTATAAAATGAGTAAAGAGGATGATCTAACGATGATGGCTTATGTTCTTATTTACAAAGCACTAGACGAAAATGGTGATAAGTTATTTGATCTAAGCGATAAAAATAGCCTATTAAACAAAGTTGATAGGGAAGTATTAGTTAATGTAGCTCAACAGATCATGGGGCAAGAGCCTATTGAGGAAGTTAAAAAAAACTAATAGAGGATAGTAATTTATATGTGCAATATGCACTGGCTGAAAAACTTGGAAAAACTTTACAAGAAATCCAAGAAATTACTATCCACGAATATCAAGGGTGGATAGCTTACCTAGAAATAGCTGAAGAGAAACGAAATAATGGCAAATAAAAAAGTAAAGTTTGAGCTAACAGCAATAGATAAGACTAAGGCAGCTTTTGATAAAGTTACCAAAGGTCTTAAAACTGTTGGTGGGGCTGCTGCTGGTGCTGCTAAAGGAGTGGCAGGCGTTGGCTTGGCTGCTGGTGCTACAGCAACAGCATTAGCATTACTTGTTGATAAATCGTTTCAAGCTGTTGATGCAATTGGAAAAACATCAACACAAACAGGCATAGCAACCGATACTCTGCAAGCCTTTCATTTAGCTGCAAGAGAATCTGGCACAACTATTGAAGGTGCAAATACAGCTTTAATTAAGTTTGCCAGAAGTATTGGAGATGCTTCTAGGGGTTTAAAAACTCAAAAAGATATTTTTAATGATCTTGGTGTAGAGCTTAAAGATAACAATGGAAATCTAAAAGATTTTGATACTCTATTAGTTGAAACTGCTATTGGTATTTCTAACATGGCAGATCAGTCAACTAGAGCAGCAGCTCTAGCTGGTTTGTTTGGCAGACAGGGTGTCATCTTAACTGGTGCAATTAAAGACCTTAGCCAAAGAGGTTTGCAAGATTTTATAACCAGAGCTAAAGAATTAGGTATTGTTTTAAGCGAAAAAGTAATTAGAAGGACTGAGCAGTTTAATGATGCTGTGGGCGTTATTAAAATGCAGCTAGGTTCTTTTGTAAATAATATTACAACTGCCTTTTTGCCAGTTTTTGAAGAGATGCAAGAAAAAATTGCTGAAGCCATACAATCTATGATTGATAGTGCTGGTGGAATGGATAAATTGGGAATGAGCATCGCAAATTCAATTATTGATGCTAGTGCCAGTGGAATAGAAGCAGTGGGGCAGCTCCAATTTGCTTTTGCAGATTTTGTTGCAAACTTGCAAACATTATTACCAAAAGCTCAAATTAGTTATGGAAATTTTATAGCTGATCTTCTTAAATCAACTCCTGCTATGGGTAATGTCTTTGGAACTATTGCAGATGTAATGTTAAGAGTAAAAGATGCAGAATTAGATTTGGCAAAAGCTGAAAAAAATATTGCTAGTGAAGCATTTTTAGAAAAAACAAAAAAAGCTGCTGATAGTTTGCGAAACATGAAAATAACCGCAGATGATTTAGTGGATAGCACTAAAGATGTGGCAGATGGCGTCTCAAAAACTGGAAATGTATTTACAGATTTGTTGAGTCCAATTGATAAATATAAACAATCTTTAGAAGATGTAAATTTATCAATTGAAAATGCAACAGTAGCATCTATGAAGAAAATGGAAGATACCATCATGGATGGCATCAAAACAGGAAAACTGGCGTTTGAAGATTTTGCAAATTTTGTGGTAGAGCAATTGTTAAGAATTGCAATACAGCAAATGATTATTAAACCCATCACTGGCAAGTTTGAAAATTTTCTTGATAGTTTTGATGGTGGTGGATATACAGGTATGGGCACTAGAGCTGGTGGCGTAGATGGTAAGGGTGGATTCCCAGCTATATTACATCCAAACGAAACAGTTATAGATCATACAAAAGGTCAATCAATGGGTGCATCACCCACAGTCAACTTCAACATATCAACAGTAGATGCTGCTGGCTTTGACCAGTTACTAGCATCAAGAAAAGGATTGATTACATCAATCATAAACAATGCCATGAACAATCAAGGCAAAATGGGGGTTGTATAAATGTCTGGTCAATTTCCAACAGACCCCAACTTTAGAACTTTAAATTTTAAAGATAACAGACCAACGCTTTTGAACCAGACCTTATCTGGTAAAAAACAAGTAAGACAAATAGGGGCTCAATATTTTTCTTTTACAGTGGCAATGCCACCATTACAACAAGAAAAGTCTCAAGAAATATTTGCATTTTTACAAAAGCAGAAAGGTTCTTTTGAGGACTTTACTATACAAGCACCACTAGACAACTTAGGTGCAAGCAAATCAGAAACAGATATAGTTGTTAATGGAGCTCATACATCTGGTGATAACACCATAGCAATGGATGGTTTCTCACAAACAACTGGAGCATTAAAGGCTGGAGATTATATTAAGTTTGCCAATCATTCTAAGGTGTACATGGTGTCTGAAGATGCTGATGCATCAGGTGGAGCAGCCACAGTTACCATATCTCCAAATTTAGTAGCATCTCTTGCAGATAATGAAGCTGTTACTGTAAACAAGCCTAGCTTTACTGTATATCTTGAAAACAATGAAATCATGTATTCAACTGATGCTAGTGGTTTTTACAGTATTTCATTTGATGTTAGAGAGGTTATTACCTAATGCCTAGAAGTCTATCTGCTGCTTTACAAACACAAGTATCATCCACAGCAACTAAAACAGCTTTTCTGGTTAAACTTAACTTATCCACAGTTATAAGGTTAACTGATTGGTATACAAACGTAACCTATGATTCTAATTCTTATGAAGCTGGTGGTTCTTTTTTAACTGTTAATTCAACAACTGAGACAGGTCAGCTACAAGTCAATGAAATCGAGCTGGGTTTTTCTAATATCACAGATCAGGTTAGATCACTTGTTCAAGATGGATCATTTACTGATAAAGAGGTAGAAATATATTTAGCTTATTTCGATTCTAACGAATCGATTGTGGGGGCAATAAACTTTTTTACAGGTCAAATAAGAAATGTTGTTATACAAGAAAATATTAATGATGCATCTCTAAGAATGACTGTTGCATCGCATTGGGCAAATTGGAATTTGACTAAAGGCAGACATTATTCTGACGAATCGCAGCAATCATTTAGTTCTGGTGATAGGGGTATGGAGTTTGCCACTCAAACCAAAGAAGATGTTAGGTGGGGCTCTTAAATGGTTTGGCAATCAATAGTTAAATTTTTTAAAGCAGTAGGTGCTTTTTTAGCAAATCCATATACTCAGGCTGCATTGACAGCAGCAACACTTTATACAGGCGTTAAAGGCTATCAGCAAGCAAAAAATATGCTTGCAAAAGGTCAGGATATTCTAGCAAACAAAACTTCTGCTGGTGGCAAGTTACCAGTTATTTATGGAACAAGAAGGGTAGGTGCACAGATTGTCTACATGGATGTTAATGATAACAATTCAAAAGATTTATATGTAGTGTATGCACTTTCAGTTGGTGAATGTGATGAGATTTTAGGCAGAACAATTGAGCTAGATGGCAACCCATTAACCGACCCTGCAAGATTTAGAAATGGCGGTTATATCGGTTCAGACAAAATATCTTCTGGTGCAGGCTCTTTAAACACAGTTTCACAAAATGGATCAAATAGTTTAAATCTTACTGGGGGTACTTTTGGAACTGATCCTACCGCTAAATATAGATATGTTTTTAATTTACATCATGGAGCTGCATCACAAACAGCAGACCCCATGCTTGTTGCATCTATGCCTAATTGGACTTCAGCACATAGGCTGGATGGAGTTTGTTACATAGCAGCACACTATGGTTATGATAAAGAAGGAATGTGGCGTGGAATACCGCAACTAACAGTTCAAGTTAGAGGAAAAAAAGTTTTTGATCCTAGAGACAACACACAAACATTTGGCACTGTTTCTACTTATAAACATTCAGACAATCCAGCCTTATGTTTTCTTAATTATATTACTGACAATGAAGTGGGTAAGGGATTAACAGAATCGCAAATCAATATGTCTACTTTTAGCTCTGCTGCAAATGTTTGTGATACTTTGGTTGACCAGCCCTACTTTGATGGTTCTGCTGTAAACACAACATTTAGTGCAACTTCTGGAAATGATTTTCTTTCAATAGATGGAACATTTGCAAATCAAAATTGGTGGCAAAATAAAATTGGAGAAACATTAAGCATTTATGATGCGAATGGTGATGGTGTAATAACAGAAGCAGAAATTAAAGATGTTCACAGAAATGAGTTTTTTGATGAAAGTGCAGAATATCTGGTTTATATCAATGATCTTTTTTCCTCAACATATACACAAGAAGCAGGTTCTTCTTTAGCAAAAGTTAAAAGATTTCAATGTAATGGTTACTTAGATGCGAATAAAAATGTTATGGAAAACGCCAAAGAGTTGCTTGCTAATATGCGAGGTATATTTCTTTACATAGATGGTAAGTATGAGCTTTCTATAGAAGATACAGGCTCATCTACTTTTAGCATTACAGATAATCACATTATTTCTGATTCTGGTATATCGGTTGATTATGGCAATAAAGACAAAAAGGCAAATAAAGTTATTGTTGAATTCTTTAATGCCAATAAGAAATATGAATTAGATACAGTCACAGTTTTACATGATGCAACCCCTGATTATACTTCTGATGATAATGGCGAGGTCTTAGAAGTTAAAGCAGAATTTCCTTATGTCTCTGATCCTTACATTGCCTATAACATGGCAAAAGCTATTTTAACTAGAAGCAGGAATCAGACCACTATGCAGTTCTTGGGTACTCCTGAGATGTATAAGCTCAACGTGGGAGACATCGTTGATCTTACCTATGCAGGATTGGGTTTTAGTGGAAAGATATGCAGGGTGGAAGCCTTAGAGCTTCAGTCAAATGGTTTGGTTGCAGTCAGTCTAATAGAATACTTTGATGTTTATACATGGGAAGTACCACCACAAGAACCAGTAGAGGAGCTGTCTAATTTACCCTCAGCTTTTGCTGTAAAAGCACCAACAGGCTTATCTTTTACTGATACTGATTCCAGCTCTACAGGTAGACCATTCTTATCTTGGAATGAACCAACAGACTTTCCAGATCATCAATATAGAGTCAACGTAGTAGATGGCTCAAGCAACGAACTTACAAATAAAATTGTTGATACTGAATTTTGTGATTTAAACTTTTTACCTGTTGGCTCTAATTATGTTGCTAGTGTTAGCTCAATTAATACGCTTAATGTTGAATCATCAGCAGCCACATTAACTTTTAATGTAGGAGATAGACCAGTCAACGCTGTTGTTGATGTTGTAACAAATAGCATCACCTCAAATGAAATAGCCCCAACAACAATTGTTGGTGGTAATTTAGTTAATGGAACAGTAGATACATTACAAATAGCTGATGATGCGATAACTCTAGATAAGGCAGCAGCAGATTTAGTTGCTGCCATTGATGCAGGTGGAGCTGGCTCAACACAATTAATAAAATCAACATCAGCACCATCAACAAGGACTGATGGTAATGCATTGCAGGCTCAAGATTTATGGGCAGATACCGATGACAACAATCAGATTTATGTAAGAAATGCATCTAACAATGGCTGGGTAAAAGCCAGAGACTCTTCTTTAGTTACTTTGTATAACTCACTAAGCTCAACTGTTTCTACAAATAGTTCTAACATTTCAACAGCTCAGGGAGATATAGTTACTTTAACAACTGATACTTCAGCTAATGCAAGTGCTATTTCAAGTTTAACTTCTACAGTTAATAGCAACACATCAGCAATAAGCACAGAACAAACAACCAGAGCTAATGCTGATAGTGCTTTGGCTGCTGACATAACATCACTAACTTCTACAGTGGGTGGTAACACATCTTCTATCACAACTAATGCTACAGCCATATCAACATTAGATGGCAATGCCTCTGCTGGTTATGTATTAAAGCTTAATGCAAATGGCAAAGTGGCTCAGATGGTTCTTGGTAGCAATGCATCTTCTGGAACAGGTGCAACAAGCATTGTTTCTTTTTTAGCTGATACATTTAAAATTGATAATGATGCAGGTTCAAGCGTGTCTCCTTTTATTGTTAGTGGCGGATCAGTTTTTATTGATAATGCAAGAATTACCAACTTATCTGGAACTAAGATAGCTGCTAATACAATCACAGCAGATAGAATTAATGTAACTGATTTAGCTTTAAACTTTGAAGCAGCAACAGTTACAGGAGCAACAATAGGAGCTTGGCAAAACAACCAGAAAAGATTAAAACTGGTGGCTGATTTGGGAACTGAAGCAGGGGTATATCATATTTTTTGTAGGGTTTTTGGTAGCACTGGACAGGTTAAAACTTTATCTATAGTTGCAGGTGATGGAACTTTTGGCTCAGGTGCAAGTTTTGAGCTTAGAAGTGATATTGAGTACAACGATGATGCAAACCCAAATATTCCAACAGCAGATCAGGGCTATGCACAATATCATTCAGGAAACTCAGAGTATTGGTCTGCTATTGCAAGATTTGATAGCACAAATGAAATGGTGCAAAAAGATTTTATGATTAGAAAAACAAGCAGCACATCAAGAACATTGAGACTTTATGTAAATGCTCAAGGAGATGGCAACAATAGATATTTGTCAAATGTTCAGTATGGATTCTATAAATTCTCGGAGATTTAATGGCAATACATAATTTTAATTACACCTATAATCTTGAAGCTGTGAATACGATTCCCTTAAGCATGACTGATAATACTTTAATTGTTAAAAATGTTTGTGTGGAAGTAACAGCAGTTGATCAAGCTGACAATAATCAAACAATTACTGAAAAAATGTATGCATCTTTATCAGGCATATATTCTTACAAAACAGATGGTCTGCCAGAAGATTTTATTTTGGTTGAAGATTTAACGAATGACAAAGCTATAGAATGGTATCAAGCAACAACAACAACTCAAGATTTAGATGCATACTTCACATGGCAGCTTTATGGCTGGGAAGAGGTTGATCCAACACGATCAGAGGAATAATTATGCAACATATTTTTAATTTTAATAATCTAGTATTTCCAACTCAACCAGATTAAATATACAATAGGACAGAGGTAAATTAATGGCACAACACGATTACAACCTAGCAAATCAGAGTGGAGCTGACTTCAGAGCTGATCTTAACAATGCTTTAGAAGCTATAGCTACAGTTAATTCAGGGGCTACCGAGCCTTCAACTACTTTTGCCCATCAGTTATGGGTAGATACAGCAAATAGCGTATTAAAAATAAGAAACGCTGCTGACACAGATTGGATTACTCTTGGCACTAGCATTACCACCTCTAATACTTTTACAGGCGATCTTACAGGTGATGTAACAGGTAACGTAACAGGTAATGTTACTGGCAATGTTACTGGAGACCTAACAGGAAATGCAGATTCTGCTGACATATTAAGCACAGCAAGAACTATATCTTTATCTGGAGATGTTGCAGGTTCAGCATCTTTTGATGGTAGTGGTGATATTAATATTACAACGACAGTGCAAATAGACTCCATTGTTTTAGGCACAGACACTCAAGGTGATTATATTGAATCTATTTCTGGTAGCACTGGCGTAACTATTACAGGTGGAACTGGCGAAGGCTCAACCCCAACTGTGGCTATAGGACAGCCTGTAGCAACCACAGACGATGTTACTTTTAATATAGTTACAGCAACAAATGAATTTGTTGGTGATTTAGATGGTGGCATAAGATTTGCTGCTAAAGCAGATGGTGCTTTGTCTAAAGGTGATGTTGTTTACATCTCTGGAGTTTCTGGCGATGTTGCAACAGTAGCACAAGCTAAAGCCGATGATGCATCTAAGATGCCTGCTTTTGGTTTTGCTTTATCTGATGCAAATGATAATGCTGCTTTGCAGGTTGTAACCTTTGGAACAATAGAAAGCTTAGATACTTCTGGAGTTTCAGAAGGTCAGATTCTATATGTATCTACAACAGCAGGTGCATACACAACCACAGCACCAACAGGCGAAAGCTCACAAATACAAAACATAGGTAAGGTTATTAGAAGTCATGCTGCTGCTGGATCAATTAAAGTTGGTGGTGCTGGCAGATCAAATGCTACACCTAACTTAGATGATGGCAAAATATTTATAGGCAATGGCTCTAATCAATCATCAACATCAACACTAGATACTTCTATTGTTCCAGAGAATACTAATCTTTACTGGACTACAGCTAGGGGCGAATCTATGTTTGATACTAGATTGGCAACTAAAGACACTGGAGATTTAGCAGAGGGGCTAAACCTCTACTATACAACTGCTAGAGTTAATTCAGATTTTGATACTAGACTTGCAACCAAATCTACCTCAGATGTTCAAGAGGGCGTTAACCTCTATTACACCGATGCTAGATTTGATTCAAGGCTTGCAACTAAAGATACAGATGACGTTCAAGAAGGGTCAAACCTCTACTATACAACTGCTAGATTTGATTCTGCTTTTGGCAACAAAACCACATCTTCTTTAACTGAAGGCTCGAACCTCTATTACACAGATGCAAGGGCAAATTCTGCCATTGATACAAGAGTTACCAAATCATTTGTTGATGCTTTAAACATTCAAGCTGCAAGCGTAGATGCCAACAGCGTAACGCTTGGCACAGATACAGTTGGCAACTACATCCAAACCATTACTGGCACTGCTAATAAGATTACAGTTACAGGCTCAGGCAGTGAATCTGCTGATGTAACTTTAACTTTGCCAGATGATGTGCAAATAGCAGATAGCTTAACAGTTGCAGGAAATTTAACTGTTAATGGAACGCTAGTTTCGCTTGATACAACAAACTTAGACATAGCAGATAACCTGTTCCAGCTTAATGCAGGACTAACAGGCAGCCCAGTCAATGACTCAGGTATGCTTATTAATCGTGGCAATTTAGATAATGGCATCTTTATGTGGGATGAGTCTGTTGATAAATTCACATTGGGTCTTACTACAGCCGATGGTACTTCTACAGGCAACATCACCCTTAATTCACTTGGAACTTTGGTTGCTAATATTGAAGGTAATATCACTGGTAATGTTACTGGTACAGTTTCTGATATAAGCAATCATTCAACATCAGACTTAACCGAAGGGTCAAACGAATATTTCACCACAGCCAGAGCAAGAAGTTCTATCTCTGCTTCTGGTGATTTAAGCTACAACAGCTCAACTGGTGTTATTAGCTTTACAGCAACAGCAGCACCAGTAACCAGTGTTAATACATTAACTGGAGCTGTGGTATTAGATAGCGATGATATAGCTGAAGGCTCTACTAATTTATATTACACAGATGCTAGGGCAAGAGCTGCTATCTCAGAAAACTCTACACAGCTTTCATATAATTCAACAACTGGTGTTCTGACTTACACTCAAGGCGATACTGATACAGTCAGCGAAGGTACAACCAATTTATATTACACAAGTGCAAGATTTGATTCTGCTTTCTCTGGTAAATCAACCAGCGATCTTTCAGAGGGTACTAATCTTTATTACACTGATGCTAGGTTTGATACTAGATTAGCCACAAAAGATACTGACGATATCTCAGAGGGTGTAAGCAATTTATATTACACATCAGCAAGATTTGATTCTGCTTTTACAGCAAAATCTACTTCTGACTTATCAGAAGGCACTAATCTATATTACACAGACACAAGAGCAAGAGCTGCTGTTAGTGCATCTGGCGATTTATCATACAACTCAGGAACTGGTGTATTCTCTTTCACAGAAAGAACAGATGCAGAAGTACAAGGATTAATAACTGCTGGTACTGGCGTTACAGTTAGCAGTGGTCAGATATCTATAGGTCAAGCTGTAGCAACTTCTGATTCACCTACTTTTGCCAACATGACTTTAAATGGCACTGACTCAATTAAGATTTCTAGTGGAACTACAGCTCAAAGAAATGCAACTCCAGTTGCAGGTATGTTTAGATATAACACTACTACTGGTGAGTTTGAGGGTTATACAGATGAGTGGGGTGCTATTGGTGGTGGTGGTGGATCATTCACCACAGATATTTTTTCTGGTGATGGTAGCACTGTAGACTTTACAGTTACATCAAGCGTTGGCAATGAGAACGATCTCATGGTTTTCATAGATGGTGTATTCCAAGCTCAAGACTCTTATAGTGTTTCTGGCACTACCTTAACTTTCTCAACAGCCCCTGCAAATGGCAGGGTTATTACTGTTTATCATGCTAAAGCTGTTTCAATTGGAACGCCAAGCGATAATTCGGTTAATACAGCTCAACTTGTAGATGGAGCTGTAACCAGTGCAAAGCTAGATACCAATATTGCTATCGGTGGAACTTTGGATGTAAGCGGTGCGTTTACATCAACTGGTATTGACGATAATGCTACATCTACTGCTATTACTATTGATAGCAGTGAAAATGTTGGAATTGGTACGTCAAGCCCAGCTCAAAGTCTGCACGTTCACAACCCAAGCACTGATTGGGGTGAATACTCAATAATTAGACTAAGTAGTGATGTTATAGGAACCAATCACGTAGATTTAAAGTATTATAGGGGCGATGGCGTAGATGCATCTTCAGAAAGTTTTCAGATTGATGTTCTTGGAACAGAACGCATGAGGATTGATAGCTCAGGCAACGTGGGTATTGGAACGACTAGTCCTGACATCTCAGGTTTTTCAAAAGCATTGACAATAGATTCATCTGAGTCAGGGATTGAATTAGCTTCTAGCGGAACAATACAAGCTATGTTCGCTGCAAATACACAGGGAGCAACTATTCATGGTGTAGGCTCGTCAGGTATTAGGATATTTACATCTGCATCTGGCAGCACTACAGAACGCATGAGGATTGATTCAAATGGATTCACCAAACATTCTAATACAGGAGTATACGATACTTATGTTGGTGCAGATGATAGTCATCAATTTGTCTCTAATAACGCAACTCATTCAACATTATGGGTAACTAACACAAGCACTTCAACTAACGCAGGTATGCTAAGACTTGAATCAGCAAGAGGTCCTAGTACTGCTTTTAGTTTTCTTGTTGCTACAACAGGAAATTTAACAGATGACCAATTTAAATTAAGAGGTGATGGTAATGCTTATGCTGATGGTTCTTGGAATGGTGGTGGTGCTGACTATGCAGAATATTTTGAATGGTCTGATGGAAATGCAGGTAATGAAGATAGAAGAGGTTACACAGTAGTTCTTTCTGAAAATAAAATAAGAAAATCTACAAGTGCAGATAGTTCTAATAATATTATAGGTGTTGTATCAGGAAATCCTTCGGTTATTGGAGACTCTGATATTGGTTCATGGAAAAATAAATATCAAAAAGATGATTATGGTTCTTATATAAAAGATGCAAATGGAGATAGAGTTATAAATGACGAATATGACGAAACTCAAGATTATATAAGCAGAGAAGATAGGCAAGAATGGGATATTATTGGTTTAATGGGTAAGGTTAGAATTAATAAAGGACAAACAGTTGGAGATAGATGGATTAAAATGAGAGATATCTCTGACACAATAGAAGAATGGTTAATCAAATAAAAACACTGGAGAACGCATAAGATGGCAAACACAAAAATACCAAGCGAACTTATAGCAGACAATGCGATTACTTCAGCTAAAATCGCAGACAATCCTGCTTTTAGTGGTACAGGCTCAATAACACTTCCTTCTGGCACAACAGCAGAAAGACCTACAGGTGTAGTTGGAATGATTAGATATAATACAACCATTGGAGCTATTGAAGAATTTGATGGTACTAACTGGGTTTATCTGTCTCAAAGTTTTGCAGCAACTGGTGGAACTGTAACTACAGTGGGAGAATATACTTATCATACATTTACTTCATCAGGTACATTTTCTGTTACTTCAGGAGCAAAAAGTATTTCATATTTAATTGTAGCTGGTGGTGGTGGCGGTGGTTATAACGCTGGTGCTGGGGGTGGAGCTGGAGGTTATAGAACTGGCACTACAACAGTAGATGCAGGCACTGGTGGATATACAATTACTATTGGTGCAGGTGGTGTTGGTAGTACATCGGAAGATGGTGCTGCTGATAATGGAAGTAATTCAAGTGCTTTTGGTGTAACTTCTCTTGGAGGAGGAGGTGGTACAACCAGTGCAGGCAATGGTGCTAGTGGTGGCTCTGGTGGAGGAGGTGCTGCCTCAGGTACTGGCGGATCAGGAACATCAGGACAAGGAAATGATGGCGGTGATGGTGATGGTCAAGATGCAGCTTCTAGAGCAGGAGCAGGTGGGGGTGGTGCAGGTGCAGCAGGTCAAGATACTCAAGCAGCTGATGATGCAGGAGATGGAGGTGCAGGCTCTCAATGGCTAGATGGTAATTATTATGCTGGAGGTGGTGGGGGTGCTTGTCATGCATCAGTTGCTGGAGGGTCTGGAGGAACAGGTGGCGGTGGTGCAGGCGGTAATGGAGGACCCTCCAGCACTACAAACGGAACAGCAGGAACAGCAAACACTGGGGGCGGTGGTGGAGCAGGTGGTGGATATAACTCTGATGGCGGAGCTGGTGGCTCAGGAATAGTAATAATAAGGTATAGTTAATATGGCACATTTTGCAAAAGTAAGTAACGGAATAGTAGAAAGGGTAATTGTTGCGGAGGCTGAATTCTTTGATACCTTTGTTGATGATTCAGCAGGTACATGGATTCAAACCAGCTATAACACTTATGGCGGTGAACACAGAGATGGTGGAACACCTTTAAGAAAAAATTATGCAGGTATAGGTTTTACATACGACAAAACAAGAGATGCTTTCATTCCACCAAAGCAATATGAATCATGGACATTAAACGAAGATACTTGCCTATGGGAATCACCAGTTGCATATCCTGATGATGGCAATATGTATGAATGGAACGAAACAGATCAACAATGGGATGAAATAATTTAAAAAGAGGTATAATAAATTATGGCAAACACAAAAGTAACACAAGAACTCATAGCAGATGATGCTATAGGCAGCGATCAGCTTGCAAGCAGCTTATCAGTTGCTGGTTCAGCTAGGATTGCACAGGTTGCAATTACATCAAGCTCTAATGCAGTAGCTTGGGATTCAGCAGCAGCAGCCAACGCTTATCACGTTACTACAGAAAATACGACTTTCTCAGCACCATCAAATGCTGTAGAAGGTGCAATTATTTCTGTAGAGATAGCTCAAGGTAGCACACCAAGAACGATAGCATTCAATACAGTCTTTGAGTTTGCAGCTTCAACTGCACCCACCATTACAGCTACA
>WLWG01002521.1_pt1 | contig 13792 bp, 4 predicted proteins | sample 6712871 | NCBI WGS metagenome assembly WLWG01 (sample SAMN12718693, study PRJNA515312) | sponge metagenome | isolation source: marine sponge | host: Mycale hentscheli | place: New Zealand: South Island, Marlborough, Capsize Point | collected 2003-05-01 | reverse complement strand
CGTAAGCCACGAGCCGGAGCCGTTAACGATGAGGAGCTTATGATATACTACGACAAGCAGAAGGAGTTTAGATACATCAAGTACTACTAATCTAAATCTAAATCTAAATCTAAGTCTAAGTCTAAATCTAAGTCTAAATCTAAGTCTTCTAATCCTAATGCCTCACGTTCAGACTTTGATAACTTACTAGATGAGCTCCTCTTTTTACTACTGCTCTTACTACTCTTCTTACTACTATATCCCGGTCTGTATGACTTCGCAATACCAAGTACCTTAGCAATCTCATCCATATTGCTCTCACCTGTAGCTATATTTCCTCCACCTTCGACAGGGTCTAAAGGCATCTTAAGACCAAACTCTAGCAATGTCTTAGCTGCTGTATATTTATCTCTCTCTTTTGCTGCTGTAGCTAACTTATATGTTAAATCAGCATATGGATTTAACATACCTGATTTTTTTGAAAAATAATTACCTTGATATGTTGATACACCTGTCTCAATTGCAGCACCTGCTATCGGTATCCTATATATTAATCCTACACCCGTTGCTGAAATACCTATTTGCTTTAGAGCGTACTTTCTATCTTCATCATCACCAAACATCATCATATATGAGTACGATGCTGCTGTATACAAAGCAGTCCCAAGTGACCAATTCCAAACAAAACTCCTAACGTCACTATACTTAGGTTTTTTTCCATTTGATATTGCATTCATAATCTTAGAGGAAAATATTATTGACTTATTTAACAAGGCAAATGATGCACTACCAAACATTGTAAGACTTTTAACAAAAGCATTGTTTGTCATTTGTATACCTACCCTATTAACTGCAAGCATTGGCTGCTGTGTGCTGTCATACTTATTGAATCTTTTTAATGCCTCAGCTTTTGACATACCATTCTTTATGTCCCTATTAAAGCGTGCCTTATATCCTAACACCCCATTTATATCTCCATACGATGTAAAGAATGCTTTGTATTTATTAACCAACCTAGCTGCCTTACCTCTTAAACCTGCCTGTTGTTCTAGTGGTCTGTATGTCTTTTGACCTGACTCTATAGCAAGAAGGTCTCCTCTCATACCTCGCCTATAACGCTCTTCAAACATACCCGACATCTCTCTTGCCTCTGCTACATTTTTCTTTCTATTAATCAACACATCTGTGTAGTCTAATATAAATGCTAACGTATCTAATACAGGAGTGCTCTTGCCTTTCCTAAACTGATAGTCACCTATTGATAGTGGGGCTGACACAGTCTGTCTTAATGCCTGTATAGGCTTTATTGCTAGTACAATAGATGAGAACGCATCCTGTATCCAAGACACAAATTGATTATTCATCTCAGGCACTGCATTTGGATTGATTGCCTGATTGAGTATCTGTTGGAATATAGCTTTGTATCCTGACATCTTTAAAAGCGTCTGTATATCAGGTGACTTATATACTTGATTCAATGTCTTTACACCTAACGCATATGACTTAAATCTTTCCATATCCTTCAAGTGTTTCTCAAGTGTCTGTGTAAATGAGCGACCCATTACAACGTCACCAACCTTAGCTGTCCTTTCTTTTAATGCACTCTGCCACTCTGCATTAAACACCTTAAAGAAGTCTCCATTAAACAAGTCCTCGTTATTACTAACACCAACATCTGATTGTGTTGGAAAGTAGTTTTCAATCTGACGCAGGCTAATATCATTGGATTGTATAAACACATTATTTACAGACTCAAAGTATGGATTACTAAGGTAGTCTACTACCATCTCTATGACAGCAACATTATTATTACCAATAAACTCTTTTAGTTGTAAAATTTTTACATCATCAAGACCTTGATTTTGTAGTCTATTTCTTTGCGTATCATTTAACGTGAGTGCATATAGAGCCATAGCTTGGTCTACATTTAAGTCTACACTGAATGGGATTTTACTTGTGTCCTCTTGTACAGATATTATTTCTTCTAATGTAAGTATATCAGTACCAAGAGAATATCTCCATTTGTTCCACTCTAACCCACTAATATTTTTTGTTATGGCATCTAATACCTTCTCTTGTCTGAAGTACCCCTGCAGGCTTTTGTTCTCCATATCAACTAGAGAGTTATAAAATATATCAGTAAACATACCATCTTTTGAACGGTCAAGTCGTTGCGTAATCGCCTCAAATGTTAACATATTATTCTTCAAGAACATAGCAATCTTACCTGTCTTATACCTGCCATTCTCTTGCATCTGCTCTTTGAAACTTTTTAATGTCTCTAAGAATCCATCCCTTATAAACGATTCTAAGATAGGCTTACGGTCTTTATTCAATTCAGAATCAGACTTACGGTCTCCATTCTCATCATATAGGTCAGTAAAGTCTTGACTTATCTGAGACTTGAACTCTGCTTTGATAGACTCTGCAAGCTGTCGTCTCTCCTGTCGTCTTGTATTAAACCTTTTTATTGATGCAGCTCTTGTCTTCTTTAGGTCATCTAAAAGTAACTTAACCTGTTCGATGTCCATATTGACAATATCCCCATAGGAGTCAAGTGCATCTTTTAAGTTAAGAATATCTCTCTGTGGATTAGTAAGCTGCTGTCCACGTTCATCTGCATCTAAAGCCTCATTATACTTATCCTCATCTATACTATTCATTAGGTCTATGATACTATCTGTATCACCATCCATAACTAACTTTAATACACGAGATACTGCCTTTAGGTATGATGTACCTAATGCATCTACACCACTAGATGTAAGCTTTCCTGAACGTGTCTTCTTTATTTTTACTTTTACAGTATTCTTAATCTCATTAATTAACTTTTTCTTTATCTGCTCTCTACTGTTATCTAACTCATCCAATACCTTTTCTAACTGCTCAGTATAGTTTTGGTCATTGGTCTCATTGAGAATCTTGTTAAGCCTATTGATTGTTGCCACCCTAAACTCTCTCACCTTTGTAGGTGTATCCTTAGTTATCTCAACAAATGACTTACGTATGACACGTCTAATATCCTGTTGGAATTTTCTTATGTCACTTCTCACCTTCTTTGCTGCACGTACCTTTCTTTTAAACTCGAGTACACTCTGTCTTACGCTCTCTGATTGTTGAGAACTAAGCATTGTATCAATCTCAGCAAGTATTAAGTTGGTTGTGCCGTCTATATTCTCAGGTGTAGTCTGAGTAATAAGTGTATTTATTTTGTTCACACTACTCTTAGATACATTCTTTACACCAACAAGTGCCTTTCTGATTGTACTCTTTAACTGTGTCTGTGCAGACTTTATATTACGCTGACCTTTCTTTATGTCTGATACACGCTTTCTTATACCTTTTATTTCTTTAGAAATCTGAGGACCTCTACGTATATTTAGGTCTCTATCTATAGATGTCTGCAGCTCTAATTGAATAGTCTCTGCCTGTGTCTTGTATAGTGGATGTGCCTTTAGAATATCTTGAGCCTCCCGTCTTATTTCGATAAGAGACTTGCCTTGTCTTGCAAACTTTTCTAATTTTTCCTTAACATCTGTGAATAGTCTCAGCCCTTCCCTTGAACCCTCTTCGATATTACCAAACTCGTAAGGCATTGTGTCAAACAAGTTAAGTTTTATTTCAAGTGCTCTGTCTATGTCATCCTTCTTGAATCCTTTCTTCTCTAATATTTTACGTATAGCATCATTGCTATGAGCGTTTTCTCTTCCTATGTTTACTATAGATTCTGCAGATGGGTTATCTCCTAACATCAACTGTACATCAGTAGATAGGGCAGATACATTTGCATCTTTAAATAGTTCTTTGCCTGATAGTAGGTCAACGGTAATCGCTTGAACAAATTCATCTAATGTTATATTCTCAAGCTGCTCCGAAGTATACTCTGATATACCAAGAAGCTTCTTAATATTTTTGTATAGGTCTATAAGCCACCCCTTAAAGCCTCTGCTAACAGATGCATTAACAAAAGCCTCACCCTTATCACCTATGGCTGTGGCTAGTGCCTCCTCTTTTACATATGTATCTATATCCTCCTGTGTAACACCATCCTTAATCATTTCCTTTATAATACGCTTATAGTCTTTGCTATTCTTTACCTGATTGATATATGTAGGGTCTTCAGATATAAGCTGCATACCTTTATTATATAGCTTAGGGTCTGATACCTTAGCTATGTTCATCCATATGTGACCAAACTCGTGTACAGGGGTATTAAAATTTTCTAATCTACCATTTAGATATAGCTTGCCTTGATATACAGCACCATATACTCTTGTATCTTTAACTACTAAATCCTTTGCATATAGATTCTTTGTGAGTTCATTAAACTCTGCTTGTGATGTTACGACCTCTATTGAAGGGAATGACTTCTTTAGTCTCTCTAAGAATATCTCCCAAGTGCTTGCTTGTAAATCAGATATTTCATATGCCGTAGATGATGTAGACTGTGCAGATGTACCTGTAGCAGATACTGCATCAGCTTTAGTATAGTTAACCATCTTTGCTAATGGTGTCTCCGCTTCATATAATAGCTCTTCTATTTTTTGCTTGTTATTTAGTTGCAGTGCCTCTTCTAGGAGTGGCTTAATTATCTTCCTATCTCTTACCTTTAGTTTAGTAAATGCTTCAGATGCTAATACCTCTGCAATAATCTCTAGCTTATCTGCCTTACTAACATTTTTATTTTTTGCTTTCTTTATTTTTTCAAATACTTCCGTCTCAGCTTCATTAGCTTTATATTTTACCTTGCCTGACTTCTTTTTTTCTATACCTACAGCCCTCTTTTCCAACTGATTAAAGTAGTATTCTGATACCCTATAGAAAGGGGCAGTCTCTTCCATCATAGCGACAGCTCTACCTCTTATGTATATGGGGTAGTTTGGATGTATCTGCATACCTTCAGCTTTTGCCTCTTCTCTTGAAATCTTTGCTGATGCTACAATATTATTTATCTCCTTTTTGTATTCTTTTTCAGTTATCTCATTATTTTTAAGACGCTCATCAAGCTGTCTCTTTAAGTCGCTTACCTTTACACCATCCTTATTTGTAATCTCAAGCACCATAGTCAGTGCCCCTGCCTTTAGGTTCTTAGTAAACTCTTCAGATGTCTCATCAATAAGTACGTCTTGTGCTATGCCAAGAGATTGCAACTTTTGTTGTAGCTCAACCTTATCAGTGTTTATATCTAATGTCTGAGGTAATATAAGCCCCATTACTTCTGCTCTTGTATCTACACTTTCATTTTTTTGTAATGCCTTAAAGAACTCCATTGCATCGGTAGCACTATCTAAATGTTTCTTCGCCTTCTTTACATTTTTTAACTTTGATTCTTTAACTCTTTCTTTGATAAGATTAAATATATTCTCCTTTTGCTCCTCAGGAATTTTTTCATTGAGAATCTCTGCCATAATAATATTAGACATTATACCACCTTCTCCCATATTATATACAGTAGAATAGTTTGCATCCATAGCACCCAATATTATTTTTGATGCTGCCGCATCTGTTATAGATGCCCACGCAACCTTACCAAATAGCCCTTCCATTAATGGAAAGAAGTTACCACCCATCTTTACGTATGGATTGGTTTCTATATTGTGAGGTTTTGTTGGGTCCTTTAATTCTACCTTTAGCTTGTCAGCCATTAATAGGTTTATCTTCTTCCCTATTAAATCTTTTAGTTTAAACCTTTTTATCTTATTTGCAAGAGAGATGTTTTCTTTTACTGTTATAGGTATTGGCTTTACTGTTGGCTCTTCTACTACTATTGTCTCTTCTGATGCTTCTTGCTCATCTAATTTTTTAAATAGTTTCTTTACCTCTTTCGTCTTCTTGTCTATTACCTCATCTTGTGTCCTGCCTTCATCTAATTTGAATTGTACATCATCACTATCTAACATACTCTCTAAGTCCAACACGTCCTGCTTTAACACTTCAATCTCTGCTAGTCGTGTCTTGTTTTTATCTGCTACTCGTTGTTGGAATTTTGTTAGCTTCTTGCCTGCAATATTTTTATCAGCTATGCCGGATAAGATACCATCAAGTCTTGATGCTTCAATAGTATTATTATCAAATGCCTTGACATCATCTTTATTAGGTCTAGCAATAGCATCAGGCATAGGTGATGCATCTTCACTTGTTTCTTCGTCTACCCTAAACCTTGTCTCTTCATCATTGTTAAATTTTTCTACATCTATTGAGGAATTAAATAATGCATAACTTATAACTAAATCTTTTTCCACTATACCTGCAGGTCTTTCAGCAAATACAGCACCTTCAAATCCTGCATTTTCCATTGCATCAATCCATTGTGACCCCGATGCCCAATCGTTCACTCCATCTCTACCTTCCGAAGCCTCTCTCATAGAACGTAATGCATTATTATAATCTCTTAATGCATCATCTTCTGAATCATATTCTATTTCTAAATCTTCATTATAATTTAAGAATCCTTGTTTTAATCTTTCAACGTGCTCAGGATTTCTTAAGTCAAAAAGATTTCTTTTCTTTTCTTCTGTTAGGTTTAACTGTACTAAGTTATCTGTCTCATTTGCATATTGTTTTGCATAAGTCAAAGATGGAGTTAAGAATATGGCACCTGACTGCCCTTTCTTTAAAACACCTCCTTCTATTGGATTTGGAGAACCGTGAAAAACTTTTTCACTTGGTTCTTCGTCTACCACTTCAGTATCCACTTCAATATCTACCTGTGTATCAGTAACTGTTGGAGCAGCGTCTTTTAATGATGTAGTGATTTTATTTTCTATTATACTCTGTGTCTCATTGTCGTTGTTGACAACAAAATTAGTTTTAAATAGTTGCTTAGGTGTAAGTTTTTCTATCTTAGAAATAAATTTATCTTTAGATAGTACCTTGCCATCAATAGAATAGTATGGTGATACATCTGTCATTACCGATTTACCTGACAAATCAATTAGACCATCAATATTAACCTGAGACCCCTTATCACTTAATTGTCCTGTCTCTACTATCTGTGCTATCTCACTATTTATATTTTTTATCTTATCACTAAATAGCTCTCTACTATTAGTAGTAGATGATAGTTGTTCTTTAGCAGATAACAATTGCGAAAGCCTGCCTGTAATATTAGAATTAGCAGATTTTTGATTCCCAACACTTAATAGATTCTTTGCCTCTCTTAATACACCTAAATTCTTCTGTATCTTTTGATTCTGCTCAGATGTAATCTGTCCTAGCGTCTGCATCTTAGTTGCCCAATTGGTTATCCGCTCTTCACTATAATTCATTTTAGCAAGCTCAGATATATTTGTCATCTTATTTGCAATATTAAGATTAGTAGAATTCCTTTGGTCCATATATATATTAACAGCACCCGCACCCATAGTTATTGGATTTACGACACCTCCAAAAAATCCACCGACCATCTCATCTATAATAGCATTTGGGTCAGTCAGCTGACCTGCAACTTTCTGTGCTAAAAACTCGCCACCACCTTCAAACAAAGGGTTTACAGTAAGCTGTTCTGCAGCTAGTACCCCAAGCTTTGTACCTGTTGACGCAAGTGCTCCTGTCTTAAATATTCTACCTGCTAGACTCATCTGCAGATATGACATAGCACCTATCGTAAAACCTCTTTTTAATCCTATATCTTTTGCTTCTGCCCATATATCATCATTTTTTAATGCCTTCTCCGCTTGAAATGGGTCTGTTAAATCATACCCCCTCTTGCTTGCTGCCTCCAATACTGAATTTGTGTACTCAAGTGCTACAATTGCAGCACCGTATCCACCCTGTACTCCTTTAAAAAAACCTCCAACTGCCCCCGGTACTACACCTACACCACCTGTAGTTGCACCTCCATACACGGCTCCTGTAGTTGCACCTACAAGACCACTTGCAGGTATAATATATGCCCCATATGGAAGAAGTTGAGTTAAGCTCTCTGCAGCCATTGATGCCCCAACCTCCAAGGGGTTGTCATAGAATGCATCAAGTTTCTCTTCAAATGAGCGTGCTCCCTTGTTATACCTATATATCCCACGCCCCTGCTTACCTGTATCTGCCTCCTTCATATGCTTAGCTATAGCTGCAGCAGCCTCCTCTCTTGTAGAATTTTCATCTACATCTTTTATACCTAATGATATAGCAAGGATGACGGCTCCTGCATTACCACGTGCTAAACCTCTGTTAATCGAATTTTTAACAGATTCTACGTCTTCTACCCACTCATCTCTTATCGACTTATCAACCTTTGCATCAAGCCACGTCTTAGATATATTATATCTATCTGCAGCCTGCTGTTTTTGGTTTTCTAAAAGTTTATATTTAACGTTAAACTCTTCAAGCCCTTCTGCTTCTCGTGGGGATTGAGGCACAATAGATTGTAATTCTCCTGCTGTTAAACCATAGAACTTCATAGCTACCTCATCCATAGCATCCAATTCTTCTTTTATAACTAGGTTCTCTTTTGCTGCAAGTGCTCCATTTACCTCCCACGAATCCTGTAGGTATTTATCAAAGTCTTCTCTTACCCTTTGAAACTCATCTTGATTTACTGACTCTCTTAGTATAGCAGCCTCATCTTTTAACTCTTTTAATGCCTCCTCACTATCTGCTCTCTTCTTTCCATTAATGTATAAGAATCCCATCTCATCTTTCTTCTCCTGCTGTTCTTCAAAACTCAACCCTTCTGTGCTGTAGTCTTGTTGAAATTCATATGTCGGTGAGTTTTCAATAGCAATGATTGTAGACATTAAATCTTCATATCTATTATACATATCCTTGTATGCATTATAGTCCAATCCCCGGTCCTTATAGAACATATTAGCCTCCACGTCTACGGCAGATACATCCTTCCAAGACCCCTCAGCTAATTCATCTGCTTTCTCTTTGGAGTCTACATATAGTACCTCTCCTCTTTTTTTAGCTTCAGCAAATGCCTCATCTGCATCTAACATCATCCATTCAGATGGGTCGGTGCCATAATCTGAATCAGGATTTTGAGGGAATAGTGTAGGGTATACAACATTTTTACCATCTACCTCTGCAGATACAAGATTGATGTTTTCTAAATTTCCATCATCAGATACCATATAGTTCTTACGCATCCTACCTATCTTGATAGCATTAGAAATATCATCAGTAATCTCAGGAGGAGAATCTACAGGTGTAGCGTTTGTTGTGATAAAAGACTTTAGTTTATTTACCGCATCACGAGTTATAATCTTTTTAGTTGTACCTGCCGCTAAAGGTTTTAGGTCTATCACCTCTGTAGCACCGTTATCTGTAGATATAACCTCTATAGAATTACGTGTTAGTGATGATACATCTTCAGGTATAACATTATTACCTAGACCAATCTTTCTAAACACAAAGCCATACTTCCCATACTTGTCTGTTAGGAAGTCTACTGCCTCATCTTCATTGTAATCTATAACCTCATCTGTAATATTTGCAAGGTCAGCTTGAAATTCTTCAGATAATATTATATCCTCATTTTGTTTAAATTTAGATAGAGCCTCTTGGTCTGATACCTTATCTTCTTCTAAGGTTCTCTGTATAAGTGCTCCCTCTTCTTTAATTACAGGGGCATCCTCAGGACGCATTACACTAGAGGCACCCGGAACATCTACTATCTCATCTTGGTATGGAGCAGTTTTTAAAAATTTTTCAGTAGCTGTCGTAGTAGATTTATATTCATCGGGTGTAGGTGTTGTAGCAAATTTTATATATTCATCATATGTCATATCCTTTGGAATCTTGACACCCTCTGAAGTATACTTATAATTATCCGATACAATGTCCTCAGGACGCATTACATTATCAGCACTCGCTACATCTACAAATTCCGAAGAACCATCCTCCAAAGGCGATGCCATATCGTCTTTTTTTTTTGGCGGTGTAGGTGCAGATGGAGGCGAAGGATTTGCCTCTTGAGGCGAAGTATCTGCCTCTTGAGGCAAAGTATCTGCAGTACCACCAAATCCAAACTGATTTACAAATTCATCAAAAGACTTTGTATAAAGTCCATCAGAATTCATAACATCATATAATTTTTTTGATTTATCTATAGTCCCAAACTGATTTACAAATTCATCAAAAGACTTTGTATAAAGTCCATCAGAATTTAACTTATCGTATAAATTTTTCATTCTTTTTTATCTTAATTTATGTCATCATAACTGCCCTTGCCACCTACCTTCTGTCTTTTACCCTGAACAATTAATGCCTTTTGGTTTTCTCCCATAGAGTTTATTCCTAGATTTATTAATTTTTGTGCAAGTTCCGCAGGTGTATTGTCTTCAAGATTAAATATTATAGGTTGTTCCTCCCCTCTTTGTAGTGTAACCTCGGTTTCTCCAATAGTAGATGTGGTGGATGTGTAAGCTTCTAATCCGGGGGTCCCTGCTAATATGGCATCTATATTTTCTTTAGTTTTATCTTCATTACCCTCAACAAATACACTCTCATCTATGCCATAAGTATTTTTCAACTCTCTTTGTAAGGTATTTATTACAGGTTCGGTCTCGCTAGAAATTCCTTCTACTGAGAAATTAGTTGTAAACTTGCCCTTCCCTTGATTTCCAAAACCGCCCCCACTTTCTAGTGCCTCATTAACATCAAGTATTTTATAAGCAGTTGGTAATGCATAATTTATACCTGACTCAACAAATGCCGCATTGGAATCATTGTATGGGATTGGTTGGTCGTTAAGTCCTGATTCATCAGTATACCTAATTGTAACATCATCTGCTGTAAAATCAATTCCATCAATATCAGTATTAACACCCATAATAAAATTTGCTGCTGTCTCTTTTTGTTTTTTTGTACCATATCTTAGCTTAGCAAAAGCCATTAAAACACCTTGTTGAGCATCCTTCTTATTACCCGCAGCTATTGTAGCTGATGTCGGTTGTGGGGCATATTGTTTACTTCCTGCTGACTGTATCGACTCTTTTCTTCCAATCTGCGAACGTATTCTGTTTCTAAAAAAATCTTCTACAATCTCTTCTTGCTCAGGTTTAAATACAGGAACACCATTAGCGTCTACGCTTCTATCTAAGTATATCAGTCTTCCTGACTTGTCATTCTTAAACTCGTCCTCATTATATGTAAACGTGTAAAATTCTCCGTTATCTGTTTGCAGTTTGTAAGTCGTAAGAGCTGATGAGATATGTCGTTTATTTACCATCATTGAAGATACTGTATCATCCTCCCATTGATTATATGCAGGCGATAGTTTTTTATCTGCAATCTCCTGTATAGTATTTACGTCTCCTGCTCTTAAAGCTTTTACAAGGTCAGCCTCTATAACATCTCCTAAAAAACCTACCTCTTCAGCTACAGCTTTGTTCACATCATATCTATTATAATTTTTCTTGATGTTTCCGTACATCTCTGCTGCGGTAAGCGTGTTGTTTATATCAAGACCCCCATCTTCTGTTCTTGTAGCAAGGCTTATTACTCCGTTGGTAGGATTAATAAAAGAGCCCGTGTTTCTTAGATTTGCTAAACCTTCCACTGACTCCATCTTCCAAACCTCTTCATAATCAGACTCACCATTCTCCCACCTTTCCATCTTCTCTGTGTATGCCTCTTGGTATGCTGTGGCAAGGTCAAATGTTAGCTTTGTACCATCTGTATTATTCTGACGGTTACGGGTGTACTCTCCCAAACTTAACTGACCTGTCTTTAATAGGTTGTCCTGCATACGTCTATACTCTGACATATTTGTAGTGTACTCATTGATAAAGTTATTTCCGTGGTCGTAATCTCCTACAGGTGAATTGGCAAGCTCGATACCAAACTGTCTTGAGTTCTCATCTATCTCAGCCTTTTTGTCGAGACGTACCTTTGCCTCTTCGTTGAGCATATCAGATACACTCTTTCCAACCTCGTTCCAATTTATTCTGTCCTTAGCGTTACGCTCTACGTATTTATAGTAAGTAGCCATCTATTGATTTTTATTCTTTTCCTCCAAACATTGATTCTAATTGCTTATATCGTAAATATTCTTTATAAGCTTCTGTATCTACTCCGGCATTTACTCCACCCAACATATTAAATATAAATGGAGAGCTTTGTAGTCCTTGACCAAACTTTAATGACTGCATTTTATCTGTATACTCATCTGTACTACGAATCTTATTTAGTACGGAAGGGTCTAAATTTCTTTCAAATTTTAAAAAATCTCTTCTTTTTGCATTTTCTATATTTCCTAATGGCACTCCAACATCTGAAGCTATTACGTCCCCCATTGCTGTTTTTCTCTGCTTTACCGTTCCTTTACTATATAGCGGTGCCATTGATGCCGCCTGACCTACAGTGCTTATAGCTCCTTCTATACCTTCTCCGATTGCCGACACCCTTGCACTCTCTGCGTCTCGTGCTGCTTGCTGAGCACCTGCTGCCTTATCTAAACTTAGCTGTGCTTGCAGTCCTGCTAAACGAGCATCCTCTCCTGCAATCAGTCCCTCAATTCTATTCATCTCTCCCTCCTGTGCAGCTCGGACCTGTTGCTGTCCTAATAAGTCCTGTTGGTATACCTGACCCGCAGTAGAAGCAACGCCTCGTTCAGAGGAGGCTGCTGCCTCCATAAGACCTGCAGCCTGCACCATAGACCTGTCACGTGCTATATCGTAAATACCTTTGTTGATACCAAGGTCTTCCATATAGTTTACATCAAGTCTCTTTCTTGCATCCTTAAAAGCTTTTTGAGCAGCTTTTTGAGCTGCATCTCTTTTTCTTTTTTGAGCTCCTGCTTGAATAAATGATGCTCCTGTAGTTGCAACACCTACTGCTAAACTTGTTAATCCTAATGCTAATCCTGCCATAACGCTAATTCTTTTTTAATTATTAATGGTGGTAAGGTCTTATAGTCCTCTGTGTACACATCCTCTTCAGCCTCCTCAAACGTCTTAGCATCGCTCTTGTATACGCAACACCACTTGGTGTCCTCGTGAATATATAAAACTCTTTGTGTACCTATCTGCGTGAATATAACGTGTGGTGCTTCGACTGTTACAAGCTCACCACTATCAGTTAGATACGATACCTTACCTTCAAGTAAGAATGATGGATGCTGCTGCTTGTGTATCATTGATACCACTATGTGTCCCTTAGGCATAAACAGTTGTCTTGTATAAAGACCTCCTTCTAACGTCTGCTTTAGTGGGTAAGTGGCTTTCATATCCTCACTCTGTGGTGTTCCACACGTATGCATAACAGCCTCATCGTAATTACTTAAGGCTTGTTTAAAAGCCTCTATCCTCTCCCATAGCATCCCCCTATTATAGTTGACATAATTCAATATGTCCTCAGGTTTCTCGTCCTGCAATACAATAGTATCCTGCATAGAATTAAATATTTAATTACAAAGATAGTAATTTTAAGGGAAAGATTTCATCACCTCCGACTCAACTGCAAATAATTCTGTAGGATTAATTGCCTTAGTAGGGTCAAGGGTTAAAGTAAATTCACAATAGTGACCCAATATACCGTGTGACTCTGCTATAGGATTCTTTATGTACAAGAAGTATGCGTCCTGTATAGGTATAGGATTTGTAGCAGGAGGAGTGAATGGGTTCCCTTGTTGGTCTTGTACTGAGTTGACAACCAATTGATTTATACCATTAACCTTGTCTACATTTATCCCAATAATTTGACCTGCAAATATAGGTGTCTGATATGGTGGTACTGCGTAGTACAGATAGTCTCCCACACTTACTATGCTACCTATATTAATAGTTAGGGCAAAGTTAATCTCGTATGCTGCAGCGACACCACCAACACTTGTGCTACGTGATATACCATTTAATGACCGTAGCTCAAA
>WLWG01002516.1_pt1 | contig 13825 bp, 23 predicted proteins | sample 6712871 | NCBI WGS metagenome assembly WLWG01 (sample SAMN12718693, study PRJNA515312) | sponge metagenome | isolation source: marine sponge | host: Mycale hentscheli | place: New Zealand: South Island, Marlborough, Capsize Point | collected 2003-05-01 | reverse complement strand
CTGAGGTTTTATTTTCTACAACAAATGAGAGGAAGGATTTATGTCCGTTAAGATACGAACCAGCACGACCAGAAGGAATGCGGATACGTACGATCTCTCCAGGTTTAGCCGTAGATGACGACTCAGGGACACATTGCGTAATATAGCTGCGTGCTGAGATTGCTAAAGGATTTGGTGAATAATCTAAACTTTGTGGGAAACTACTCTCTTGGGCTGACATGTTTATAACTATAACAAATAAAATAATTTTGGAAAAAAAATTTGCTTTTATTATTTGATATAATCCTTATCTTGAAAAAATGGAAATACAAAATACTAATGGTAAATATTTAATTTACGAAGATGGAAGAGTTTATAGCAAATACTATAATAAATTTTTAGTTCCTGTATTACAAGATAGATACTATAATTATTGCTTACAATTAAATAATAAAAAAACTACTTGTTCTATGCATAGATTAATTGCCTTACATTATATACCAAATCCTAACAATTTACCAGAAGTAGATCATATTAATAGAGATAAAACAAATAATAATATAAATAATTTAAGGTGGGTTTCTCATAGTGAAAATCAAATTAATAGAACTAGAGGTAAAGGAAAATTACCTTATAGACATATTATACCAACAAGTAGAAAAAATGGAAATGACTACTGGAGAATATTAATTAGAAGAGAAAATATGAAACCATACCAAAAAAATTACAATATTACTAAATACTCCTTAGAACAAGTTGTTAGAATTCGTAATGAAAAATATTTGGAATTTGGAATAGATATAGATGATGACTAATTAAGGAATTCTTTTTCCTTAACTTCTTCTACATCATTATCTTCTGGAATATCTTCTAGTTTGATTTCACTTTCCTCACTTTTTTGTTTAGCTAAATCATTTAATTTATACTCATCTATATATAATTCTCCTTCCTTTGTTTTAGAAGACACTCCAGTAAATGCGTCCATATTAAATACTATTTTACCATTTTCATCCTTGGAAACAAGTTTTGGGAATAGTTTAACTACTTCAATAATACTAAAGTTCTCAACTATTTTGAACATTATCTGATCTCTATCTTCTTTCCACATATTATGCTCTTCGTCATTAAATGGTAGAATTTTATTAGTCATAATCATATCGGAGTGATGCTTTTGTAGTAATTTAATATATGACATCATTGCTGAATGAGCTTTTTGAGTTGCTTCGTCTTGTTCACTACATTCTCCTTCTATTTCAATACACGGCACTAACCAATCTATAGGTTTTCTAGGTTGTTTCTCAGCCGTAGGAAATCTAATAGCATCAAGTTCTTTTTTAAAAGTATCTGGGCAAGCTGGACGGATTTCACTATTCATTTTTATTATATTTAGATTTTTAATTATAAATTTAAACTAAGTCTTAGGCAATCTAACTGGTTCAGCAGGATTATATAGGTCAGTATAGGCGATTCCTTTATCACTCATATATTGATTTTGGGGAATGTATAAAGGAATATTATTATAGTGTTCGGTAATATATTGAGGTAATGCTCTTTGGTAATATGCTACTTGTTCGGGTGAATGGCCCACTACTCCTAATAAGTTTGGGTCATTATAAGTAGTATCAACAGGGTCAATTTGTCTACTTGCTCCAATTCGTCCTGAAAAAGGTAAGTCACCTCCCTCCAAAAAACTAGAGGTTACTTCCATACTATTTATACTACCAGGTACGTAATTCATCAAATTATTATTTATTCTATGCATCCCTGTTTGAGATTGAGGGTTCAGTCCAAAATAGTCGTAACTCATTTATAATTTATATTGATATTTTTATATTGTATTATTGTATAAAGATGTATCAGTATCCTACTCCTCAGCAAAATAGACAGCGTTCCAGTAACCAATTTCTTCTACCAACACAAAAACAATCTCAAAGAGATTATCTATATGTTAGACCAGCTATTAATGCCGCATCTAATGAATCAATGCAAAATCTAACTGCTATGTTCGGTCAGCAAACTGCGAATCAACCAAGTAGAGTAAATGATGACTCTTTAATAAATTCCTTAAGAAAAGATAGACCTCAATTAGCAACAATGAGAGCAAATGCTCATCAAAATCCTTTTAGTATTAAGAATGAAGCTATTCAACCAACTAATCTAGTTTATACTGGTGGAAATATAGATATGACATCATTTGATGATAGACCACCAAGTAGTAATTTGGAATTAAGGATTGGTGAAGGATTGAATAGTCATACATTACCTATATTTTTAGCAGGTGAAAATATGACTAGGTCTAAACCAGTTCCAAGAAAACGATCTACTTATTCATCAATTGAATTCCCTGAAGAAATGGTATATGATAAATTTAATATCTTATCTTAGAGTATAAAATGGTGTGCTCGTGTCCTAACGATAAGAAAGGAAGTTGTAAAAAGAAGAGTTTTAAGAAAGGTAGTGCTAGTAAAACTAGACCAGGAAGGAAGGATTTTGTGACTCATAAAGGTAGTAAAATGTTTGATAGAGGAGGAAAGAGAAAGAGAACCGCTCAAGGGTCTTCTGTAGTACGACTTCCATTTGTTAAATAAAGAGCCTATCGGTCGTTTGTTAAATAAAATGTATATATATAGTTATAATGACCAAAGATTGTAGGTGTATATGCGTAAAGAAAAAGAAAAAGAAAAGTAAAAAAATACCTAAACCACAAAAACAAGAACCATTAGTAAATAGATACAATAATCCTATTCCTATTTATTTACAAGGTAAACAAACTACATTTAGAGAACCTCTGCCTGCACGAAAGTATAGTGTTTTTAAACCTAAAACATTACAAGTAGAAAAAGTAAGATCATCTAAAATATTAACTCCTATAATGAAACCTCCTGCTCCTCAATCTAGAATTGAATCTACTAGATTGCGGAGAGAATCTGCTGAGAGAAGACTAGAACAAACTATTATGGAAATAGATACTCAAACTAGACCAAGACCAAGTGGAGGTGAAAGACTATACAGACCAGGAAGGGCATTATCCCAACAATATATGGAAGAAAGAACCACTCCTCCTTCTACACAACGTCCTCTTGATAGAAGAAGACCTCAGCCTAATGAAGTAAGACCTTTTCAAAGGGTGTCAGGAAGACCTGGTAGACAAATAGCATCTACAATATCTAGAAGTGTTTTTGCGGATACAGGGGCAGGAGCAGGGGCAGGAGCTTCTTTAGATTAGGTCTTCATCTTTAAGGAAATCTTCTATTTTGTTAAAGTTCCTATAAAATTCCATATCATATAGATTTACCATAATACAATCGTGTTTTTGCTTAAAACAAAATTTACATAGTTCAGCATATTTATCCTTACTTATATCTATAAGTTCATCATATAGAATCCTATTCTCATTCTTACCTAACTTAAAAAAAATTAAATCACTAGTCATTGCTCTCACCCCAGCAGGAACACTATATAGTCTTTGAATACAATTTATAATAGATAATCTCAAGTGTCTTCTATTAAAACACATTCTTTTAAAAAGGTTTTCTAATTGTTTTCCTCCATTTTTGAAGTCTGCCCCAAGATCGTCTAAATAAAGTAAGGTATTCTCTTCTTCGTCTGCATTAGCTTCTACCATTTTATAAATCTCATTTACGTTTTCTAAATTAAATTGATGAAATATACAATCGCTAGGTAATTCATTAAAAGGATTTTTCTTAAGACTTTTTAATGAGCCTTCAGGACATATTACTATTATATTATAAAATTGTTTTCTATATACGCAGTGTCCTTTATGTTTACCTGCTATCATACAGGTTGCTAGAGATGACTTACCACTACCTGGTCTTCCTATTAATACCATATTAAAATGTGTCTTAGGAAAAGGTTGAGGTATTTTGTTATTAGGATCATCGCAGTTGAACTTAGGTATTTTTGGACTAAACTCTGTATTCTTTATTTCCTTCATATATACTATTACACAAATTTTAATGTGGATATAAATGATGGAGGTGCTGTATCTGCTTTAGGTCTAGTATGTTTTCTCTTTTTTAGTTCTTTTTTATAAGTAGTATAAACTTGCTCCAGTAAATCATCATCATCGGTATCACTATCACTATTTTCAAAAACTATTTCTTTTGGTTGTTTTACTGGTTTCTTTCTTTTTACTACCTTAACTCTTTTAGGTTTAGGAGGAGGTTTTTCAATTACTTCTTCTACTTCTTCTACTTCCTCCTTTACTTCCTCCTTTACTTTTTCACTTGTGTAAGTGAGATTCTCACTGTCCTCTACTTCTTTGGGTTCTTCCTTGATATCTAACAACTTTTTAGCGGCTTCTTTCTTTTTATCATTTAATTTTTCCATTCTTTTAAGTCTAGCCTTTTCAAAAGCAGCTATTTGTTTTTCTGTTCTAGGTTTCTTCTCTCGTTTTGGTTTAGTTAATGGGACTTCCTTTACCTCCTCTACTTCCTCTACCTCCTTTACCTTCTCTACTTCTTCCATAATTTCTTCCTTCTCAACCTTGTGTTCTTCCATTTAATAGAATACAAAGAAATTTATTTTCTCAGTTTAAACTAATGAAGAAAGTAGAATTAAGTTGGACGGACTTTGCTATAGACAATACTATTACTTTAGGTGAAGTCTATAATGAAAGACTAGATGCATCTCTATTTGACTTTAAATATGTCAAACCTAAACCATTAGAATGGTATGCTTTCCAAAATTATCTTAGAAAGAAACATGGATTAGATTTACCTAGTGAAGATAAAATGGCTTATAATAAATATATAAAAGATTTAGAAAATCTTTAGGGCAAAGGGTAGTGGGAAAAATATGTTTTCCTATTATAATAGATGAGTAATGACAATTACAATATAAATAGTACTCTACTTTTGTATAGTGAAAACGGAGATAGTAATGTTGTATTAGATGTAGGTACTATTATACCTCCAGGAGCAAATAACCCTACTACAAGAAACGGCCAAACACTAGTAAACCAGGCATTACTAAAAGAGAATGGTTCATTAAAATATAATTTTCTAAATTACCAAGCAAATACAAGTTTTAATTTAGTTGGCTATATAATTGAAGCAGATATTGATTATAGTTTTTATAATGTAGTCAAAGGTGTTAATAATCAACTATATATAAGTATAGGTGTTTTAGATGAAAATAATTTACCTTTATTACCTCCTTATTTAGAAATAGTTCCTATACCTCCTGGTAATTATTCACCTAGAGAATTTGCTGAAGGATTAACTTTAGCATTAAATGAAATCTATAAAAGTGCTACTGGGACTTTGGAAGAACCTTATACAATAGAATATAATCAAAGTACTAGAAGATTTACTTTTTCACAAGCAGTAACCACATTAGGATTTGATACTTATATTTATAGTGTTTATCCTATATCTCCAGTTGCTGGAAGCCCTGAAATAAATGGACTAGATGAATTAACACTATCTTGGAATTTATTAGGATTAACTAAAAACACAGGACAGAGTGTGAGAAACTTTTATGGAGGTGAAGATAGTACATATACAATTAGTTATTATATTATTCCTGAAGGAGGGACTTTAACCAGCACACAAGTTATAGATTTACGCTTTACTAGTTCTTTACAAATATCTACACCATTTGATGCTAATAGTAGAAATTCAAATAGCAGAGAAACGGAAGCAACAAATCTAATCACCAATATACCAATACCACCACTCTATTTAGAAGATGATTTACCACCTAATAGTTTAAAATTTACTCCAAATGATTATCTATATAGAAATACCTTTTTAATTAATTCAAGTAATATAAATAGCTTACAAATATTTATTAGTGATATTCGTGGAAATAGAATAGAAATGAACGGCGGGTCCTATAGTCTGCGTATAAAGTTAGAACCTGTACCTATGCTTAATCCTAGTAACACTCAAGACCCTGATACATTACTAACTTTTTTGAAGGATTTAAAAATGTATAACAAGAAGGATAAACGAAATCTAAAACTTACCGATATGATGAAAAGGAAAATTAAAGGGAAAATTAAATTGATTAATATGAAACATAAATATCTCCAATAGGGAAAACTTATTTTTCCCTTACCCTTTGCCCTAAAGATTTTTAAAATCTTTATATAGTATATAATGAACCTTGATCTTGAGTTAGCAAAAGAAGCATATGTAAAACCTAGTAAAAGGAGAAAGGAAATAGATGGATATGAATATATAGATGATATATCTCCTGAGGATAAAGCAGTCTATAAAAAAGGAAATAAAATTAAAGTTGGATATAGAGGGTCTGCTACTCCCAGAGATTGGTTAAGTAATTTTGAGTATTTAGCATTAGGTCGTGAAAAGATTGACCCTCAGTACATCAAAGATGATATACATTTTTCTAAATTAAAAGAGGAGTTTCCTACTGCTGATATTAGTGTGTCTGGACATAGCAGAGCAGGATCAAGAGCAGATGCTATATCTAGAAAATATAAAGTTCCTACTATAGGATTCAATCCAGCATCAACCCCTATGGATATTTTTAAACCAGTAAATCCACTAAAGACAACTATTAGAAGTGTTGCCGATCCTGTTAGTTTGTTTGGGCGAAACTTACCAGGTGTTAAGAATGTAGTTGGTTCTACTGATTTGGTCAAGGCACATGCTTTAACTGAGTTTGATAATCCATTATTTATTAAATAAAAATCTAAATAAAATACTAAATGGAAAATATTACTTCATCACTAGTCTGTCCTCAGGTTGACACTATTACAATCAATAGCCAATGTACCCTCACGGAGATCGGTATATTTGCTAGTAGTATAATACTATCTTCTTCTGCCTTTATTACATCAGTCCTTTCACAAATCCAAAAATCTAAATGTAAAAAGATTGATTGTTTGGGTAGTTCTTGTGTTCGTGATATTGAGTCTTAATAAAATCTTTGTATATAGTTATGGGTAATTATTTTTCACAAGAAGAAGAAAGAATATTAGAAGAATGTAAATACTATGCATTTCCTTATGTAAAGGATTTGAAACTATCTGTTTGGGGTGGTTATATTATGGATAAGAATTTTGATTATTATATGGGAAAGCGGTGTACTAAAGTGTCCAGATCACTATACCCTTCTTATCAAAGAGGGTTGATTTACGGCTATTATTATTATCCTCACGAAACCGAGATAGATAGTGATGGTTATGAAACCGATAGCGATACCGATAGCAATACCGATAGTGAGTTGGAGAGAGCGCTTTAAGTCTAACTCTTCTGCTTAGTTTCATCTTTATTATTTCCTACACAATCTTTTAATTTCCTTTTAAGGTTTTTTAGATATAAAATTAAATTGTCTATCCATTTAACAAGCATTTATTATCTATGTATATATTTAAAAAATGGCTAGACAAGAAACATTATATCAACCCTTTCCTTCAAAGAATAAAAAATATAAGTATAGCGTGTATGTCAAGGGTCCTACTGGTAAACCTAAACTTATTGGTTTTGGTGCTGTGGGCTATAGAGATTGGAGAAGTGGAACGGCTACGGCTAAGCAAAGAGATGCTTACCAAGCAAGACTCAAAGGAATTAAGAAAGGTGATGGTAGTTTAGCATACAAGGATAAGGATAGTTCAGCGTGGTGGAGTCTGAATTATCTATGGGGAGGTGATTAACTATCCTTATAACTAATAGGGCTATCAATTACATATAACCAATAATCATAGGCTATTTTTTCATTTATGCTTAATTGTTTGTATTCTTCCCAAGTGATTAATTCCATTTCTATATTATTTTATTTTATTTTTGTTGGTGCTGACGAAAGATGACGTTATACGTTATATATCGTCAAAATTGAAAAGTATTTTCTTAGGGACCGATTTAAAAATAATGTTTGAAAAACGTGACGATAGGTGACGTTTCGTCACTAATCCTCACCCTCACCCTCACCCTCATTATTTCCTTCACCCTCATTAGCTTCTTCTCCCTCCTCTTCTACAGATGTTGGAGGCTCCTCCTCTAAAAGCTCTTCCACAACCTCCTGTTTTATCAACTTATAGTTTAGTAAAACATTATATTTTGTTTTACCTTCAACTACCTTTCGCTTATAAAAAGCACCACTTAATTGTGGGTCTTCTGCTATCTTCTTACAAATTCTAGGACAAGTTATATCTCTCTTTTCATTCCTATTCAGTATTTTCCACTTCTCATAGTCCCCCTTAACAGCATCAACAATCTCAGGGACACTAACACAATCCTCCTTTGAAGGTTCTATGTAGTTATGTAGAAACGCTAAAAAAGTATTATTATCGTGTATATATTCATTAGTCCTCTCCTTGACTGACTGACATATAATAAAATCGCTTAAATTACTATAATCCTTGTCATTCTCCACCATATAATCATATAAATACCAAAACAGATCACTACAATATTCCATTCTCCACTCAGCAGTTTCATATTCTCTATTAGCCTTTTGATAGCCAGTAGGATTTGTTTCTTTATCATATGGAGAATCAAATTGACTAATACCATCATCAGTCTTGAACGTAGAAGCAAATAATAAATCAACTAATCGTCTTTGAATAGAATACCCTGTATCTCCTGATAGTTTACACCTCTTATTGCATTCTATTATCTTTACACCACCCATTTTAGTTTCTGTATCATTGCTATAGTTCTTTCTAGCATTAATAGTATCCTCTCCAGTCATATCCTTGATAGTTGATACTTGTAAGCTATCCTTTTCATTTGGTTCAGTATATACACAAAATCGCTTTTTATGACAATTAGCAAGACTAGGATTTGACCCACCCTTAGCAGGCTGACATAAATCAGTACAAGCACCCTTATAATAGTAATCATTATGTAAATACTTGAAACAATTATCTAACATGCCTTTTCCATTAGAACCACTACCATTAAAGACAATAAATTTTTGTAAAACAATACCACTAAAACTATTAATAATAAGATTTAGATATGTCTGTTTTACTTCTTCATCAGTAAATATACTATTAATAATTGAATCCCATAATAGGACATGGGCATCATTCCTTTCTCGTAAATGACAACCAAACATAGTACAATAGTCTTCTCTAGTTCTGTCCCTAAAAGTGAGATCTCTTAGGTCAAGAGTGGTATTCTTGAAATGATATAGATAATCAATAGAATCAAATTTAACATTCTCAAATTGATTTACTAGAACTTTTCCAATAAAAGTAGCCGCCACATCTGCCCTCCAAGAATTACTTTCAATTAAATTGAGTAACACCTTTAGTTTAAACTTTCTCCTACCATCATCTTGTTCGGTGGCTATATCTATTCTATATTGTTGGCCGAGTAGTTTTCCAATATATTCTTTTATATGTTTATAACTATCGTCCCTTTTCCATAGGCGACTTTGGATACAATAACAATATACTTCAGTTTTACCATCAAATTGATTAACTACAACATTTGTATGAAACAAATTATAAAAATCAGTAGAAGGTGAAACTACTTTGTTAAAAATATTATCTTCAACTTTAATAGAATCCCAAGTTTCGTCAAACTTTCCATAGTTTTTGGACTTTTGACTTAATCTCCTAGCAGCTTCTTTGTATTTCTCTCCGTGTTGTTTAATTTTACATAGAGTATCAAACCATTCCACGTAACTATCAACTTTACTAACGTCAATATTATTGATCCACTCTTCAATTAGGTCAGTTGTATTAGTTGTGTTCTCGCTTTCACTAGAGGTAGTGAAATTCTCATTGTTAGTGAGATTCTCTTTTTTAGTTGTGATTTCTAACATTGGTATTGTATCACCAACATTATAAATTACCGAATCATTCTTTTCCCAAGTCCATTGACCTGCTAAAATTTCTATATCAGGGTAGGGAGTATTAGGTAATCTCATTTTTTTGAATTTATTTTTACTACCATCAAAGAATAAATGCAGACCTCTCGCCTTTGTTGTAGATTTTTTATATGGTAGTTGTTTTTTCATTTCTTCTACCCATTCCAAAGACTCATTACTATACTCTTTACCATCTTCAAAATCTACATCAATAACACACATATTTTTATTAGTATGAATAGCAGTATAATCATATTTAAGATTTTCCTTTCTTTCTAATAATTCTTCCCTTTTAATATTCTTATTTCTAAAATCATTCTGTTTTGCTTTTTGGGGTAGTAATCTTTTCTTCCCATTTCTAATTTCAACATTAACTGGTTGTGAGTCAAGGTTAAACATTTCTACAAATTCTATAATATTCATTTTATAATTGTATAATACAACTTTTACTTAAATCAAAATTTTTTTTTAAATATTAAATGCCTAAATGTTTTTTACATAGTTTTTTTGAATGTTGTAGTTCAGGACAATCCAAGATACTGCAAAGAGGTGAGCATGTCCTACAATTCACAATTTCAGTTGGTAGAATATTATGTCGTCTATGTCTTTTTTTACAAGTATAACAATATTTATTAGGATATACTTCGTGAAGCATAGATTGTAGTTGTTCACCTAATAATTTATGACAATTTGGTAAATAGTCCCTAATACATTGTGATCCTATACCTGGTTCATCTCTCGTTTCAGGTATTCTATTCCCATTTAGTTTATTTTCTATTTGATATACATATATAATAGGTTCTCCACAGATACACTTATATGGAGTATCTCCAACCGAAGATAGGTTTAAATTTCTCCAATTAACCCACCTACAATGTTCTTTTAATTTAGGTCTTTCTGTAATAGGACTAATTTCTCTCACTACATCACAATGTAGACACTCGTCGTCTTGATTATAGTGACATTTATTTTTATAGAAAAATCCAAATTCTATATCTTCTATATCTATATTACTTTTATGAAAAACTGGTACCCATTCCAGTTTAGCCTTTTTAATGTCTTTACTATTTGACAATTCTAATATTTTTTCGTTCATATAGATTTGTATAATACAACATCCTTTTAAATCTTAATAATCTCTACCCAATCGTATTTTCTGCTCTTGCTTCGTGTAGTCCAGTTGCTTATAATATTCTTTGTAATAGGAAAAGCACAAATTTTATTGTTAAGGATAAAAGAGTTAATGATTTCTACACTTTCATTAAGAGAATGAGAATCACAACTATACCCAGTTTTAAAATTAATTTTGTAGTTCATCTAAATGTGTATTATACATATAGGCTTAAGTATGTTTTCTTAAATAGATAGATATATCACCCATTATCTATCATTTAAAATCTATTTGTATATTACATATTAAAAATGTATAATACAAATAGTCTTTACAACAAACTACAAGCCCTAAACACAGCATACCCCCTATTGGATTTGGATCACCCGCAATATTATAGTAATAGAGATACTTTTGTCTATACTTTCTCTACCTATAACAGAACCCCAAGAATGACTAGGTTATTCCAAGAAAGTGGATTTGTATCTATACCACCAGTATATAGAGTAGATTGTAATTCGTGGTTATACATTACCAATAAGCGGTCAAATGAGTTAAAACCTTTATGGACAGATATTAGAAGATGAATAACTTAGATAAATTAATTAGACAGAAATTAGAAAAACAGATAGAGGATAGTCATACAATTGTATGTCAAAATATAGATGCCGACCCAACATTGACTCCTATAAAGAAACGATATTTAAAAAAGGCGTCCTATAAATTATGTAAGCATGAAATATTAGTTGAACATAATAGATTACTGGATTTACATCAAATGATCAGTGAAGACCTTGCTAGTAGGGAATTACAAAAAATGCCTTTACCCCCTAAAGATGTATGTAAATGTATGAAAGGCAATACCTACTGCTTTTGTATCACTAGAAAAAATCAATGGTTAAAAATTTAATCAAAACTAATTATAGTTTGCTTATGTTCTATCGTTATATATGGGGTTTTATATGGAGTACTATGATCGTGGAATCGCTCTTTGAGCTGTTTGATGACAGCCTCCTTCCTTCTATGTGATATATTGGTTATATTAGTATTGATTAATCTTTTGATTTTTTTTTCTAAGGGAGTGATTTGAAATTTGGTTTGTAGTTCTTCCAAGACTTTTTGTTTTAGTTTTTTTGTATTTTGAAGAATTCTATATTTTTTTTTAGCATTAACATTATTCTTTAATTTTTGAAGACCATTAGTTTCTCTAGTAGTAAGATTAATACCTAAGAATTTCATTCTACGTTTTTTTTGTACTGAGGGCTGACGATCGTACCAAGCTTTCTGCCTAGCTTTGACGATAGCTAGATTATTTTTTCTATATTCCTTCACACGCGATCCCCAGTAGTCTGGGTCTAGTTTGTATGTAATGCGTTTAGATACATGAAATGATAAATTGGGGTCTTCGTAACTATAAAGTGAATTTAAATATCCAGGATTATTTTTTATATATACCATATAGATAGATTAGTTATTTAATTGATGATTCAAACTCAGTTCTGTTTTGTTTAACAATTCTAATAACTGGAAAATAGAGATAAGTTTTGTGATCTCTTTGGATATAATCTATTAGACATTTGTCATAGACCTTGGGTGGGTGTATTATTAGATTGTAATATAGCTTAGTTATGTCTGTTAGGTAGAGCGCGCCACTGCACCAACACCGAATCCCACTATACTTATTGAGCTCAAGCCAATTCTCTCCATACCATGTAGGGTTACAATACCCACTCCGTTTTTCTATGTGGGTTGTGTCAAGGTAATTGATGAGAGAATTAGTAGGTTGATTATATAAAATATCTGTAATGTCAGCATTGAATTCAATGTCATCTTCTAGGATAAGGGCTTCGTTGATGTTATTATCTATTAGGTGTTTCATTAGGTAAAGGTGGCTCAAATAACAGCTCTTCCTTGCTTCGTTTTTCCGTAAATTTTTCAATCTAGGATCTTGTTTCCATGCCATACCTGTTATTCTTTGTATTTCGCTATCATTATTAGGGCTGGGTTCTATAGCATTGAAGATAACGAAATCGTAAATCCCACCCTTATTTAATCTTTGGGTTAGCGTGGCTCTCCTATCGGTTGCCGTTTCTAGAGATATAACATAGGTATTCATATTAGTAGATAATTATAAAAAAAAAATAATTTATAAACTCAATCAAAATGTAGAACAATTTTAACCGGCTCTTTCTTCATATTTTCTAGTCCCTTTTTGGTTCTATAAGCCTCTCTAGCTTTTCTCAATAGTCTATCCCTATTTTTCAAGTACCAAAGATGTTTTGTTATTTTAATATTCTCGGTCATATTTTAACAATATATTATTTTTACTTATTTTTATGATAGTATATGGAATAGTTTTAATAAAATGTAGTATCTCAATTCTATCACTTAAAATATTAGATTCAAAATATATTTGGTTAGGATATAGTTTAGGGTTTTTGAAGAATTCTTTTAGTATTAGTATATCGTATCCTTCACAATCTATTTTAAGATGATCTATATATTGTATGTTTTTTTCTACAATTAGTTGATTAAGGGTAAGCATTCTAACACTATCTTTTTGTATAACATCTATAGGTAAATTGTATTTTTCTAATTGTTTTAAAGTGGTGGGGTGTGGGTTGTTGATTGAATTACAGCCTCTCAACCAGTTAGGCATATTATAATCTTCAATAATAGATATTGGTAGATAATATATATCACACGATCCATTTTTATTAGATATTGCTATTTTCATTTTATCTTCTGTAGGAATTCTTTGATAATAGTATTCTACTGGTTCTATAGTAAGTCCTTTCTTCCTTTTGTTTCTACATAGCAAATTAAAATCACAAGCTCCAATTTCTAAATAGTCCAAATTCATTTAATTATTATGTTAGATATTAATATGATGCTGATCCACCAAATATTTGTAGATATAGGAAA
>WLWG01002515.1_pt1 | contig 13838 bp, 18 predicted proteins | sample 6712871 | NCBI WGS metagenome assembly WLWG01 (sample SAMN12718693, study PRJNA515312) | sponge metagenome | isolation source: marine sponge | host: Mycale hentscheli | place: New Zealand: South Island, Marlborough, Capsize Point | collected 2003-05-01 | reverse complement strand
GACCTTAGTAATTCCAGACGGCTTCGTGTACGTTCCTGAACTGGTAAAAGTTTGTACTGAAGAAAGACCGCTAGTATCACTTACGGCAGTCCAAGCCATGTCACCACGCAAGAACGTAGATGAAGATGCTGTGCCTGTGGTTGCTAGTTTATCTAGGTTAACTGAGTTTTGTGCGGGTGTAACTGTAGTGCCTACGTCATTGATTCCTACAACTTCCATCTTGTCGGAAGAAACCAAAGCAGACGTTAGCGTAAGGGTAGTGCCCGATACACTATATGCATCTTCCTGTTGCTTTACACCATTGATGGTTACGATTAATGACTGCTCAGTAGGAGCAACCCACGTTAACGTATGGGTAGCACTTGTAGAGCCAGTAACATTAAACCTCCTGATGTCGGAGGCTTTTAATCCTTTAGTACCTAGATAAGGCATTAAGTAATCTCCAGTACGCTAAGGAAGCATTCTAAATCTGATGCAGCTGAAGCGCTAACGCATAAATAATCGGATGGCTCTAGGTTAATGGGTTTATCAAAAACTAGAGTTGAATCTGCAGGGACAGGAAGAGTCTTTCCTACATGAAAGAATGTCGCGGTAGAGTTATCATAAACCTCTATAGTTGCGTCAACCTGACTTGAGCCGTCAATGTTAGATAAGTAAACTGCGTGAAGAACAGCTTCAGTAGCTGCTGGGCAGGTATACACAGTTGTTCTGCTAGTACCTACAGCTGCTCCTGCGTTTTTAAATGCGTTTGCCATTTTAGCCTCCTAAAGCTATAGCCATTGCAACTGCGGTACCTGCTGGATCATATAGTCCTGAGGGCACAGAGGCTGTAGCCCATGTCCCGTCACCTCTCCAAAAGGTAGACGAAGAAGCTCCTGTACCGCTGTTTAAGTTAGTTGTTGGTAAGTTACCTGTAACTCCAGTAGAGAGCGGCAGGCTTGTAGCATCTGTTAAATCAAAAGCTGGCGTTGCGTCAGCAGCTCCTAGACTCACTATAACTCCACCAAAGTCCACAGAGGAGTTAGCTAATGAAGAGTTGGGTATACTGCTTAGTCCAAGCTGGATTGTCCCAGAGGATGTTATAGGTGACCCTGAGTCAACGTCTATACCATCAGTACCTGTGATAGCAACGCTAGTTACAGTACCGCTTGATGGAAGCGTTTCAGCCTGCCAACCGTTAGTTGTATCGTATATAAGAGCTTGGCCGTCAGTAGGAGACATTGAAGAATGAACGTCTGACAACTGAGTTATAGGTATTGTTATGTCTGCAGTTCCGTCAAAACTTGAGCCCGCTATATTTCTTGCTGTCTGTAAAGCTGTGGCTGTAGACGCGTTGCCAGTTAAATCTCCTACAAAGCTAGAAGAGGTTACAGACGTCAAACCCGTGATGGTGGTATCTAAGTTTAGAGTTACCGATCCAGATGTTCCGCCTCCATTTAGGTTTGTTCCTGCTATTACCTCGGATATATCTCCAGAAAGAGTTTCTGCTTGCCATCCGTTAATTGTGTCATACACTAAGGCTTGCCCGTCAGTAGGGCTCATGCTAGAGTAAACATCAGATAGGTTGTTTATAGATATTGAAGCAGATGATCCTAATGCTGCTGTCTGGCCAGCGAATGTAACTGAACTATTAGCTAGTGAAGTGTTAGGAATGTTAGACAACCCAAGGGTTATTGTTCCCGTGCTAGTGATAGGAGATCCACTATCTACATCTATACCATCGGTTCCAGCAATAGCAACACTAGTGACAGTTCCCGTTCCTGAGGCTGTAGCAGGTACATATTCTGTTCCAGACCACTGAAGGAATTGACCAGTTGTAGGCGAGGTGCTAGAGACGTCAGAAAGATCTGCAGTTGCTATAGCTATATCTGCTGTCCCGTCGAAACTCTGTCCTGCTATGTTTCTAGGTGTTTGCAGAGCAGTAGCTGTAGAAGCGTTACCCGTAAGCTCGCCGACAAAAGATACCGAAGTGACAGACAGTAAACCAGTTATTGTCGTGTCTAGGTTTAATGTGTTTTCGTATGTCGCTGTATTAGGAACCGAGGTTATATTAGAACCTCCTAATACTCCGCCTATGTAATAGTTTTTAGCTTGACCAGGTGTTAATCTGTTATCTGACGAAGAGTTAGCAACATGCAGAAAATCGTTAACATTATCTAGTCCGCCAGTAGGACCACTACGAGGCGTCATCGTTGGTACGGTAATTGTTGCCATATTAACTAGTCACTATGTATGATGATCCAGAGCCAGCGTCTGTAGTAGACACGTAGGTTTTAGCTATGATAGATGCAACCTCATATTGAGAGTTGCTAGATATAGCCAAATCATTGCTAGGATCAAGGTAGAAGTTAGCAGTTCTCTTAGTATATCTTCTGTAAGAACCTCCACCAACCAAACCAATAGATTTGATTCTTCCTAACAGTTGAGAAAGCTGGTTAGCATATATCTCGTAATCAGGCTGCCTATAGTGAGCCTTCATAGTCGTTATAGAGTGCAGAAGTATTAGCTGCGGATTTACTGTTGCCGTGTCAGTATCAGCTGAGAAAGTTGTTAGACCGGCGTTGTACTCTAATCTAAATTTAGAGGTACTATCGTTTGGTACTGGCCACACTTCTATCTTAGCAGTGCCGCCGTCATCGATGACATCCCATCTTACGGGATCCATCTGATTTAAAACTGGAAGGTCGTTATGGCGGTGGACGCCAATTCCTATTTGCAGCTCGTAAAATCTTCCTGTACCCTGCCTCTGCATGGAAACTGTAAGAGGTTTATACGGGTCACAATCCGAGGGGAACGCGTAATAAGACGTTCCAGCAACAGTAGTGCCAGGAGTAGTGTCATTTATTCTTTTGGTAAGTAGATCTCCAAACTCGTAAAATAGCTGCTCCTGGGCACTTCTTAACGCTGAGTCTAATATACCCTGCTGCGCTATGGCAGCTGTTCCAGATGCGCTAAATCCCAGCCTCTGAGCTAGTTCTGTTCGAAGACTTAGAAGTGTTCTTGACATTCTTATCTTTCGCCACTATTGCGTCAAGCGCGCTAGTTAATCCTTCAGGGGGTCTACCAAACACGGAAAGTGTTGCTTGCTCTCCATAATTTGTACACAACCTAGTCCACTCTTCTTGAAGACTGTCTATCTCGAAAACGTCAGATAATTTTTCTTCAACAATTACCGTTGGTCCATATCTCTCTAAATAAAAAGGCAACTCATGAGACGGTATTTTTTTAGAAGGTTTAGTGAACTGATCGCCGTCGATCTTGATCAAAATCCTAGGTACTTGATACATAATTTCTCCCTAATAAAAAGAGGGTCGGGGGAGCGACCAGACTCCCCCTTCCCTAAGGTTTTACGCTTCGCTAAATAGAACTCCGTGGCAGTTCAAGCGGTTAGCCGTTAAAGCTCCACGCCATGTCATGCCCCAGTAGTACTCGTACTTGTTGTACTGGCGAGGCGGCTTCCGAGCAACCATGTCATTTCCTTCGATCGGTCGAAGAGCCATGTGGTTACTGTTGAGGAAGTAGCATCGTCGTTTCCAAGCATAAGTAGCTGAGCTATCTTTAGTGGTACATCCACCATCAAACGTCGGATCCCAAAGGATAGGAACACCCTGGAAGTAAAGACCGGTGAAAGTTCCACCGTTTTTAACTTCAACAGAAGCATCCATGTTCCAAGGCATCTGAGCCTGCTGGGTAGGCTGAACAGCGTAACGAGACACTGCAGCTTCAGTAGCACCGCGGAAGTGATCGATAAATGTAGAACCTGCGATGATAATGTCAGGGCTTCCGCCGTTTTTCTGACACTCACGCCACATTTTCGTCATTTCATCGAGCATAGTGGCTTCAGTGACGCCAGTGCCGGTAGCACCCGTGTCATTTAGGCCAGAACCGTCGTTCCAATGGTTGTTCCAGTAGTTAGAACCCGTGTGAGCAGTTTTAACAATACCGCCTACAGTGCTGGAAGTATCTTTGATGTTGACAATAAAGTCAAGACCGTTAATGATACGACCGCTTGAGCTCGAACCTGAACCACCCGGATCGATTGTTCCATCCATATGCAAAGATAGATCGAGAACCTCTTCAAACCCAAGGCGTAGAGTTTCCATGCCTTCGTTGAAGATGTTAGTTAGCTGTACTAAGCCAGCTGAAGATGAATTCCTCGGTGAGGAGTCCGTAACGATAATACCGTTACCAAGCAAGAAGTCTTCAGTGAAATAGAAACCATCGTGGGCAGAACACCAAGGCCAGTATGCTTGACGCACAGTGTCTCGAGTGTTATACGTAACAGTATCCGTGGTATTTTTGGTGGTCGCATGCTCACCAAACCACTGGAAGTTGCTATCGTACCCAGTTCGGATTTGCTCAACAATGTTCTCTTTACCGCCGCCCCAAGGTTTCTTTTTAGAAATCAAGGCTTTGAGCAGAGGACGTTCCTGAGCTACCTGATCGATAGGTTTATTTTTCAGATAGTTCTGAAGAGCTACATAACCTAGTTGGGTAATATCATTGCTGTTTAGGGCTGTATTCGTAGCCATTAGTTGATATCCTTTTTTAGTTTAAGTAGTTATCGATTGAACAGGGTTGCCGCACGAATGCAAATCTTGTGCTACTGGGCAGGCGGGTCCCAGCAATTACGCCTTTTACCTGTTGTTAAGTTGATCTAAGTGATACTGTAAGAACTCTGGCGTTACTTCAGCCGTTTTGAGGTCGTCAGCATCCGAAGATCCGCCGCTTGATCTACTAGGAGCTAGGGGCCCAGTATTTTTTCTAGCGTTTGCTCCTGGCGAGGCTAGCGACATTCCTCTGCTAAGAACTTCATATTCGTTTTGTAGAAGAGGTAGCCAACTACTTGGGTTAACCCCTGAGTTTACTATCTTTTCTCCGATGTCTAACATTATATCACGCTTGGACTCAAAGTCAGCATCTTTTGTTCTAATCCCGTTTTCCCACTCTTTAATAGCATTGTAAGCTTGGTTCTGCTCTTGCTCGTAAGCTGCAGTCTGCTGCTGAACAGAGTCGTTATATTCGTTAAAACTATTTTTCGACTGGTTTATAGAGTTTTCTTGTATTCTCTGGTGAGCTAACTTATTAGCCCAGTCCTGAGAAATCTCAAGGTTTTCTACCGCGTTGTTTAAGTCCTCGAAATCGGAGTAATTAGCTTTATCGTTTTCGGATTCAGAAACTCCTAACTTTTCAGCTATAGCGTTAGAAAACTCGTCTATCCTGCTTAGTGCGCTTCTAGCTGATTCCCAATCTCCAGAATTAAGATTTTTAAAAATATCTAAAGCGAAGTTAAGCTGATCAGGTTGCGTTCCAGATGCTAAAACATGATCTGCAACTTTGTTAGAAGGCATCATCTCTTCTATTTGCGTTTCTAAATCTTTAGTTCTAGAAACTAAATCTTTAAATCTTTCTTGAGCCTTAGGTTTTAAATTGCTTAAGATATCTTCATCTTTAATTTCAACCTCTGGAGATTCATTCTCCTCTTCTACCTTAGCGCTTGCGCTTTCTTCCGGCTCAACCTTTACATCGGCTTCTTCCTCTTCTTTTTCTTCGGGTTTAGACTCTTCTTTGTTTTCTGCTTCATCATACGTTGGAGTATGAAGATCTAACTCTACCTCATCGTCAGAATCGTCCTCTTTCTTTAGGTCGTCGAAAGCGTCAGCCAAAACATCTTGAGTGGATTGAAAAAGTTCTTCGTTACTTAATTGCGGCTCTGCCATGTTTTCTCCCTTAACTTAAGTCTTGTGGATCTCTATACTGGTTTCTCGATCTTTGGTTTACCCTGTTCTCTGGAGAGTTTTCCTGTCTAACAAATTCAGGCCTGGCTCTACCTCCAGGTTTAGGAGCTGGTTGACCACCCATTTGAGGATTCATAGCTCCCTGCATCTGCTCATTCTGCATCACGTACTCTTGAACATCCTCTGGCAGCGGCGGAATGAATTTTACCACGTCTATTCTCTCGTCAAACCTTTTAAAAGTTTCTTTGACTAAATTAATAAACGGGTTAAACTCATCAGGTATGCCTTGCATTCTCATAGCCTGAATAGCATCTATGTTTTGCATAATTATTGGCATTAACTCTACCCACCTCATCTGCTCCTGATTCTTGTCAGGCATCTCAGTGCTGCCAGCCTTAATTTCAACGTTGATTCTATCATACAATGTTTGCTTGTCAAGTTTAGGCCAAAAAGCATTTTGACCGACCTCTTGCATTACCATCTCTGGCGGCATCTCCTGAAGAAGTATTTCAGCTGAGAACGTAGCAACATCTTTTAGCCAGTCTTCTAATAGATCTACTTTTTCTCCAGTTCTGTTAGATAACCCTTCCTGCAAGATGTTAGCTTCAGTTGCTGTTTTAGATCTAGCCACCGAACCCCTAGCGGCATCGCCTAAACCACTGATCCATTCTATATCGGATCTAACTGATGATGTATCATAAATCATCGGGTTGAAAGGCGGTGTCGAAGCCGGTTGGAAAACCGTATTAACACCCGCGCCTGACGCATTAATTAATGCTATATCTCCAATAGTAGCGTTAGAAAATGTTTCTATATCTTCGTAGTTTATTCTGCTAGAGTCTGCGACATAAAATGGCGCGGCAAGGTCTCTATGCTTAGATGCCTGAGTCCGTATTGTCATGTACTCGTCTTGGAGATTTTCTAAAAGATCAACGTCTGATATTGGCCACTCTTCTCCATCTATCCAGTTAAGGCCTAGAATAAAGAATGGAAACCAAGAGTCTCCCATCTTTTGAGGATGGAAAGGAACTTTAATGTAGCTGTCACCGCCCTCAGCCCAAGTGTAAACTGTTTGCGTAATCTTATCCCAATACTCCCACACAGGGATAGCAATAGAAACGTCCTCGCCCTCACCTAGATTAGAATCTTTAGTCAATCTCTGAGGTATACCGTTTTGATTTCTTCTATAAGTTGAAAACTTTTCTAAATCTTTTTTGTCAAGTTGAAATCTAGACATAACCTCTTTAGGTGTCATCCAGGTCCTGTTAGCCATCCACTGAGCCTGTTTGTAATCCTGCAAAGTATCTAGAGAAGTATCCATCCTAAAGTCTTCAGGCCTTACTACGCCTAGGTTTAATCCTTCTCTACGCATCACAGTTACCTGCTGCTCAAGAGATTCAACTATCATGTTTTGCCTTTGAATTAAGGCGTCAGCATCTTCCTTTTCTACGTTGTCTTCTTGCCTAATGGTTTCTATCAGCGCTGCTAAACTTTCCTGAGCGTCGTGAAGCTGCCTACTTACTAACGGATCCTTGATGTAATCTCTTTGGTATGTAATCTTTAATATTCCAATCTTACTTACCATGCATGATCTTAGCACCTGCTTAGCCACTCTCTTTAGCTCAGCCTTTTTAAGGCATGAGTTTAAAACCAGCTCTAATGTTTCAGAAAACAAATCTGCTGTTCGATAATCGTAACCAGCTGGATCTATGTGCTGGTTAGGTTTTACAGCAATCTCTGGGTTCTTGGCATATATAAGTGGCAGCATGTTTTGAAGCGTGGCGTGAATAATGTTAGATTTTATTATTTTGCCGGCTTCTTGGTTAGCTTGACCAGGAGTAATTGTTTGTGATCTCCAGGTTGTTTTTCCTAAAGCATATCTCCTGCTGTGCTCTATCTCCCTATAACGTCTTTTCCATTTGCGATAAGATAAAGCTATATTATTTTGAAACTCCTTAATCAGCCCTTTCGAGCTTGTGGATATTTCTGGATACGTAGATGACGCACCCGTGATCTCTAAATTAGACATTATTGTAATCCTCGTAAAGTTCTTCTATCCTATCTAACCATTCTAGAGTAAATGGATTAGGATCAGTCTTCTTTGGTGTAGGTTTCTTAGACTTCGCTCTCTTGTGCATCAATCCATACCTTGTGGCGTCAAACAAGTGGTCTTCTGCTTTAGTGTCAATGTCTTCTATCTTTTTAGGATCAGCTGGTAAAGATGGTACAGTCCTTAACCAATGCTTGCAATCAGCAAAAACCTTAAAAGATCCGGCATTTAATCTGTCAACAAACTCGTTAAGTCCTTGGACTCTAGATCCTGGACCTTTCGCGCTTGGTTCCCAAAAAACACCGTAGTCATTAAACACGTCAGCAACAGATTTATGTCTTCCATCCTGCATAAATATGGCTGAATCTGCTATGTTACTTCTGAATTTTACCCCGTTATTTTTCTCTTTTAATTCTGCTTCTAATATCTCTTCTGCTATCAGCTCTATTGGTGTTTGAGACCCAACGTTAGGCCTGTCAGACCAATATCTCTCTCTGTACAGATAAACAACCCCGTCGTAATCTTGAGCAAACCAAACGCAGCCAGCGGGCGATTTAAACCCATGATCGTAAGATTTCCACCTTCTCCATTCTAAAGGTATTTCAAACGGCTCTACAACGTGCTCGAAAGGATTCCATATAGACTCGAAGTAAGCTCCAGGAGCTATATCCCAATCGCCGTCTAACCAAGCCTTTACCAACCACTCAGGTCCAGAAGCTTTAATTCTATCTATATACCCTGGGTCATTCTTCATTAGAGGTTCATTATCTGTAATCTTAGAGGGTATAAACAATTTTCCCTCTACCTCTTTATCGATGTACCTCTCTTTTACCCACCCGTGACCTGGGCCGCCAGGGTTAGCGCTAGCTCTAAACATCGTAGGAACACCAGCTGCCGACCTCATCGTGGCTTGTAACAAGTCTATAGGCTCAGGTGATGGCCAGTTTCCTAATTCATCAAACCCTAGGAATGTAACGGAAAACCCTTGAAGCTTCATAGCGTCGTTGTCTTCGTCTAAGTGCTTGAGCTGAAGTGTAGAACCTTTTGGGCTTACCCACTTTCTTTCTCCTACCTTCCATTCCCAACCTTCTTTTACAAATACCTGTTGACCTAATTTAACCAGCTCCCCTGTTTCCGGGTAAGTTCTACGGAATAATAGCCCGTGAGCATTTTCTCCGTAGAGCTCTGCATGTCTCCTGAAAGCCAGCAGCATTCCAACAGACTTTGACCCTCCTCGGGCCCCTCCGAACAGAATGTGAGGATGCTCACTATATACGAAGTCTCGTTGGGGTCCAGGAAGAGCAATCCATTTGTCTTTCCCACTTTTAATCCTCCTTTCTAGTTCAGAAGCAAGTATCGCTCTTATTTCTTCTTTAGGATAACTATGTACAAGAGTGTACGATAAACTCATTAAGACGGTGTTCCGGAGTATTTAACCAAAACAACGTAATCCTCGCTAAGTTGAAACATATCTCTTTTAGTTTGCGTTGGTTGGTTGTTAAAGAGTCTAGAAAATGTTCCTATGTGGTATATACCCCTAGATGATTCATAATCTATAGATATTATAGTAGATAGTTCAACCAAAGAAACAAGAGTTCCGGTTGCGTGAGTAACGTCTGATGTAGAGTAGTTGTTAACTCCTGCCCCTCTGGTTAAGCCTGTTAACTGGTTTGGTGGCCCTGCTAGACCAGTATAAGATATTAGCTCTGCATTAACTAAAACGCTACCAAACGGTGGAAAACCGCCAGAAGAAACTGCAATATCCATGTGCGTGGTTACACCGGCTGTCAAGCCTGAAGTTAGGGTGGCAATGGTTCTAATATCTTTTTCGAAACCAAAAATGTCTCCTACAGAGTAAGATTTTACGTTAGCAAAATACGTTGTAGGATCATCTAAGTTTTTATCGTCTACGGTGCTAGGTACAGAAGCGTAATCTAAAGCGTGCGCTGCACCTAAAGACCCGTAGTTTACATATATAGATTCAACCGGTTGTAACCGTTGAGCCATTACTAATACCTTTTATTGCCGCTAGGTACCTGATCGGAACGTTTTGGTTTTTTTCTACCGCCTGGAGCTTGCTGCTTTGGTGAGCTATCTGCCATCATCTGTGCCTGTGGGTGTAGTGAAGCGGCCTTTTTGGCAGCCGCGACGCCTGATTGATCGTATGGAAATTTTACTGTTGGCATTATGCCTCCTAATGTTGTGTTTCTGGTATTTTTTCTACGCCGTCCTCAAACTCCTTAATAAGGTCGACAAGCTCTGTGTCTGTAAGCTCTCTCATAGAATCGTTTATATTAACATTTTGGTCAATAGCACGCATAGATGGTACGCATCTTTCTACCAAAATACGAGCAGCCTGAACATCTCCGTCTTTAGCAGCAGTTGCCAGCACATCAATAACGTCTGGAAGATGCTCTGATATCTGGCTCCTTAACTGAGCCATCGTTTTTTGTGATTTACGTGGTCTACCCTTAGGGTTACCAGTCTGTCCTTTCTGCCAAGCCATTAGTAATTTACCGGAGACCCAGGAAATGCACCTCTTCGGCGTCTCTCCTCTTCTCTAGCCATTTGGTTACGCATGGCCTCGTCAACATTGCGTTGACCATACGGCCCGTAGCCCTCGTAACCGAAGTCAGCCCCAGAGTTATACTGGTCTAAGATCTCTTGGCGATACTTGCCTGGCATATCCTGGCTTCTCATCCTGTCTGCGATCATTGAACCTAAAGGCATTTCTTCAGTCATAGCTTCAGCTGCCGCTTCAGCTGCCCAATCCGTTCTAGTATGAGGAACATTACTATGCTCTATCATATTTCCGGCTCTAGTTGAATACCCTGGCATATTAGGCATACGGTTCATGTTAGCCATTCTCTCCTCTTCAGACGGTGGTGCAAACTCGTTACCAAGCCTTTCAGCGCCGCCTTTAATTGCTTGCCTAAAAATATCTAGTATATCCATTTTCTAATCCGCTAATTGTTTTAAGTATTTAAGAATATCGTACGCCGTACCTGCGCCGCCTGTTAGCATGCTTTTATCTAAAGATCTCTCAGCAGGACTACCTTGAGGTATTCCTAATGGAACATTTAACCTCTCTGCATTAGCTCTTAGTTTTCTAGCAAAATCATTTGCGTTTTGATGTTTCTCTAAAAGCCATCGATCAAATCCTAAAGCGTCATAATTAGAGTCTTCACCAAAATAAGCGTTAGGATCTTGAGGGTTTAGAGAACGGTCTATAGCTGCTGCTATCCTGTCTTGTAAACTTCTAGGGTCCGCATTCTCGTTTATCGAATCAACAGCAGAAGATATAGCCTGGCCTGCAGCGGAGTTATTTACAGCAGATTCAGCGTTCTTTACAGCGTCCATTATACCTTTAATATCTACATCAAAAGCGAATCTTTGTTTTTCAGGCTCTACAACTTGACCAACTTGCAAGGGTATCATGTTGTTTCCTCTAGGCATTGGACCTGTAGTCTCAGGCATACCATCCTCTACGTATCTACGCCTTAAGACGTCTTCTCCTCGCTTAGGTACACCCTCTACCATTACGTTTTGCCACGAACCTGAAGGATTTGAACTACCTCCAGTTTGAACACCTCCAGATAGCGCAGCTCTTCTGTCCGCCACCTTATCCCATATCTGTTGGTCAAACGCTATTTTCTTATCTAGCAGCGTATCTATAAAAGGAAAAATCTGCCCGAGCGCTCTATATCCATGTTCTTGGTTTCTATTCATTAGAATAATACCGGTCCAAAACCTGGAGGTGGTGGTGGCATACCTGGCTTAGGCCCTGGACCCGGACCCGGACCCATATCTCCGCCTCCTTGAGAATAAGGAACCTCTCCCCTGCCTCTAGTTCTAGAGATAATCTCCGTTAAGGGAGACATTCTCTGCGTTCTCCTTGGATCCCTAAACAACTCTGCGATTGCTTGAGCTTCTACTGACATGTTCACTCCTTTGGTTTTCTCCCATACCCCTATTATTATAGCACGGCAGCGTTGGATTATATAACAAACAGCTAGCTACCAGCAACCAGCTGGTTCCTATATATTCTTTATATTTATTACTATTCTTTACGTCAGCAGCGCAGCTGACTAGCTGAAGAGCAACGTAGCTGACGCATAGCTGATCACTTCCAGAATTTTTAGGAAATTTTAGAAAATAGCAACATGTTTATACCCGAAGTAAAAGCCCGATTTATACCAGAAAAATAGAAAATAAGTGTGTTTGAACCGGAACAAACCCCCGGAATATTAGTATTTAATTATATACTTACACTTGATTTATATGGGTCATGACTCTTCGGTATCTAACAATAATATTTTTTTATTAATGATCGAAAAAATCAAAGAATCTTTTATTGTACTTAAATTATTGGGCGTGATCTAATCTATATATCGACTGAAATTAATCAATCGATGAATTGAAAGGGAGTTTATTATGGACGTAAAATTATATTCACAGCGCGGTTCACGGCTCATTTGGATGACGCACAAAGACGATCTTGTCAAATATGGTTTTGGCCCGGGATCGCGGTTTGACGTCGAATTGTCTGATTCCAAAATGGTTCTCAAATCCAATCCGAGCGGGCAGCGGAAAGTGAGCGATAAAAAAGGCAAGCCGGTTCTCTGCGTGATCGGCCGCAAGCTGACGGACGCATTCGGGTTTGCCGGCAATGGCCAAATCGATATCTTGCACGCGAGCGCGAAAAAAGGCGAGATCGTTATAACGAAATAATCCACACAAAATTCTACGGGGATCCTAACGGGTCCCCTTTTTTTTTGCCATAATCCCGTTGAACGGTTTCTAACAATACCCGACTTCGCACAAGACACGGTAACTAACTTCGGGTTTCGAACAAGGCACGACTACGGGTTGTTGGCTGCCAGAATCCCAGAGAATATGCGTGTGTGCGAGAACCCGGAGTATCAGGTTGCTTAAAACAGGGGTTCACTACTAGTTTCTGACAGGCGCCCTAGTACTATCCCATAACCAAGACACCCACTGTTATATATTGTTATTCGTTGTATAAATATTATTAATTGTTTATATTTTGTTGGGAATATTATAATTATATTTCGATCTGTAATTATTCAAATCGAACAACCGGAGTATATCATTATGATTACATCAAGTTATAAAACCATGTACGACATGCAAGAGGCTGTGGCTAAAATCAGCAAAGAAGAGATACAGCTGCTTGAGGATACTTTAGATCAAATGGCTGAAGCATGTTACGCAGAGTATGGTTTCAGTACGTGTAACACCAAAGAGAAAATGAGATTGATCTACGTTCTTCTCGAGCGTTTATTAGTCGAGCAATCTATGGAGTCAGCCGAATGAAATTAACCATAGAGCAAAAACCAGGTAGAGAGGGTTATACGGTGTATGAATACGGTATATACCCAAGAAATTCAGTACTTGCAGGCCAAGAATCCAAGAAATATCGTGGAGTATTCTCGTCTGTACAGGAAGCCCAAGATAAATTTCCCAAAGCAACGACGCAGGGTTATCAGATGCCTGCAGAGGTTCCTAAGCATGCGCCACAGGGTTATTACGACTCTGACGGCGGATTCTATGACTGCGGCGAGTATTGGGGTGAAGATGATTACTAACCGATCTGTTTACGGAACCTGCACCCGATGCGAAGAAGGATGGCCTGAAGTTAATATATGGAAAAAGGATTGCGATTATCACGGTAAGATTATATGCGAGGATTGCGTAACCGAACTGTATATAGCGCCACAACACGAAGAACTTTATAACTGGCAATACGAGGACTAGAACTATGGAACACGAAACATTTAATTATGTGCATAAGCATTTACACGATGAGGTTCAAAGCAGGGTTGATCGTTTATCTAAAATCATCAAAGCGTGCAAAACGAAGTCTGATCTAGACGGTATGAGCGCGGACATAAAGCGTTTAACTGACGAAAGAGACCAGTTCATGAAAATGCAATCGGATATATTAAAGAATCATCGATCTCCTCAAAAGGTCGTCGACGAGGATGTCGAAAAGATCAAAAAGCGTATCCAGAACAACGCAGACAGTA
>WLWG01002514.1_pt1 | contig 13843 bp, 25 predicted proteins | sample 6712871 | NCBI WGS metagenome assembly WLWG01 (sample SAMN12718693, study PRJNA515312) | sponge metagenome | isolation source: marine sponge | host: Mycale hentscheli | place: New Zealand: South Island, Marlborough, Capsize Point | collected 2003-05-01 | reverse complement strand
CTCTTGGTTCTTTACCTATATCTTCTCCTCTTGATTCTAAGTTTTCTAAATACGCTCTTGTTTCTGTATTTAAGGTACTCATGACTTCTACCCATGATTGATCAATGTTGGCCACAAGACCAAAATCTTGAACCAATTCTTCAAAAGAAACTTTTTTATCTGGTAAAGCTTTTCTCTGTTCCGATACTATTTTTTTATAACCTCTCGTCACAAAATCCTTACCTAAAACTTTGTACATATTCTCAATCATCTTCAGTGATACAGAATTTTTGTAAATTGTTAAATCTTTCCAAGTCAATATAGCATTTCTTTCTTGAGCTTTGATTGAGTATCTATATTTATTGTCTCTCATCTTGACTCTAAAAAAAACATTTTTCTTTACTAACATTTCCTCTAAGTCTTCTCTAATAGATCTCGTTCTCCCCATTATTAACCATGAGCCTTGGCTCATATCTAGATGATAAATATTTCTAATAAACTCGACTTGACCATCACGCTCCGCGGGTCGCCATTCGATATCCTCGGAGTTCGTAATCTGTTCTTCTACTCTATTAACTACTTCCCAAACTTTTCTTGGGACTCTCTTCGATTGATCTAGAACAATTAAATTTTCTGCATTTTCCTTGAGTTCTAAAGCTTTCGATACATCAGCATCTGCCCAAGTATATATAGCTTGATTAGGATCCATCGCTATATAACTAGTATCGGAGTGAGAATAAATTTTCTCTGCCATCTTCCATTGAATTGTTGACATGTCTTGTGCCTCGTCAAAGAAAACAACTTTAAATTTTTTAATTTTTGGTGAGTCAACATAATCTCGAATAAGATCAGTAAAGTCTTTCTTTGGTCCCACATCTTTAACCATATAACCTGTCACACCATCAGTGAAATTTTCATACCCATAATCCTTATATTCTTGTAGACCTTTGGCAATATAGTCTAATTTATGTTTTACAATGTCTTTAGCGTATATTGCCCATGCCTCATCTAAACTTATATTTCTTCTTTTAGCTTTTTCTATAAGATGAATATACTTTTCATCATAGCTGGTGAAAAAGCTATCGTCATCGTTACTAACATTAATACTAATCCTAAGTACATTTGATACATTCCTCCAATCATTTTTACTCATAATATATTCTCTCGACAAACTCATTTGGCGAAGTGCGAAAGAGTGAAGTGTCGAAAAATTCTCTAATTGATTTGTAGGCACTTTAAAGCGGCTAGCAGCTCGTTGCTTTGCTTCATCAACTGCTTTATTAGAAAAAGAAAAGAAACCAATGTCATTGATATTGACTTCATCTTTTAGATATTCTTCTATCTTATTTAAAATGAAAGTGGTCTTACCTGTTCCCGGTGGACCGATGACCACGATAGGTTTACTCATTTTCTATTGTTTTTCTAATACTTACCCCTAACAAATAAGGTATTTGAGGGACTACGGAATTTCCTAAGCATTTAAGTCTGTCCACCCTGTTGGGTATCCCATGAGCCACTCGACCCACGTTGGGTTCAAACTCCCACCACCCTTGATCCATTGTTCCTTGTCCTTCTTCGCTACTTTCTGTGGTAGTAAATTGCGATCTGAATTTATTACGGCTTTGCCACTGTCTTTGTAGTCTCTCGCTGTCGGAGTCGGCCATCTCTCTGTTGAAAACACTTCTATCGCCATCTCCTCCTCTAGTTTGCCCCCTAACTTTCCTCTCCTGTCGATTCTCTTCTTGACTGTTTCCAAGTTCTCGTTCATTGCTGCTGATGCTCTCGGAGTCGGCCATCTTTTTATCTCCTCTTCTTGCACTGCTAGTGTCAGAGGTTTCCCCCCTTGAGCGTATTTCTTCGTTCTCTCCGTTGCTGAGTCTTGTGTCGGAGTCGGCCACATTAGATTGGGATGTGCCACTTGATCGTTGATGCTGATCGGCATTCCCTTTTCCAACTTCATTGTCATTCTCTCTTTGCTCGAAGACCCTCGACCGCAATGAGCGTCTGGTGTCCTCCATAATTGGACTAGTCTCCCCAATCCGATTGACCCGTCCACCCCGTTCTGATTGACCTTTCTGAGAGTCCCGTTCTTGGTCATATGGAACTTGTCGTTCTTCCCAATGATTGAACCTGTCGTTCCGTCCGCACTCATTGGAGTGGGCAATAATCCATACCCTTTCTCTTTGGTGGTTTGCACCGATGCTCGAAGCTGAAATACTAAATGTCCTTGTGGAGTAACCTTCACTCGCCAAGTTCTCAAGTACGGTGTCGAGACCGAGTTTAATGTGTCCACCAACGTTTTCTCCAATAACCCAAGAGGGCCTGAGTTCTTTGACAAGTCTAAACATTTCTGGCCAGACGTGTCTCGGATCTTGCTCACCTTTTTGCTTACCTGCAACGGAGAAAGGTTGGCAAGGATATCCTCCTGTGATGATGTCGATTCCTTTTTCTCCTGAAATAATTCCGTCTGATTTAAGTCTGTCATAATTTAACTCCTTTACATTATCATAAACAGGCACTTGAGGCCAGTTCTTATTTAAAATCTTTTTGCAATATTTATCAAAATCACAAAAAGCGACTGTTTCTACTAATTCGGCACTTTCTAATCCTAAAGAAAATCCTCCAATGCCACTAAATAAATCTAAATGTCGTAAGGTCAAAATGGTATCTCCTCCTCTTCTTTCTCTTCTCTTTTCATATCTGGTACATCCAATTCAATGTCATCAGATATAATTTCGTTTATTTTCCAAAGCCTAACTTTGATTTTCTTTATCATTTTAGTTAGATCTTTTGCTTTATATTCTTCTCTTAATCTTACTGTAACCCATGCTCGTGATTCTTTAAAGTCATTTCTTTTCAAATGATCCATTAAATCTTTTAAAGCAAAATATGTTTCTCCATTTTCAGAGTAAGATTTTCCTAAAAAAATATCTTCAAACGATAATGCTTCTCCTTGATGTAAAATAAATTCTTCCAGTAACTCTTTAAACTCACCTTTCTTCGTCACTTCTTCTGGTGGATAGTCGATAGAAATATGTTCCAACAATTCTGTATAAGCCTGATTCCATTCATTCATAGCCATATTTGGAATGCCTCTATTAAGTTGCTCAATACATGCTTGAATGACTTTCTTATGTGTCATTAGATCTTCTGTTGAAGATAATTCAATTCTGAAATCATCGACATTGAGAAAGTAACGAGGTGGGTCAGATTTATAAACCTTGAGATCAGAATAAACTGGATGCTCACGATCATTTTCTCCGCCCACCCCGTACTTTCTCTTCTTACAGAGCCTCTTGTTACAGAGGGATTCAATAGGAGGCTGAGTGCATCTGTAAGAATATCTTGGTGCCCCATTTGAGTCACTTTGAGACACCTGCTTAATGACAACTAAAACCTCGTCAGATTTTAAAGGAGGCTGTACGTACTGACGATTATAGTCCTCAATAAGATTTTTATAATTATCGGGATCAAATTTACGATAATAAACCCCAATATTAAATAACGCATTATTTCTACCACCTTCTCCTATACCATCTTCAGTTAAAATTTGAAGACAAGGTGGGCCATCTTTAATAACTTCATTTTTGAAATCTGTTTTTATTTTACTCAGATTAGAAACAACATATTTTTCATATAATTGAAAAAATTCCTCTAAAGTAGCTGCTGTACCATCTTCTTTAATCGCATATCGGTTACGTCCATGATAAGGGAGATTAATCCAACTACCTGTATCTCTTTTTTCCTCTCCCTCTCTTTGAAAAAGTTTAATTTGTTTAGGAAAAACTTCTGCACTAGGGTAACCTAAAGCTGTCGTCATTTCACTAAGCTTCATTTGTATTTCTTTTGCAGTTACCTTTTCTTTCATAAAAAGATAAAGATGTGCTCCTCCACTTTTTGATAAACACATGGTTAAAGGAAATTTTTTCTTTTGAATATTTACTAATAACTTTTTATGATCTAAAGGATAAACATCAATATCAATTGCACCGAATAAACATTCATTATTATCATCAATAGGAACGATACCCATAGCCGGATATTCTCCTTTTAAATGTTGTTCAAATTTTTGAATGGTCGGCGGCTCGTGGACCGTCTTCATATGAGCCTCTACCTTTTTACCATTTTGAGGTTCATTTGATTTTTCAAAAACTCCATGAGCTCTCTCTAAACCCGTAAAAATATTTTTAAATTTATTTACTAATTCTAAATTCATTTTGCCTCCGAATTTAAAAGCTAGCCGAGTTTATCGGCTAGCCATACCTTTATGTTTAAAATGGTAAGTCAGTGTCTGCTTGTGCAGATGACCCTTGTGGGGCAACTTTCTCATCATCTCTTTGAGGTGTTGAATCTACCTCTCCCGCGTGTATTTGTTTTTCAAACATCATCGCATCTTCATAAATGGCTTGTATGCTTTTGTGACTCAATTCATCAATCCATTTTCCTTCAGAGATAATCCAACCAAACCATTTACCCTTATCATTTTTTTCTCTCACAGTTTTAAGAGAATAAGAACGAGCAAAATCTTTTGGTTGATAAACTTCATCACCATCTACTCTTCTTTGATTAGACATAATGGAGTTCCATGTTCTTGATTTTTTTAATTGTGTTGATTTCATTTTAATAATTGCTTTTGTCCACATTCCTTCTGGTTCCAATACAATTACGTAATGTTCAGCAGTGTTTTCAATATAAGTATCTCCTCCGACAATTCTTTCTTTATTGTCTTCGCCACGAACAACTTTTCCTTCTCTTTTCATTTGTTCGAATTGACTTGAAGTATATATATTAATAGGAGCCCCTGTACCTTCTCCTCTTTCTGCCCATTCAACATATCTTCTTCTATAGTAAACAGGAAGAACAGTTAATTCTTCGTATGCTTTTTTTGTGACAGTATTAAATATCATCCCAGGTTTAGCATCTTTTATATAATCTTCATCAGTATCATCTACTTGAGGAGATGTGTCCCCAATAATGTTTAAATAAGGTATTGCAAAGTCTTCTGCACCTCTCTCTGATAATGAAGCACCTGTCTTCTTTAGTAAGTCGTTTAATGCTATCGCATTTCCTGTTTCTTTTTTTGCTACTTGCGCTTTTTTCTCGGTCATATTATTTACCTTTCTTTATGTTTATTTTATGTCCCACAAAAACTCCAAAAGTTTCCATAGGAAGTTCTTTACCACTCTCAATCATTTCACGAATGAAACCCTTTAGAGTCATAGGCTCAACTTTAATATTACGATCAATATCAAAGCCTTTTTCCAAGAAGCTTGTATACATTTGATTAGCTTTTTCATCTTCTGCTCTACCAAATTTTACAACAACTTGATTTTTTATAATGTCATCATAGCCTTTATCACGAAGCCATTGAAAAGCTTCTTCTTGTCTGTCTTTAGCTATGCTTCCAGTATAAAATGGTTTGATGTCAACTGCTTGACCATCTTTCATCTTAATAGAAGTAACTCCTCGTTCTTCCATTAATTGTACAATCAATTCATTCTGTTGACGTAAACTATCTTTTTTTGATTTAATTAAAAGTTCAAGATTACTTATCTCTTCTTCTGATTTTAAATAATCTTGACAAGCTTTAGAAATGGGGTCGACTTCATTGACCTCAAAATCTTTTTTATCTCTTCTAAGATCTAGGGTCATATTGCTTCCTCAATTCTTGTTCTTTTTTATTTTTTATGTCTACCAATTGCTTATCATAAATTTTTTGTGCGATACCAATTGCCATAAGCTTAGTAAAAGAATCCATAACTTTATCTTTTACTTTTTTTACATCTTTCTTTTCAAGATTCATTTTGTCTATCTTTTGTAATGCATCTACTGTCATCTTTATAATGTTCTTATCTGATCTAGAAAATTCTTTATCAGAAATTTTAGCAGCTATTGCATCAGCGACAGCATCTTCTGTACTTACAGTTGCGTCACAAATGGTGTAACTAACAATAGGACACTTCTCATAATTTTTAGTGATGTCTTGTCTGCTTGGAACAGTATGTAGAATTATTTTTTCGTCCTTCTTGACTGTTATGTCATGTTTAGGATAAAAAACTGCCATGCCACCTTTCGTCTTTTTATGATACGTTATTACGCCATTTATCTTATCGTGTTTCTCGGTCATTTTTTTTTGCCTTTCTTATTCGTTCATGTCGACTCTGATAGGAAAGTAATCTCTTTCTAATCTATCATATTTCAACATATTATATCTACCATGAAGAATATATGAAACCACACTTGTGGTCAAGCCAATAAGTGCGGGATCTCCTACTAGTAATATATAGTCTGTATCTTTTATGTTTTTCAGCATACTTTTTAATTTTCTTATTGTAGGCTGAGGAGACATAACCACCTGTTTTTGACCCTCGAATAAAAATATTACCTCACCAAATCTTTTGGCTTTGGAATAATCAAGCGATCGTATTGTACCATCAGGATATTTTCTCATTACATCTTGTACAATATAAACTTTACTTTTTTCATCATTCATAATAATTTCTTCCTTAGAATAATTTTATAATCATGTTATTAGAAAAATACAAGTTTAAAACTAAACCTATGCAGCACCAGTTAATTGGCTTAGGTGCAATGATGTCTCAATTTGAGAATCATAGTCCTGAGTATGCTTTATTTATGGAAATGGGTTGCGGTAAAACTAAGGTACTTATTGATGGTGTTTCTATTCTTTATGATAATGGAAAAATCGATCAATTGTTTGTCGTTTGTCCTAATGGAATTAAATATAATTGGCGTGATGAATTAAAAAAACATTTAGCAGATCATATTGAATTTGAAGTTCATGTTTGGGAAGGTGCAAAAACTAAAAAAGAACAAAAGGAAATAAAAGAAAAATTATTTTCTATTAATCAAAAATTAAAAATTTTAATCATGAATGTTGAAAGCATCATTACTGCTTATGGTTCAAAGGTTGCTGATAGTTTTAGTTATTCCGGAAAAACTTTAATGTGTATTGATGAGTCTACAATTATTAAAAATATGTCTACGAAAAGAACAAAGCGTTGTATTAAAATCGGTAGTACCGCTAAGTATCGTGTTATATTAACAGGTTCACCTATTACAAAATCACCAGAAGATTTATACGGTCAATGCGCTTTTTTGAATGAAGATTTATTAGGGTTTAGTTCTATTTATTCTTTTAAAGCTAGATACTGTGATCAAGTTAAGTTATCTTTTGGTGGGCGTAGTTTTAATAAAGTTACTGGATATAAAAGACTAGACGAACTTACAGATAAAATACGGCAATTCTCTTATCGTGTCACTAAAGATGAAGCGTTAGATCTTCCTGATAAAATTTATATGAAAAGACGTGTTCCCATGAATGAAAAACAACTTAAAGCTTATGTTCAAATGAAGAATTTAGCATTGGTCCAGTTAGAAGAAGGGGAACTAACTACGGCCACCCTGATTGCTCAATTAAAACGACTTCATCAAATTGCGTGTGGTTATATGACAACTGATGAAGGTGATATTATTGATTTTTCTGAGAATAGATTAAAAGAATTACTCGATACAATTGAGGAGGTCGATGGAAAAGTAATTATTTGGTGCTCGTATCGCCATAATATTAGAAAAGTGATTGAAACTTTAGATAAGAAGTTCGGATCGGGGTCCGCGGAGGGTTTTTATGGAGAAACTCCAAGCACAGAAAGACCTAAAATATTAGAAAAATTTTTAAATCCGAAACATCATATGAGGTTCTTGGTCGGTCACCCTCGGACAGGAGGATATGGACTGACTTTGACGATAGCTAAAACCATGATTTTTTATTCTAATGATTATGACTTAGAAATAAGAGAGCAGGCGGAGGCCAGAAATCATCGTATTGGAACAGAAAGTAAGGTAACATACGTTGATTTAGTTTGCGAAGGAACTGTAGATGAAAACATCTTAAAAAGTCTTCGGCAGAAAATAAATATAGCAACCCAAATAATGGGAGAGGAGTTTAAAAAATGGTTGATTTAAGTGAAGCGTATAAATTTGTCAAAGAAGATGAATTAAAAAAAGCACTTAGAAATATTCTTCTTTATTGTAAATTTGATACAGCAGAAAATTTATTAGAATCTGTTGAAATTGTAGAAAAATTTTTACAAGAAAAAACTAAAGAGGAATAAATATAATTTTGAATTCTATTAGAAAATATCGTTTAAAAAAAAGACCGGTATATGAAATTACCGATAAACGTGCTTCAGAACGTTATAAAAATGAAGAAGACAAAAGAAGAAGAGCAAGAAAACTTGCAGAAAAATTAATGGGTAAAAGTTATTTTACTAATATGCAAGAAGTTATGCTTCAAGCTGCAATAGAAATGCAGGAAAGGAAAAAAAATGAAACATAGTTATTTTAAAATCCCAGGGTGGTTTAATTATTCAGAAACTTATGACATCATTGTTGATCAAATTAAGGATGATGGAAAAATCGTAGAGATAGGCTCTTTTTTAGGAAGATCTACTCATTATTTAGCTACCTCTTTGTTTAATGCGAACAAGACTAATGTAAAAATTTATTCAGTAGATACTTTTGAAGGGTCTTCGGAACATGCAACATTAAAATTACCAAAAGATTTTTCATCAACCTTTAAAAATAATTTAGAATTTTTTATTGAAAAAGGAATGGTAACTGTTTGCCAAGGTAGATCTGATTCTGAAGAAATTTTAAATCAATTTAAAGATGAATCTGTTGATTACATTATGGTTGATGGAGCTCATGAATATGAACCAGTTATAGATGATATAGAAAACTGGTGGCCTAAATTAAAAGTTGATGGTGTGATGTTTGGAGATGATTATAGTCTACCTTCTGTGTCAGAAGCAGTTCAATCTACCCTTTCTAAGTCAAATATTAAAGGTTTAGGTGTAAATATGAGTCATGAACAAACTTGGTATTCAGGTAAAACCCTTGAAAAACTTAAAATTTTTGAGAAATTAGTTCCGGGGCAGAATACTTTAAAAAAGTAAATAATTTTCTATACTCAAGCTATGGATTATCAACTTGAGTATGTCGTTTGGAGAGACACTGTCGAAGAAGAGTCTGGATGGCACACGTATGGTGATATGAAAAAATTAAAAACGGCTATATGCGATGAGGTTGGATGGGTTCTTCAAGAAAATAAAGATGAGTTAAAGTTAATGGCTTCGATGATTAGAAAAGATAAAGAAGGTGGTCGTACAGTCGTGCTTTATAAAAGCTCTATTATTTATAGAATGCAAATACCTTTGAAATTGTATTCTGATGTCAAACAAAAGATATTCAATTAAAAACAATTTATTGAATGAAAAACACGCAACAGGTGTTATTTCAGAACTCAAAGCAACACAATTTTTAATAAAAAATGGTTTTTTAGTGTTTACGAACACTTCTCCGAATGGATTGATTGATATTATTGCAGTAAATGATGATGGAGAAGTTTTTTTAATTGATGTTAAGACAATTACTCATAGAAAAAAGTATAAATATCCTTCCAAAAAAGAAATTAATAGATGTCCAACTTCAAATCAAAAGAAAATGGGAGTAATTTTAATGATGATTGATGATGAAAATATAAAGTTTTCACCAAGTAACTGTATTTTAGCTAAGATTATAAAAAAAATACAATGTCAATAAATTTATTTGATGTTTTTAAAAATAAATGTGTGGAAATTTATATCAAGAATTTGATATACTGAGATTTCGCGCGTACGCACGTATGTATAATGTAAATTTTAAAAAGGAGTGAAAAATGGAAACAAAACCATTCAAAGATAATTTAGTAAAAAGATTAACAGAATTAGAAATTAACAAAATGACAGAAAAACAATTACAAGAGCAATATATTAAATATCTTCAACAAAGATTATTAAAAATGGACGATAAAGTCTGCACTTGTGGTGGAAGTAGGGTATAAACCCTACTTCTTTATTCGTTCGAACATCATATTGTGGTATTCTTCCACAATCATTTCAAGTTCAGTCGGAACAGATCGCCTAGTTTTAAGACACATTTCTTCCAACATTTTTCTTGTTTTAGCAGATATCATTTGAGATACCCACTTACTTTTATCTTTACTCATTTTTTCTTTTTTCTCCTTTTTTTCTTAGCTGCTCTTTTAATTTTAGCGGCACCTGTTGGCGGACCATGACGCATTGGCACTGCATTACATGATCCAATAGTTTTACCCATTATATTAGATCCATCAATTTATTGATGTCGTGAAGCTCGTTTTGTAGTTTTGTGATTTCGTGAGTAAAACGATCATTCACTAATTCCACTTTTGCTTTGCCTCGAACTTTAAAATACTTTTCTAATTTTATAAGTATCTCTTCTTTTCTTTTGGCGTGTTTATTTAGCCATGTTTGTTCTGTCTCGTTCATTATTCTTTCTCCTCCCATTTTTCTATTATTTGTTCTTTGGTTGAATCATCAATATAATAAACAACTCCATTTATTGTGATATAAACACAATCTTCTGATCTTACGTCTATTTTCATTCTTCTTTCCTTTCTTATATTATTTTATAGCCTTTTACAATAAATGCTACAGACACTTTCTTATATATGTATACGTGCGTATGCGTATGCACTAATGCAATTTTTATTTAATGATAATGTCTTAAAAATTATTATAGTAATAGAGTGTATTTATAAAATGCACTCCTCCTTTAATAAGACGATAAGGGGTTTTCCTAATGAAAGCCCCTTATACTGATTTTGATCTAAAGACTTGGAATAATTGAAAGATCTCTCAAATTTGTATGAATTGCCCCAACGTCATTTCCTTCTTCATCTGACATAATCATTAATTCAATATCTTGTTTCATTTGTTTGACACCAAAAGGCTTATTAAGATGAAGGACAATTCCATGTCCATCGATTTCACCCTCTCCCCATTGGTCATGAGGTTTGAAAGTAACTTTTGTTATTCTCATATTTTTTAAAAAATAATTTGTTTTCATTTCCCATTCTTTAATTTTACTTTTTTTCATTTTTGGTAGCCTCCTATTGCTACAGACACAAAAGGAGGGAAAACTTAATTTCCCTCCCTTAAAATTATTTAATGACCATATAAAGAATCAGTCTCGTATTTAGGGGCATTGTCCCACTTACTGCCATAAGTAAAGCCATATAAAGCAATATGGTTATTTCTACCCACTCTTTTTGTCATGGTTTCCCCTTTTTCAATCCTTGTTGGTTGAACTTTGTTTCCATATGACCCATTTTGTTCGACATATTCTTTTTGTACTTTGACAATTTCAATTGTTTGTTTGCCTTTTAGAGCTACAACTTTAAAAAAGTCAACATTGGTTTGATCATATCCCCAAGAACAGTAAATAAAGTCACCGATTTGATAATCGTGCCCTTGGCTTCTTTCTTTTCTTCTTTCGATCACAGATTGTTTTTGTGAAATTCTTCTTTCAATAGCTTTTTTGATTGTGTCGTCCATTTGTTTTAAATCTTTAAAACGATAATGCCAAAAAGGTTTTTTTGTTTTTGGTGTATGACAACAAGCAACCATTTTTATAGTATCTGCGAATATTTCTAAATCGTTTAAATCATCTTTTATAATATGATCTGTATTATATTTTTCGTAGTTGTTTGGTATTATTCTCATAATTTATAGCCTCCTATTGCTACAAACACTTATATATACGTGCGTATATGCGTATGGCACTAATGCAATTTTTATTTAAAAAAATTTTTTGAAATCCAGGTTTTTAAGTAAAAATTTTTGATTTTTTAAATTGCTATAGACACCCAAAGAAATGGGGGATTAACCCCCAAAATCCTTTTTTATTTGTTTAGCTTCTTCGATATCTCCCCATTGAGTTCTGATCTCATCAAAAGATAATTGAAAAGGATAGTTTGCAAGGAAGGGTTCAAAGTCGTTTATATCTTCCCCTTGCTCTTGGATTTCAATGACATTCTCTTGAGCAGAAAAAATAAGATCATTAATTTTTTTCATTTTTTCTAAAAGCTCTAATTTCTGCTCAGTAATATATTTTTGACTTCCTAATTCTTCTAAAGTTTTATTTATATTCATATTTTATAGCCTCCTTAATTGCTATAGACACTCAGAAAGAAAAGGGGTTTAAACCCCTTTAATTTTCTTTTCAATTTCTTTTAATTTTTCATCATTCGCTTTTAATCTTTTATTTGCAAAATTTATTTTTCGATGCCAGAAATTTATATAACTTTCAATTTCTTCTTTTTCGTTTTGAAGCTTGAAAAGTTTTTTTTCTTTTTCTGACATTTGATCAATGTCTTTTTGTGTCACTGTCATTTGCTAACCTCCTCTTCTTCTTCTGCTAAAGAATTAATTAAATTCCAAATTAAATCCCAATCGTTGTCATTTTCTTTTTCTTCCCAATATTTTAAAAGGGTTTTATCTGTTCCATGAAAAACAGAAATTTTTCCTTGATCGTAATCAAGTAAAATTGACGCTTGTCCTTTTCTTTTCATATTAAATAGCCTCCTTAATTGCTATAGACACTCAAGACAAAAAGGGCTAAGAAGCCCTTTTCATTCTTTCAATGATTGATTTTAGTATAAGTTTAGAAGCCTCGTTGATAGTGTCTTCTTTAATTGCTAGGTGTAAATCTTCACTAAGCCAATTATATAAAAAATCAAATTCATCTTTTTTTAATATTACTGCTTCATAATTTTTATGAGTAAATAATATTGCTTTTGATTTTCTCTCATGAGAAACAATATTTAAAAGAGTATCTAAAAGAACTTTCTTTGATATTTTTTCTCTTTCAAATTGTTCGACTAAATCATTTAAATCATTAATTAAACTAGTCATTAATATTTTCCCCCCATCCTTTTAATTTTCTAACTAAATCATAAGCAGAGTTATCGTCTAAAATATTGGCTAATTCATAATTTAAATCGTCTTTTTCTTCTTGCGTCTTGTCCTTATGTAAATCAATTAATTTATCCTCTAGGGTTTCAATTGTGTTTACTAGATTTTGAATATCTTCATTTTGCTTTTTAATATCCTTTTCAAGATCTTTTTTTATTTCTTCAAGATCAATTACTATTTGATGTGCCTTATGAACTAGATATAAAAGTAGGAGATACTTTTATTGTTAATAATAATTCCATCAAAGCGATCTCAGTTGAGAATGTTGGTGGTAGAGATGAAAATCTTATAATTAAAGGAGAACTAGATGGTAAATCCACAAAGGGGGGAACTTCAGGTAAAACTGGGGAAGGAACTTCTAAAAGCAAGACTAACGATTGATGCACTCATTCGGATAGAGAATGCTAATGGATGTTCTGTTGTGCAGACGGCACAAAAATTAAGTGAAGGTAAATCCACTATCACAGAGATAGTGAATGTAATTCAACCTGCTTTAAAAGGTGCTGGTAATAATTATAACTCTAAGGATGTTTCTAAAATGGTATGGGAAGCTGGTCTTATAGAAGGTATGAAGGTTGCTGGTGAAATACTAACAGTTGCTCTAACAAGTGGACAAGAGAATGTGGGAAACGAACAAGCAGAGGAAAAGCCAGAGACATAGATTGGAGAAGATTGATGGAGATAGGTTTAGGTATTGTGGGTCTTTCTCCAAAGGATTTTTGGAATATGTCAATTATTGAATTTTACTCTGCTTTAGATGGATTTAAAGAATTTAACACAGACCAATCTAAAGCACCATTAACTAGGGCACAATTACAAGATATGATGGAAAGGTATCCAGATTAAATGGCGGCAACAACAGTAGATACCTTACTGGTTCGCATTGAATCAGACATGAGTGGGATAAGGCGTGACCTGAAACGTCTTGAAACTCAAACAGGACAAACATCTAAAAAAGTACAAGGCAATATGTCTAAGATGGGGACTGCCATCAAGGGTGCGCTTGG
>WLWG01002510.1_pt1 | contig 13861 bp, 13 predicted proteins | sample 6712871 | NCBI WGS metagenome assembly WLWG01 (sample SAMN12718693, study PRJNA515312) | sponge metagenome | isolation source: marine sponge | host: Mycale hentscheli | place: New Zealand: South Island, Marlborough, Capsize Point | collected 2003-05-01 | reverse complement strand
GCTAAGGCCGGACACGGCGGCACGCTCGACCCTCTGGCTACAGGACTCCTGCCCATCGCCTTTGGTGAGGCGACAAAAACCGTCTCTTTCGCCATGGACGCAGAGAAAACCTACCGCTTTGATGTTCTCTGGGGCGCCGCAACCGCGACCGATGACCTAGAAGGTGAAATTATTGCGCGGTCAGATGTCAGGCCCGGACCGACAGAAATCGACGCCAGCCTAAAAGGCTTTGTCGGTCATATTGAGCAAATTCCTCCGAAATTTTCAGCGATCAAGGTGAACGGGCAACGCGCCTATGACCTGGCCAGAGCCAATCAAGAAGTCGATCTAAAGCCACGGACAGTGCGGATCGACCGGTTTGAGCGCGCTGACGTTGATCTGGGACCAGATCATGCGACCTTTGAGGTGGATTGCGGCAAAGGCACCTATATCCGGGCTCTCGTGAGGGATTTAGCCCTGGCCTTGGGGACCTATGGTCACATCACCGCTTTGCGCCGTACCCGCTGCGGCCCGTTTGACGAAAAGATGGCGATTTCCCTGGATAAACTGGAGGCTTTAGGGCATAAAGCCGCCGGCTCTGGGATCCTTCTCCCTGTTGCGACCGTGCTGGACGACATCCCGGCACTGGCCCTGACCGAGGAAGAGGCCCGCCGTATGAGCCACGGCCAATCCGTTTCACTTTTTGCCGTGGCCAACCGCACCCCCATAAGCGGACTAACGCCAGGCACTGCCGTTCAGGCCGTGTGCGGGGATCGGTTGATTGCGGTGGCCACCGTTGCGGACGGACTTGTTAAACCCGTGCGTGTTTTGAACTGCTAATAGCTTTTAAGGAGTACCCGATGTCGATTACTGCTGAACGCAAGCAAGAACTCATCAAAGAATATGCCACCAAAGAGGGCGATACCGGATCTCCGGAAGTTCAAGTGGCAATCCTGAGTGAGCGCATCACGAACCTCACCGACCATCTAAAAACACACGGCAAGGATAATCACTCACGCCGTGGTCTTCTCATGATGGTTGGGCAACGTCGTCGCCTGCTCGACTACGCTAAAAAGAAGTCGCAACAGCGCTATGAAACGTTGATCAGTCGCCTGGGACTTAGGCGCTAAACGGTCGCGATCGCGCCAACTGATAAACCGAATGAACTGGCCTGCCAGAGTTGGAATAACCAGCGGTCAGACCCGGATGAGCCGGGTCTGGTTGACGCTGTTTGCCGACGTGCAGCGGACGGCCGGGCTTAATGAAACTTTAGAACACCGCTGCCTGTAGGGGGCCGATAGCCACCTGTCTCGGAGACAGAGTGGTTCGCACGTTTGGTGCCGGCCTGTAGGAAAAGGAAATCCTGATATGTCTATGTTTACAACGCACCGCAAAGAAATCGAATGGGGCGGACGCACACTCGTTTTAGAAACCGGAAAAGTAGCGCGACAAGCCAATGGGGCCGTGATCGCGACTTACGGAGAAACATCTGTATTGTGTACAGCCGTTGGCCAACGCTCACCGAAGCCTGGCATCGACTTTTTCCCGCTTACGGTTAACTACCAAGAAAAGACATACGCCGCCGGTAAGATTCCGGGCGGCTTTTTTAAACGCGAAGGCCGGCCAACAGAAAAAGAAACTCTGGTCTCCCGTTTGATCGACCGGCCGCTTCGGCCGCTGTTCCATGAGAGCTATCGCAATGAAACCCAAGTGGTCTGCACCGTGCTCTCCCATGACTTAGAAAACGACCCCGACATCATTGCGATGATCGGCGCCTCAGCCGCTCTGACCATTTCAGGTATTCCTTTCCTCGGCCCCATCGGCGCAGCGCGTGTCGGTTACAAAGACGGCGACTACGTACTGAACCCGCTTATGGGCGACCTTGAAGAGTCTGCGTTAGACCTGGTTCTTGCCGGAACACGTGAAGGCGTCTTGATGGTCGAAAGCCAAGCCAACGAACTCTCAGAAGATGTCATGCTCGGCGCCGTCAACTACGGTCACGACCAAATGCAGACAATCATCGATGGCATTATCGGCCTAGCAGAACTGTGCGCGAAAGAGCCGTTTGACCTTCCTGAGCCACCAGCCGAGCTCGTCACGGTTAAAGAAAAATTTGCAGCCTTCGCCGGCGAAGTTGAAGCGGCCTATCAGCTACAGGTTAAACAAGACCGCCAAGAAGCCTTGTCAGTTGCAAAGAAAAACGCTGTTGCAAGCCTCGGCGACAATGACGCCGAGCTGGCCGTTGCCGGTAAGGTCTTCAAGAAAATGGAGCAGGACATTGTCCGTGGCAGCATTCTCAAGACCGGAAAGCGTATCGACGGTCGCACGACCGTCGATGTTCGGCAGATTGAATCCGAAGTCGGCGTTCTCCTGCGCGCTCACGGTTCAGCGTTGTTCACTCGCGGTGAAACTCAAGCTTTGGTAACGGCAACTCTCGGTACCGGTCGGGATGAGCAGATTATCGACGCGCTCGAAGGAGAGTTCCGCGAGCACTTTATGCTGCATTACAACTTCCCTCCGTACTCCGTTGGCGAGACCGGCCGTATGGGCGGTGCCGGCCGACGTGAAGTCGGCCACGGCAAGTTAGCCTGGCGCGCCATTCGTCCGTTGCTCCCACCCAAAGATGCGTTTCCCTATACCCTGCGCGTGGTCTCAGAAATCACTGAGTCCAACGGTTCGTCCTCCATGGCGACAGTCTGCGGCACATCGTTGGCTTTGATGGATGCGGGTGTGCCGTTGGGCCGCCCGGTTGCGGGGATCGCGATGGGCTTGATCAAAGAGGGTGAAGACTTTGCCGTGCTGTCCGACATTCTCGGTGACGAAGATCACCTAGGCGACATGGACTTCAAAGTTGCCGGAACGGATCAAGGCATCACCTCTTTGCAGATGGACATTAAAATTACGTCCATCACCAAAGACATTATGGAAATTGCTCTCAATCAAGCCAAAGGCGGTCGTCTGCATATTCTCGGTGAGATGAGCAACGCGATCACCTCATCACGGGAACAGGTCTCTGGTCATGCGCCTCGCATCACCACACTGACAGTGCCTAAGGACAAAATCCGCGACATCATTGGTACAGGCGGCAAAGTCATCCGTGAAATTCAGGAAGAGACCGGGTGTAAAATCGATATCGATGACGACGGCACTGTTAAAGTTGCATCGTCGGACCAAGCCGCCACAGATGATGCAGTGGGTCGCATTCGCGACATCATTGCGGAAGCTGAAGTCGGAGTTATCTACACCGGCAAGGTCGTCAAACTGATGGACTTCGGTGCCTTTGTTAACTTCCTTGGCAAACGCGATGGTCTTGTCCACATTTCTGAACTGGCGCCCCGGCGCGTTGAGAAAGTGTCAGACGTTGTCAATGAAGGAGATATCGTCAAAGTGAAATGTCTCGCCGTTGATGATCGCGGCAAGGTTAAACTGTCGATGAAGCGGGTTGATCAAGAAACCGGCGAAGACATCGACGGCAAAGAAAAGAAGGACGGCGCTGCAGAGGGTTAGGGCCCTCTGCAGACTCAGCGAAAGCGCGGACGCATGCCATGAGCCTGCTGCCTCGCATTGTTGGCCATCGTGGTGCGCCCCAAACGGCGCCGGAGAATACTCTGGCGTCTTTTCGGGCGGCCGCCGCGGCTGGTGCCCAAGCGGTTGAGTTTGATGTCGCTTTGACCTTCGACGCCAGACCGGTGGTTATTCACGATACCAGCCTAGAGCGAACCACAGACGGTACAGGGCTGTTGGCGGAAAACACCCTGGAAGCCGTCAGTGGCCTGGATGCCGGCAGTTGGTTTGATCCATCCTTCGCCGGCGAGATTGTTCCAACCCTAGAAGAAACGATAGATCTTCTTGAGGTGCTGGGACTTGGCGCCGACATCGAACTTAAACCGGATCCGGGCCGTGAAGTCGAAACCGCCGAGGTTGCCCTCAGCATTGCGCAAGAGTGCTGGCCAAATGACAAACCGCCACCGGTTATAACAAGCTTTTCACGAGTCACTCTGGCTGCGGCTAAGGACGCAGCACCCGAATGGCCGCGGGGGCTATGCTTTGATCTGTTACCGGACGACTGGAGTGAAGCGATTGGGACATTGGGCGCGAGCATGGCTTGCCCCAATGCCGATCGTTTGACGGGCGATCAAGCTGCCACTTTGATCGCCGCCGGTCTGGACGTCATGGCCTGGACCGTGAACGATGTAGAACAAGCAAGCAAGCTGCTGCAATGGGGGATCAGCAGTCTGTGCACTGATGTTCCGCAGGAGTTACGCGCGGCATTCGCCAAAGGCGATTTGGTTTAGTGGCCAGAAACCTTTATATTTTAAACACAACACCGGCTGGGGCTGGACGTAACGTAAAACAGCTCAAGCGAGAGGGAACCGCGTGAAAACACTCAACCCATTTATGATTTCCGGCGCTGAAGCTTTGCCCCTTATTGAAGGCGGCAAGGGTGTGGCTGTCTCGACTGGAATGAGTTCTGGCGCCTGGGCCGGTGCGGGCGGTATCGGGACCTTTTCGGGCGTTAACGCAGACTCGTTCAAAGACGATGGCACCATCCTGCCGCAGACCTACAGCGGCCGCACCCGCAAAGACCGGCACGAAGAGCTGGTTAAGTACGCTATAGACGGTGGCATCGCCCAGGCTCAAATCGCCCACGAAATGCGCAACGGCGAAGGCCGGCTGCACGTCAATATTCTATGGGAAATGGGCGGAGCCGAACGTGTGCTGCATGGCATTATGGAAAAATGTCGCGGCATGGTGCATGGCGTGACCTGCGGCGCAGGAATGCCATACAAACTGGCTGAGCTAGCCACCCAATACGAAATTTATTACTACCCCATTATATCTTCGGCGCGCGCCTTTAGGGCCCTATGGAAACGCGCCTATCACAAATGTTCTGAGTATCTAGGTGGTGTCGTCTACGAAGACCCGTGGCTCGCTGGTGGACACAACGGTCTGTCGAATTCTGAAGACCCCCTGTCACCAGAAGATCCCTACCCTCGTGTTGTAGCCCTGCGCGCAATTATGAATGAAGCTGGGCTCAATGATGTGCCCATCGTCATGGCCGGTGGGGTTTGGTGGCTCAGTGAATGGGATCACTGGCTCGACAACCCAGAGGTTGGCCCAGTGTGTTTTCAGTTCGGCACGCGGCCTCTTTTGACGGAAGAGAGTGAAATTTCAGATGACTGGAAGAAACGCTTGCTGACGCTAGACCCTGGTGACGTGCTACTGCACAAATTCAGCCCGACAGGGTTTTACTCGTCGGCTGTGAAGAATGACTTCATCGATGAACTAGTTGCCCGGTCAGAACATCAAATCGCGTTCTCACCTGAACCTGTTGGCGCTCATGATACGGCACTGGGTGTCGGCGCACGGAAACGAGAAGTGTTTGTTACAGCGGAAGACAAAACACTGGCCGAGAGTTGGGTCGCGGAAGGCCGCACCGATACCCTTAAGACGCCTGACTCCACCCTGATCTACGTGACACCGGAAAAGGCGGAAGAAATTCGCGCTGATCAAATCGCGTGCATGGGATGTCTGTCGTCATGCCAATTCTCCAACTGGTCAGAAAACGAGAAAGGGTCGACCGGGCGCAAAGCAGACCCTCGATCATTCTGTATCCAAAAAACATTGCAAAACATCGTGCATGACGGAGCGGTTGATAGCGAACTTATGTTCGCGGGTCACAACGCCTATCGGTTTTCCCAGGACCCTTGGTACAAAGACGGCTTTATTCCAACCGTTAAGCAATTGGTCGAGCGCATCAAGACTGGAATGTAAAAGCAGCTAGACGTTCAGTTGAACTCAACTACACCTACCGGCTGGTGTTCGTCTTTATTTTCTCGTACTCACGGGCAAGCAGCGCATAAATCACGCTCGACCAGTACTTTCCGCCCGCGCGATAGTGCTCACGCAGCAAGCCTTCCCGGGCCATGCCCAGCTTCTGCATCACGCGAATGCTGGCTTTGTTTTCCGGGGCACATTGGGCCGAAATCCGGTTGAGCTTGAGCGTCACGAAACCGGCATCAATCAACGCCCGAGAGACTTCCGTTGCGTACCCTTTGCGCCACAGAGAAGGGACGATACCAAAACCGATCTCTCCCTGGCCGTGACCTGGTGGAATAGATTTCAGCACGGCTTCGCCAACAATATCTTCGGACTTTGTTTCGGTCACAGCGAGATAATAATTGATGCGCGGGGATATTTTTTGTTCTCGTACCGCCCATTGAATGAGGGCCTTCACCCGCTCTTCCGTGGGCGGCTCACCAGCTTGATGCTTCCAGAACGGCTCGTCTTTCACGTAGGCATAAACCGCCGGCCAATCATCGTCGGTGTATTCCCGGATAGTGAGACGACGGGTCTTCAGCGGTAGCGGCAAGATGGGGAGATCAGTGGGAGTATCGCTCATGGCGATAGAGTACGGCGCACGCGGCACTTCAAGCAACGCTGAAGCTGTCTTTGTAGGTAATGCTTCAACTATCGGGTGAAGTGCTTGGCAACAAAAGCATCGATATCCTGACGGGACCAGCCCTGAGCTTCTAAGTCGGCCCGAATGGCCCGAAGATCGACGTTGGCATAGTTGTGAACACTGGCCGGTTGTTCTTTCGCGCTGAGGTCCGTGATGCGGAAATCGTGGTCAAACGCGTCGCTTTTGAAGACATCGTATTGCAGAACTTGGTCGATTTCGTTGCCCGGCGTGAACGTGAGGATACGGGGATGATGGCCGTAGAGCTGGGCGGGCTCCATATCGCAGCTGGCCGCAAGAATAAGCTCATCACCCTGCTGGCAGGTTCGAGCTGCAGCGCCGTTGAGAATACAGCAGCGCGATCCGGGCTCGCCATAAATGACATAAGTGGTCAGTCGGGCACCCGAGTTTTTGTTCCAGACATCGACAAACTCAGTCGGGTGCAACCCGGCCTTGGCGCAGTGCTCAGGGTCGAGGGTAATCGACCCGTGATAATGCAGGTCGGCTCCTGTTACTCGAATGCCATGCAGCTTGGCACGCAACACTCTAACCACAGCTGAAGTCCTTCTTGGGAGCGTCAAACGCGGCGCACCATAAACCTTTTCTTGATCAGAACAAGTGGCTGAAAGAGAACGAAATCAGAGCCCGACGAAAAAAGAAAAGTCGAAGGTCCGAGGAACGAGCCCATGCACCGTTCGTTCCCGGTATCGAGCCCATGCCCGTGTGATTGGTGAAACAAGCCCATGCATCGCTCAAATACAAACGAGCCCATACATCACCGCAAATCGCGCGAAAGGAAATGACAAAACGGCAGCCGCTTCACGGGAACCGGACCAAAATATGGGGTTTCTCTTGTCTGCAACCGCCCGGACTCCTAAAGTATCAGGAGGAGAACATATGATGAACACGCCTCTTGTCCGGCGCAAATCACAGGCGATCCGCTACACCGACGCTGCAGCGATCACGGCTGGTGTAACCCGAGGGGTCTGCCGGTGGCTGAGCGAGATGGGCTACGCCGCGTTGACTGAATTCAAATTGGGCAATGGACGACGTGCAGATATCGCTGGACTAGCGCTGAACGGCACCATTGTCATGGTCGAGGTGAAGAGCACCGTGGCTGACTTTCGGGCAGATGATAAATGGCTTGATTATGTGCCCTATTGCGACGGATTCTCTTTTGCAGTACCGGAACACTTCCCGTTGAATATCTTGCCCGAGACTTGCGGAATTTTGGTCGCCGACCGGCATACGACAACGGTTGTGCGTCCTGCCGTCATGCATCGGCTGCATCCAGGTCGCCGCAAAGCCTTAACCTTACGATTCGCGCATGGAGCGGGTCAGCGCCTAATGGCGATTACCGACCCGAGAGTGTAACCAATTGAAGGTAGCGGCCTGTTGCTAGCCGCAGCGTATGTTGATGATTCGATTATTACGATCGACATCAACGTTGAGCCGAGACGGAACATTATCCATTGTCGCAGCAGCGCCAGGTGGCAACACGCGATAGGGCGGTGTGAGACTCTCCTCACGGAGGAACTGCCCGCTGCTCGGTGCGGCACTTCCATAGGGCACAAAAGTCATACCCATTGCCGGAACCAAAACGTGACCACGGCAACTGACCAATGTTTCAGGCCTGACTGAGCCGACGTTGCCCATGCCGGGCGCTTGTCGATCCATCATCATTGACGATCCACCGCCACTGGTTGAGGAATCAAAATCTGGGAAAAACTCTCCCATGGCTCCGCATCCAGATAAAACGGCTGCGACAGTGATCATAATGAATGTGCGGTGCATACTTATCCCTCCTTGAGCGCAGCAATTGTCGCTGTTGTCGAGACAGAGTCAACTAGATCAGCGCGGATAATCTTACCGCCATGCGCTTCAACAACCGCAGCACCAACGATATCAGTCTTGGCATAATCGGCACCCTTCACAAGAACGTCGGGCCGAAGGGCTTCGATCAGGGCAAGCGGCGTGTCTTCTGCAAAGACAACGACAAGGTCAACGCTTTCCATAGACGCAAGGACCGTCGCCCGAGACGTTTCCGATTGCACCGGACGATCCGGTCCTTTTAAGCGGGCGACGGACGCATCAGAGTTCAAACCAACAATCAACTTGTCACTAGCGGATTTAGCTTGGCCAAGCAAAGAGACATGACCAGGATGAAGAAGGTCGAAGCAACCGTTGGTGAATCCAATTACATTGCCTTCAGACCGCCACAAGGACACACGCGCTGAAGCCGTCGCCGCGTCTGTCACCTTTGCTTCTACAACGGTTAAATTGCGGCGGAGCAGTGCTGCCGCCAATTCACGAGCAGAGACCACGGCGGTGCCACGACGCCTGACAACGAGACCAGCCGCCGCATTGGCCAGGCGGGCGCCGTCGAGAAGTACAACACCACCCGCAAGCGCTGCGCCAAGGGTCGCAACAACCGTATCGCCTGCGCCCGTCACATCCGCGACCTCATGACTTTCGGCATTGAGATGATCAACCTGACCATTCTGCTGAACTAAAGTCATACCCTCCGCAGACCGCGTAACAAGAACAGCTCCAATATCTGCCGACGCGAGCAGCGCTTGCGCAGCGGCAACCAGGTCATCGTCCGACTCGATGTCGCGACCCGCCGCAAGGGCCAGTTCTGCTCGGTTCGGCGTTACAACTGTCGCCCCAGCGTACCGAGAATAATCTGTACCTTTTGGATCAACGACGACCGGCTTACCGGCCTCAACTGCCGCGTCAATCGCGCTTCTTGCAAAGGCATCTGTGACAACGCCTTTTCCATAGTCAGACAGCACAAGCGCATCTGCCGATGCGATTTCACGGGCCAGTGTCTTGGCCAAATCCGCTTCGTCGGCTGCTGTCAGCGGCGCCGCTGTTTCGCGATCAGCACGCAGAAGGTGGTGACCGTTCGCTGAGAAGAACCGGTTCTTAATGGTCGTCTCTCGATCGCCATTGACCCGAAGAAAGGGTTCGACTGTCTCGAGTTCACTCAACAAATCGGTCACTTCACGTCCGGCTCTATCTGAGCCGATTGCGGAAAAAAAGGCGACCGAAACACCTAAAGACACGGCGTTTCGTGCAACATTGCCAGCACCGCCTAACTGAGATGTTTCATTGGTAATGCGCACCACCGGGACCGGTGCCTCCGGTGAAATACGGCGGACCTCGCCATAAATAAAGCGGTCGACCATAACATCACCGACGCATACCAACCGCCGCCCTTTGAAGCGGCCAAGATGGTTGGTCAGGTCAGCAGCATCGTGTGTCATGTCAACGCCATGTTCTAGGCCGCCAATAGGTTTTTAAAGAAATGTACTGTCTTCTCGAGGCCTTGCTCCAATGGCACCGTCGGCTCCCAGCCAAGAGCTTTTTTCGCATGAGAAATATCCGGGCGGCGGCGAACGGGGTCGTCTTGGGGCAGCGGCAGATACTCGATTCCCGCTGAGGTTCCGGTCATCTCGATGACTTGATCGGCGAGTTCGGCGATCGTGAACTCCCCGGGGTTACCGAGGTTGATCGGCCCGGTGATGTCATCGGGGCTAGCCATCATCGCGATGAGCCCGTCGATGAGGTCATCCACGTAACAGAATGATCGGGTCTGATCGCCGTGGCCGTACACGGTGAGCGGCTTGTTCGCTAGAGCGTGGACGATGAAGTTGGACACCACGCGGCCATCGTGCGGGTGCATGCGCGGGCCGTAAGTGTTGAACAGGCGCACCACCTTGATCTTCAGATCGTGCTGGCGGTGGTAGTCGAAGAACAAGGTTTCGGCGCAGCGTTTGCCTTCGTCGTAACAGGCGCGCGGTCCGATCGGGTTGACGTTTCCCCAGTAGTCCTCGCTCTGCGGATGGACAGCGGGATCTCCGTAGACCTCGGAGGTACTGGTGAGAAGGATCTTGGCCTTCGTTCGCTTCGCGAGCCCGAGCATATTGATCGAACCGTGCACGGCGGTCTTGGTGGTTTGCACCGGATCGCGTTGGTAATGGATCGGGCTGGCCGGGCACGCCAAGTGGTAGATCTGATCCACTTCCACGTATAGCGGGAAGGTCACATCGTGCCGGATCACCTCGAACCGGGGGTTATCCAGCAGGTGGGCGATGTTGTCCTTGGTCGATGAGTAGTAGTTGTCCACGCACAGGACGTCGTATCCGTCGTTCAGCAGGCGTTCGCACAGGTGGGAGCCGATAAATCCGGCGCCGCCGGTGATCAAGATCCGGCCCTTGGCGATGCTCATGATGGGCTGCCTCCGCGATGTGTCAGGTGCGTCAGGTACGTCTGGGCTTGTCGGAAGATACCGCGCCAACTCGCCCGGAAGTGGTGGCGGCGAGTCCACTCGTCTGCTTCGTTGTCCAACTCAACCGGCACATCCGCGAGCGGGAACGTCAGGTTCCCTACCGGTTGGAGCTCCTCGCGGTCTTCGCGGGTATGTGTGGCGGTATCGCCGAATCCGATGTTCTCGATGAGGTTGACGTTGCTGGTGGCGGTCAGCTGCCCGGCAACCATGCTGGCGAAGACGAGTTGCCCATCCCAAGTGTCGACCTGTTTTCGGGCGAGCAACTCGAATGTGCTGGCCCAGTAGGCCGCTCCGGCGGCGGAGCACCCCGCTGCCCGCCAAAGCTGCTGCGGAGGCAGTTCACGTTGCCAGCCGGCTATGTCGAGTCGGTGTTTGTTCCAGGATCTCCGCCAGGTGGCCCAACCCCAGATGTGCGGAACCTGGCTGAATCGATACGGCAAATCGGGGTGTGCTCGGTGATTCGGAGGAACGAAGTTGCACCCGGAGATCGCGAAGACGCGATCATCGTCGCGGTAGCGATCCAGCAGTTCGGTGCAATACGGGAAGAAGCCCGGCTGCGGGATGATGTCGTCTTCCAGGATGATCCCGTGCTCCACGTTTTGAAAGAACCAGGTGATGGCGGCGCTGACACCTGCTCCGCACCCGAGGTTCGCCGGTTGGAAGAGCGTGGCAACATCATCGGTCCAGTCGATATCGGCTACCAACTTCCGGCACTGCTCCACGAGTTGATCTTCACCGGGCACCTCGGCCCGTGGCCCATCGATCGCAACGAAGATTCGCGTTGGTCGGACCTGCCGTAGGCGCTCAATGAGCTGCTCGAGGTGGTCGGGCCGATTGAAGGCCATCACCAGCACAGGTGTGTCGATGGGGTCAGTCATCGCGATGTTGATCATCAAGGCGACGGTGTAACAGGGCGACTTCTTCGGCCAGTCGGCGGATGCGCATCTCGTGCCGGCTAAGTTCGTAACTCAACTGGACACTGACCAAGACGAGGAGGACAACGGTCACGAAGAACAGCAGGTTCGAAGGTGTTTGAACCCCGAGGATGTCCGCGACCCAGCGCAACGCACCTGGGATAAGCGCAAGTACGAGGGCAACACCGGATACCAGCAGCCATAGGACCGCGTACTTCTCCCGAAGCACACCGCGGCGCAGCAGCAGGAAAACGAACACGAAAGTAACGAGCGAGGCGACGATGGCCAGGATGGTTGCGGTCATGCGGCGTCCGTTCGCGGGGTTCCGCGCTTGAGCGAGGTAGCCATGATGGCGAGCGTTGCTCGACCGAGATAAAGGGCTGACCACACAGCGTTCTTGCTGGGGCGTCCTGTCTGTCGGAAGTACATGGTGACGGGTGCTTCGTGGACGCTTAAGCCGCTGCGGATGGCGATCGCAAGCGAGCCGACGGTGTCGCCGAGGTAGTCCGCCGGGTATTCGGCGGCGAACAGTCCGATGGCCTTGGGGCCGGCGGAGCGAAATCCGCTCGTGGGATCGGAGATCGTGCCGCGGTTCATCCGACTCAGTGCCTTGCTGAGCAACACCATCGCCCAGCGCCGCGGGCCACCGACGAAGTACATCGATTCGGGGTGGAAGCGGGTTCCCACCACGATGTCCGCATCCGTGAGCCCGTCGATCAGGCGATCGAGATCCGCCGGGTCGTGCTGCCCATCCGCGTCGACTTGGACGACTCCTGCGTACCCATGCCGCTGGGCATAAAGGAAGGCGGTGCGCATGGCACCGCCCACCCCCACGTTGAACGGCAGCACCACCACCTGCGCACCGGCAGCCTCTGCCCGCTCGGCTGTTGCATCACTAGAGCCATCGTCAACCACCAGGATGTCGGCCTGAGGTTGGTGCTCGCGCACCTTCACCACGACATCGGCGATCGACAATTCCTCGTTCCACGCGGGAATCGCTACGAGCGTCTTGCCGATCGTCACTCGCGTAACGCTAGCCGACACTCGCGCGGGCCACGGTGGCTGTGAAGTCCTGCCAGCGTGGCACTGCCTCCGGTTGGAGGAGATCATCCAGTGCCCCGGCCGCAGGCGGCGCGGAGTACTCCTCGAACATGGACACCAAGAAATCGTGCGAGGTGTCTGGCATCCGAGTACTGCCGCGCCCGTGCATCAGGTCCGCAGCCGGTTGAATCCCGCCGTAGAGGACCGGGGTTCCCAAGCGGATGGCTTCGAGTACCGGGATGCCGTACCCCTCGATGCCGAAGGACAGAAAGTAGTCCGCTTCCTGCAGTGCCGTCGTTACGTCGCCGTCCGATGCGCCCTCGGTCCAGATGATCGCCGGGTCGTTTGCGACGGCCCGTCGGATCTGGCTGTTGGTTGCCGGGTCCGATGCTGAAGCGCCACCGATGAAGTGCAGGCGGGCCTGCGCTCCTTTGACGCGCGCGTCTTGAAATGCGCGCAGGATCTCGATGGGTTGCTTGCGCGCCTCCATCGTCCCGACGCGCAGGAAGGTGACATCACCACTTGGGGATGCAGAGGTGTGTGGTTGGTTGACAGGTATGTGGTCTCCCCCCGGGTGGGCAACGAGGGTTCGCGCCGCAGGGTTTCGCCTCAGCCGATGCAAGAGCGAATCGCGGGAGTAATCGGAAATACACACCACCGAATCCACCGTCGCGAGGAGGCGAAAATACTCGCTGACTCGCGCGGCGGTGCCGGGGGTAAATCGGTAGTTGGCCGGCTCGGTCATCGGCAGGGTGTCGTAACCGATCATCGAGCACGGCATCGCTTGGTTGAACAAGGCAAGGCGCTGGAGCACCTCTGGGTGGTACGAGACCTCGGGCAGCAGCCAGGACGAGTAGATCGACAGCAACCCGGACTGGGTCACGCGGGTGCATTCATCGGCTAGCTGCTCAACATGGCTGGCCACCACGTGTCGGACTTGGTGGCTGTCTTCCGCCGCGAATGCGGCATCGAGCACCCGGGCTGCTTGCGTAGGGCTGGCAAGAAGAAACTCCGCACCATGGGGAATCACGAAGTCGGCAGGGATCTCATCCGAGGGCCACTCCCGCGCCAGGTATTGCAGCACTCGTTGGATTCCCGAGCCATAGGGATCGGCAACAAACTGTTCGATGTCAACGCCGATCGTGATCACTGTGTATCCCGCACCTTCGGATG
>WLWG01002508.1_pt1 | contig 13873 bp, 27 predicted proteins | sample 6712871 | NCBI WGS metagenome assembly WLWG01 (sample SAMN12718693, study PRJNA515312) | sponge metagenome | isolation source: marine sponge | host: Mycale hentscheli | place: New Zealand: South Island, Marlborough, Capsize Point | collected 2003-05-01 | reverse complement strand
TTGTAGTTGTGGTTTGGTCCTTTTACACACCTGGAGTCGTTGGACAAAGTAACGAGGTCAAAGTCATCATAGTTAAGAGACCAGAGTTGACGAGCCCGTTCGATCTCGGACTGCGAAAGCACTCTAGCTTCTAGTTGTGCTCTTGATTGTGCTTGTGCTACTGTTAACTGGAACATAGGAGCGGCAACAACCGCCCCCATTGCTGCAGCCACTGTAACACTCATCATGCTCATCATGGCTTAGTTCCTCCTATTATGCGTTAGGGTCAACCGGTGCTGCTGTTGCTGATGCTGGTGTCTTCGCATCGAACATTGTGAATGTTCCAGCAACTTCAACCTCATCAGCATCTGTTGGGATTGTAACAACACATGCGTCTGCTGTGATGCCAGTAGTAACAACCTCCTCAGGTGCGGCAGTGATGAGTCGAGCCACATCGGTGTCTAACACAATACTATCAACATCACTTGTTGCTGCAATCTCACAGGCAGTCACCAGAGCAGATGCTTGTGCATTCCATGCTGCAACTGATGCCTTCTTACGTTGTGATAGAAAATTAGGAAGTGCAACTCCTGATAGAATGCCAATAATAACGACTACGATCAACAGCTCAATGAGTGTGAAACCATTTGCCTTCTTACCTTTCTTGGAGAGACGACGAAGGAGAGTAGACTTGAGTGAAGTGTTCATTTGTTTATGAATAGTGGAGGTGTCCTCCTTACCCACTTATCTTATCTGGGTTCAAGTCCCATTTTCATAAGTAGAGGATGAAGCGTAAGTGAAAGTTTCCTGAGTTGACAAACCACTCATTTTACGTTACACTTGTAGTGTCAACAACAAAAGGGTAAAGACCCATAGGAACCATGAGCACCACACCAAACTGGAAACATCATAGCAAAAAGGACAAGAAAGGTAAGGGAACCTGTAAAGGCATCCTTCGAGCCAGGAAACAGGCCCTGAGGTCCTTTATGTTACGACATAAGACTAGGGGTTGACTCGGACCCCCATATGCCTTATTATAGGTGGGTAACGAAGGAGAGACCGATGGCGTTTTTAGAAACCCGTGGAATGTTAGCAAAACTGCTGGCAACCGAAAACCTTATTATCACTCACGACCAACGTGCAGACACAGCATCATTTGACACTGAGTCACGTGAGTTGACACTACCTATTCTAGAGACTGACAACGAACACATTTACACTCTCTTTACAGCACACGAGTGTTCCCATGCTCTCAACACACCAGTAACTTGGCGTGAAAACATCCCCAACAATGTTCCCTTTGACTTTGTGAATGTTGTTGAGGATGTTCGCATTGAGAAACTCATCCAAACTAAGTTCCCTGGGTTACGCACTGACTTCAGTAAGGGTTACGACACCCTCCACACTGATGACTTCTTTGGCATTCGTGAGCGTGAGACCTCAACATTTTCCTTTATTGACAGGATTAACCTTCACTTCAAGTTAGGGGCCCGTGCAATCATCCCCTTTAGTATTGAAGAGCAACCTTATGTTGATAAGGTTAGTGAGTGTGTCACTTATGATGATGTGGTTGCCGTTGCTAAAGCTATTACTGAGTTTGTGAATGACAAGGGAGAACCCACACCACAAGATAACAACCAACAAGCAAATTTGGAAGGTCAGGGTTCAGAGCAGTCATCACAAATGAAGACAGACTCTGATGACTCAGACCAAAATGAAACAAACGAGTCTGGGGGTGATGATGATATGGATAGTGACCAACAACCAGACGAGAATGTGTCAGAGACACAAAGAAATGCGGATGAGTCACTTAAAAACTTGAAATCTAAGTATCCTAACCACTTTACCTATGTACAAGTACCTACTGAGGGACTTGACTTCATTGTTAGTGTTGATGAGTTGAGGAGTAGTTATTATCTCCCCTTAGACTATGAGAGATATGTTGAGTATGAACGTGTTCAGTTCAATGAATACCTTACATCTATCAAACGTGATGTGAACTTTATGGTTCAGCAGTTTGAGATGAAGAAGTCAGCAGATGCATATTCACGCACACAAACACATAAGACTGGTGAGTTAGATATGAACTTACTTCATTCATATAAACTTACTGATGACATTTTCTTGCGTCAGTCCACCACACCAGATGGTAAGAACCATGGTATGGTGATGTACCTTGACTGGTCAGGGTCCATGTCAAATGTGGCACACCCAACCATCAAACAGATTCTGATGTTGGTTCAGTTCTGTCGTAAGGTTCAGATTCCATTTGAGGTTTATTCATTCACCACCAGCACCACCAGTAACTCTGATCGTGGTCGTGAGACTTATAAACCAGAATATAATGGTTGTGTTATTCTTAGAGGTGCAGTTCAACTGGTTCAAATTCTTAGTTCAACAGCTAAAAGAGGTGACTTAGAGAAAGATATGTTCCACTTGTGGTGTGAGTCACGTGATCGTATTTACCACTCACCACATATGGATATGGGTGGAACACCACTGGACAATGCAATGTTTGCTCTACCAGACCTTATCAAGAGGTTCCGTTCTAACACCAAAGCACAAAAAGTATCAGTAGTTTTACTCACTGATGGCGAGTCATCACCCATTACAGCGTGGCAAGAACACACAAGTGCTTATGGTGACACTTATGTTCGTACCTATTCCACTTGGCAGTCCACCACAATGATACGTTCTGGGTCACATGTTTACCCAGTGGGTTATGGAAGAGCCAGTTCTGGTTCTATTGCCAAATGGTTAGAATCATACATTGACGACATTACTATTACTAACATTTACCTTGGAAGCAAATCAGCCTGTGAACATTATGTTGGAAACTATGGAGAGACCCTTGACACTAAGTCATTTGACAAGACAAAGTCAGCAGTCATCACCACAAAGGATGGTTGGCCTCTTATCACCCTCATTCACCCAAAATCGTTTGGTGAATCGCAACAAGAAATTGCTGTGGAGGCTGGTGAGACAAAAGCAAAGATTCGCACAGCACTAAAGAAAATGCTGTCATCCAAGTCATCCAGCAAGTCAGTGCTCACCGCTCTTGTTGACCAGTTCTCATAAGGACAACTTATCAGTCAGAGGGTTGACAGATGACCCCCTGACCCCTTATAATAAAGAGGTAAAGAAGGAGACCAATGTCCACTCGTTTGAACATCACCAATGCAAACCTCATCGATGAGGTTGTGGCATTTATTGGTAGCACTGAGGTAACCACACAAGGACTCAAGGATTTCTGTGAGGCCGCTGGTTATAAGTTTAGCACCATTAACAATCGTTTTAAGAACTATCGTACTGGCCGTGGCAAGTTTTCCCTCCCAACCGCTGAAATCGTTGAACAACTTGAGCACACCCTTACACAAGATGTTGTACCTACAGAGTCTTATGACCTCACACCAGAGGTTGATGAGTTGTATGTGCCCTTTGGGAACTTCAAGGACCTAAGTACCATCATCAAGTCTGGTCTGTTCTATCCCACTTACATCCAAGGATTGAGTGGTAATGGTAAGACCCAAAGTGTTGAGCAAGTGTGTGCTAAACTCAAGCGTGAGTTGATTCGAGTTAATTTCACAGTGGAGACAGATGAAAGCGATCTTATTGGTGGGTTTAGGCTTGTTGATGGGAACACTGTATTTCAATACGGACCTGTCGTGGAAGCACTCAAACGAGGAGCAATCCTGTTACTCGATGAAGTTGACCTGGCTTCAAACAAGGTCCTCTGTCTCCAGTCCATCCTTGAAGGCAAGGGTTTGTATCTGAAGAAGACTGGTGAGTTTATCCAACCAGCACCTGGTTTCAACATTGTGGCCTGCGCTAATACCAAGGGTCGCGGGTGTGACAGTGGTAAGTTCATTGGTGCTAATGTTCAGAACGAGGCATTCCTTGACAGGTTTGCTGTCACATTTGAGCAGGGTTATCCAACACCAACTGTGGAGTCCAAGATTCTTGTTCGTAACTTCACTGCACTGGGTCTAAATGACTATATGTCACTGGTGGATAACCTCGTGACCTGGGCTGACATCATTCGTCGCACTTATCAGGATGGTGGCATTGAGGATGTCATCACCACTCGTCGTCTTGTCAATATTGCCAGGGCTTATGCCATCTGGGGTGATGTCAAGAAAGCAATTGAGTTGTGCACTAACAGGTTTGATGACGATACCAAGTCAGTGTTCATTGAATTGTTTGACAAAGTGTCTGGTGTGGAGTATGATAAGACAGAAGCAACTGAGGTTCAGCTGTAATGTTCACCACAGCACAAACAGAATCCTGTCTCCCTGACCCACCAGAGTGGGGTCATTACGTTGTGGAGCAGGTGTCACCACTTGTTCAACGTGTGTGGTTGTATGACACACGTTACTACTCTTACACCACAGAACAAGTCAAGACAGTGTGGGGTTTCATTAAGGGGGAGAAGGTGCACCCACCAAAGAACTCACAACATATGAAACCCAGGAGTGTATCACATATTACAGAGGCGTTCCGTCTCTCGTGTTATAGTACTATTGTTCCCGATCTCACACAACTTCCAATCCCTGACTAACTATGAAGTACACCCTTGACCGTGAAGTGCACCAGGACCTCAAAGAACTCCTTGAAGACAGTGTTCAACACATTTGTGACAAACATATGATCTCAGGTGAACTTGCTTGGTTAGTGGCTCAGACACTATCAGAAGCTAAACTGTATCAACTCAAAGGAGATGTATGAAACACCTGCTCTTATTACTCCTTCTATCCTCTCCTGTCGCATCTAAACTCAACTCAGAGGTTATTGTAAAGGACAAAGAGATATGTGAAGGAGTGAAAGAGGTTCAGTTTCTAATCAATAACGCTCACATTGAAACCTATTATGACTACGAAGATGGAAGAGACCCAATTAAGTGCTTCATTAAGCATTACGGAATTGAAGGACACACTGACCGTTTTGGTCTCTAAGTATAATCTTGCTTATGACCTGACACAGACTCCTATTAAGGTTGGACCTGATTGTTATATGTTTTATGCAACACCACTCGATGCAATGTGTAGAAAGAAGGGATTGTGTGTGATACACCCATACTATGCCTTGACTGGCGGTGAAACTATTGTTATAATGGATAAGAATAAAAATCATTTATGATAACTGACAACTTTACTTTGTACTCGGACATACACACAGAGTTCTGGGATGGATATGACGTCTTTGACCCAGGCACTGGTAATGTCTTAATCCTTGCTGGTGACATCGGCATGGTTTGCTTACTCAACACCATTGAGGGCAAACCATTCGAGACATTCCTAACAAGGTGTTCACAGGGATACAATAAAGTATTTTATGTGTTGGGTAATCATGAATATTATGGTGGTGACTTCATCACCACATTAGAGAAGTTACGAGAGTTCACATCACAGTTTGACAACGTGAGTGTGTTGGATAATAACAGTGAGTTTTATGAAGGTGTTCATTATGTTGGTGGCACAATGTGGGCCAACTTCGAGAACATGAATGAAGATGTGATGAGGGACTGTGGATATTATATGAATGACTATCATCAGATTAGTTTCAAGGATAAGTTACTCACACCCACTGAGACTTTATTGGAGCATAAACACACCACTGAGTGGTTTGACAGCTGTCTGAACTCTCTTAATGGACCAGTGATTATCATCACACACCACGCACCATCAGTTGAGTCATTGGACCCCAAATACAACCGTGATGGTGTTAGAGGAGCTTATTACACTGATATGTCAAGTCTTATCCACAAATACGACAACATCACACACTGGGTGCACGGACACATTCACGCCAACAATGATTATTACATCGACAACTGTCATGTGTTATCTAATCCTTATGGTTACCACTCTGATGCACTTAACTCATCCTTTATAAATAACTAAAATTTAATGTGGTTTTAAAAATGACCGAAACGTTGAATAGGAGTGGTAAAAAATGGCATTAAAGTCTCTTGGTAATGCAGCTGATAACATTGCAGTAGGAACAACAGCCCAACGTCCCGGTAGTCCTATTATTGGGGACCTTCGATTTGGTACTCAAACTGAACACCCAGAAATTTATACTGGATCCAGTGGAAGTAGGGTAACAGGATGGAAGTTAATTGCTTATGTTGGAACCCCTGATACTGTTCCGCCAGATTTGAGAATTAGATCCAACCGCACTGGTGCCGTTGCGTATTATGTTAATGACCTTATTATTGATGCTAATGTTACAATAAGTGGGAGTCATACGACCTTCATTTGTACTGGTAATGTGACCATTGGGAACAACGTGACCTTCAACTTCGCGCGAAGTGGTATTCCTGGCTCTGGTGGTTGTGCAATTACACCTAACGAAGTTGACCCCATTCCTGGTAATGGTTTGTCTCCAGGAACTGCAAGTTATAACCTAACATCTCCTCCTGTTTCATTGTATGCTTACGCTTCTTCTAGTGGGGCAAGTGGCGGAAAACCACCAGGTAGAGATGGAACTAATGGTGTGGGTGGAGCATCAGGTGGTTCTATTATTATCAACGCTCTTGGCAAAATTACTATTGGAACTGGTGTAAAATTTCTTGTAGATGGCAGAGATGCTTACAATGATACAAGTGCTGGTAAACCCACGTTTGGTGGCGGCGGCGGTGGCGGAGCTGCTGGATTCGTTGTTGTACAAGCTGGTGGAGACTTCACTATGGGTAGCGGTGGCACGATTTCTGGCAAAGGTGGAGCAGGTGCAAACGGAGTTACCGGTGGCGGCGGTGGCGGATATGTGATCCTTGGGGCCAGAGATGGAGCCTACACTATGTCAACCACTAATGTTGACGTGTCTGGTGGACCCAGAGGGATACGGACAGCTGGTACGGGAGGCAAACGTGGCGGCGGCGGCGGCGCCTGTGGTGGAAAGGGTGGAAACCTTGTTGGTGGTTATGAAGGGAGCGCCGGTGCTACCGGGCAATATTTACAAGACTTTATCATAGGATAATTAAATGACAACACTAATCGTAAAATTATTGCATACAGCACCCGCAGGTATGTGTGGTGTATGTTCAGTTCCTGGACTCGTCACTGCAGCAGAACAGGCAGCCCATGCTGGTGGACTTGAGGAAGAATATGCAGACATGGTTGTAGACGCAGCCAGGGTCGCAAGTCAATCTGGAGTGTTTGACACTCTCGATTATGAAGAAGTTGATGATGATGTGTATTCAGAGGATGAGATTTTCCTTCATAGGGGATTTGCAATCAACAATGGAGTATCATCCTGGACTGTTGATCGTGCGAAAGCTCAAGTTCGCGAACAAGCAAGAAGAGTTTATAGTAACATCATTCGTGAACTTGTACAAAATTCCGAATATAGTTCTGAAATTGTTGTCGCACAATCGTCATTGGCCACTGGTCGTATTGCATCAGTTCAATCTCTGATTGATTTAATTAACACTAAAACATCTGAGCTGGAATCTGTTTATACTAGTTCTGACTCTGCAACCACAGCTGCAGAACTTAGAGCACTCATTGAGGGTCTACCAACTGATCCTTTTCCAGATGAACCAGATTTGATTGAATAGGTTGACACCACTCATCCGTTCTGTTATGATAACAGTATGGAAACAAAACAACTGAAAGAACAATTCATTGCGTCACTTTCCGATCAGGACTGGGGACGCATTGTTTTTGCCCTTAAGTCACATGTTATCATGGAGGAGTGGTCACTCACACAAGGTAACCATGGAGATAGAGAGTGGCAAGAACTAGTCTCAATTGAGTCACTTATGAAAAACATTGAACTTTATGTCACAGGAGGAACAAATGAGTGAAATCGAGGATTTTACAGAGGACTTTGACTTTTATTGGCTCTCAATCTGTGAGTACGCCAGCAGTTTGGGAGTTAGTCCTCGTTATATTGAAGAAGAATTCATTCTTGAGGGTGAGTTAGTGATGCTCAACACCGAGAAGCGGTGAGTATGTTACGGATTACAACAGAACCCCCGCAGTGACCCCTCGGGGTGTTATAATATTATCATACACACAAAGGAGAACCCTTGAGCATTAAGACTACCACACCTCGCCTGACTCATGTTGAAGAGATTGAGTTGATGAGGTCATATAATTCTGATAACGATCGTGTGTCCAAGCGTGCACTCGATCGTCTTGTGTTGTCTAACACTGGTTTAGTACATAAGTTATGCAATAAGTTCCCCATTAAGAACGCTACTTGTACCTATGAGGATTTGTTTTCCGAAGGTATTTGCGGACTCATTCACGCCATTGGTAAGTTTGACGTAACCAAGGGTTATCGTCTCTCCACTTACTGCTATCGCTGGATTCAGGCTTATCTCACCCGTTATTTCCAGAACCACTCACGCTCTGTTCGTGTCCCTGTTCACGTAGCAGACGCTCAGTTGTCACTCAACAAGCAAATCGAACAGTTGACCAGTGAGTTGGGTCGCACACCCACGATGAGTGAGATTGTGGAGATTAACCCAGAGGCAGACACTATTATCCACAAGATGTTGAGTAATGTGTCACTCAACACCACCATTGGTGATGATAGTGAGTTGTCTGATGTTGTTGGTGAGGACAACACTGAACGATTTGAGTCTGAGGTTGATGCTGACATCATCCTTAGTAAGTTGGTTGATGTGGTGTCACCACGTGACTTCCAAATCTTACAGATGAGGTTTGGTCTCAATGGACACACTGAGTCCACCTTGGATGAGATTGGACAACGTTATGAGTTCTCTCGAGCAAGGGCTCACCAAATCATCAGTGCCACTTTAAATAAGGCACGTGAACTTGCTTGACAACTGACCCGTTATGGGTTAACATTATTTCATCAAAGGAGACCACTTGTTTAAGACCAAGCACACCATCATTTCACTGTTTGTGGCACTGTCCACAGCTATTGTCCCAAGTGTTAAGGCTAACACCAGCATTATGGAACAGCACGAGTCCCTCTGGAATGACCTCCAGTCGGTCGGAGTGACCATTTATGTAAATGACCCTGCTTCGTGTAAGGAAGGGGGGTTCAATGGTCGTTACATCAGCTCTGAGAGACGATTAGATGTATGTCAGGACAACTACCAACCATACACACAGGTGGCGTGGACTCCAAATGACCTTGACACACTCAGACACGAAGCACACCACGTGTTGCAAGACTGCAATGGTAAACCATGGGATGCTCAGTTGAATAAGGTATTCAATCCAGACGAGCTAAGGGAATTGTTGCAGAGTTCACTCACTAATGAACAAATCAATAGTATCATTAACACATATCGACTGAATGGTGCGAGTGATGAGGTTATTGAGTTAGAACTGGAGGCATTCAGTGTGGCACGGAGTGTAAGTGCACACATCATTGGCAACAAAATTGTAGAATACTGTGAAGTAACCAAGTATTGATTATGGCATTAACACAAGAAGTATCTGACACATTATCAGAAGCATCAGGACTCATTCGTTCTGCATTATTCAAAATGGCAAAGAATGAGAGACCATCTACACTGTCATCATTAGTGAAGGTATTGACTGACTTAGAGCGTATTGCTGAATATGATGTTATACTGGATGACATTGATGCAATCATTGATCAGGAGAAACGTAAGGACGATTAAATAAAAGAAATAGTGTGACCCATGGATATCAATGAGGTTAAGTACAATGACCTTAACAGCACGAAGAAGTTAAAGAGTGTGCAGGACGTACAGAGAGCTGCACACTCTCAAGGTTATGATGTGTCAGAACCCAAGAACAGTGTGGGTGACCATTACACTGTGGACCTCACTCATCGTAAGACAGGACAGAAGGTCACACCACGTCATGGTGGCAAGTTAGGTGGGTCAGATAATGGTAAGGGTGTGGACACCACATTAGTCAACCAGGTGGCCAGCACCATCAAGGGTGACGCCGCTGCCCGTGGTCGTGTCGACAAGAGGGGACCTGCTAAGGCCAGGAGGAAGGCAGAGGCGGCTAAGAACAAGGCAGCGAAGGCAAAGAACAGAGACCCCTTTACGAGGGAGCACAGGACCTTCAGTGACTTTGTGTCATTATGTGAACAGGGTCGCCGCTAACCCCTGTGATGCCCTATAATATGGGGGTAAACGAGGGAGAGACCACACCATGTATGAAGTGAAGTGTTATTCAGCACCGTACGAGAACACGAGCACCAGTGACCTGGACAGGGCTTATGACTTGTGTTATAATTTGAGTGAAGAGTATGGACTCACTGAGGTTATTCAGTGGGTTGGTCCACACCAACACGTGATTGCGTCTTACACCTATGGAGCTTGAAATGAACAAGGAACTGATGTTGTATGCACTAGCTGATGCGGAGAAGTTCTGGCGTCACAAGAGGCGTCAGGTAAGGTCAGGTGAGTGTGATTTGTACAATGAGGAGTTTTGTACGAATAAGATGAAGGAGTATCATGAAGAGTATGTGAGGATGTATGTGTAATGGATTATAAGAAGATTTCTGATGTAATGTATGAGGATCTAGAGGATTGGGTATTAGCCAATCATGCTGGTGAGTTGCGTTACATGTATGAGTTGTTTATCAATGAGTATTTGGAGAAGAGATTTGGTGATTTAAATGACAAGGCCTATCGAGAGTTAAGTAAGGAATTAATGAAGAGGTTTATTTCGTAAAGTATTGCGACAGAACCCACGCAACCACCCACCACCGCCTTATACTATGAGAGTAACCACCCAATGAATCAAATGACCCAACAGATTAAGTTTCGTACTCGTGTGTATTCTGATGTAGAGGTAAGGAACCCAGAAGCGTATTACAACGCAGTGTTTTATGATTATAAGGACCAGTGGCACTTACTCAACTCAGATGATTCACATTGTATTTTGGTAGAGAGTCGTACAACATATGACTTTCATCCTGATGAGTTAGATCAGTTAGATGATTTGTATGATGCGATTACTCCTGAGATGTATGAGTCAACAGCACGTAGTTATGTGAAGGTATGACACTGAGTGTGTCACTTAGGATCACTGGTAGTGTGCTAGTGGTGCTAAGTTATTTCATTATTCTACATGTATCACCTACACTAGGAGTGATTGGTAACATCATTGGTGATAGTATTACTGTGCCATTCTTCATCCAGACCAAAGCATGGGATGTGATAGCAATGGTGGCAGTGATGAACATTATTTCATTATCTAAGTTATTAGCATGACCATTGACGAACGTAACGAACAACTACAAGACTTACGTAAGAGGTTAGCGTGGTTACGCACTGAGCAGTTGGCAGTAGAGCAGAGTATCAGGGATATCAACCGAGAGTATCGTGATGGGGTATTGTTAAAAGACACAACACTGTATGATGAGTTGTTCGATGATATGTTATAATAACACCATGGACTTAACAAACTACATCATTGACGACAACACCCCACCAGCTCTTATCCCATTGATTATGGCTTATGCACTGCCACATGGACCTATCCCTTCCAAACAAGAACTGCTTGAGCGTCGTTATGAACTGGATGGACACTTGACTATGGTTGCTCTTGCTGCTGATGTTGGTATTGAGTTACAAGGGAGGAATGATTGATGTGGTTGAGTGCCTTACTGATTGCAATGATGAGTGTTATAATATTCATATCATTGTTATTACCTGACGAGTTAGAATGAAACCATTGCCCCCTGTATCAACAATAGAATATCATCTCACTTATTCTATCATAACAGGTGAGTTCTATAATAACCACAACAAGAATGGAAGGGGAGGAGGATTACATTCTGTTGCTGGTAGTGTACACAAGCAATCAGGAAGGAGGACCATCAAGATAGACGGAGTACCATACCTGGCATCAAGGTTAGCATGGAAGGTAGTGTATGGTGTTGACCCACAACATGAGATAGACCACATTGATAATGATAGAGATAATAATAGTATCATTAATCTAAGAGATGTTCCACATACTATCAACCAACTGAATAGAATTGATACCAAAAGAAATGGTGGTGAGTTTCATTATCAACGAAGGGCAAGGTTACAAAGAGAGAGATACAACAGAGGTGATAACTTTTACTCAAGGATGACACAAGAACAGAAGGATGAGTACAACGCTAAGTGTAAGGAGAGGAGGAGACGAAGACGGTTAAAGACATTACATGAGGCAAACAAGGATAAAGACCTGAGTATGTGACGAACAACAACGAAGACACACATAGTTTGCAAGTAGGTTAAACACCTGTAAAGGTACAAGTAAGACGAATACCCCCGAAGTCGCCCGAAGTCGCGTAAAGGACCATAAAGAACGTTATACGTGATACATGCATACTATATGTAAAACCACCTAGGTATTATTGCAGTATTCCATAATACATTGATTTAAATGAATTTAAATGGTATGTTGTGTGTTATAGTGTCTTACTTTATATCCCATAATGGGTGAAGGTCCATGAATCTAAGATTGTAACACATAAGGAGACAAAAGTCAAGGGACATCAGAAATTTCAGAGTTTTCTCCAAGACCCATAAAGACTCCTGACATAAAGAAAGATAAAGAGGAATATAGTTCACATAAGCATTTGTTATTACACACGACCACTGCCCTCTGTTATAATAAGAGAGAACACACGGAGACACCATGAAAAAATCAGTTGTTGCATCACTTCAAGATATGCGCAAAGTTTGGCGAAAGAATAACTTTAAGTTTACTTCGGCCGAACAGATCCAGTATAACACATTGCTGGAACTGCGACGAGCCCAAGTCTGGGACTGGACCCACCCTGTGTAACGAATTACAACAAACACGGCCGAAGACCCGCAAAGAGCGTTATGATAACAGAGTAATCAAAGGAGAAACCTTATGTCTTATCTGGAACGTTTAGAGATCATTGAGTTCATTGTAAATGAAACCGACAGGGAGACCCAGGGAGACTTTGAGGAGGACCTGTTGAGGGACCAACTGGAGTGCTGGACTGACATGGAGGTCTGGACCGAAGCCAGGTGTTATGGGTGGATGTAACGAATTACAACAGACCCTTGGCAACGGGGGTCTGTTCGCGTTATTGTACACAAGTAATCAAGGGAGAACACCCAATGACTATGAACTATCATGACGAAGCAATCCGTCGTTTGGCAACTGGGTTCAGTGGAGAGTTCGCTGAGTTCTGTGCTGGACATGAGAGGGTTCACGACCTTATCGCAGAACTTGCTGATGAGTTTGTATCCACCAACATCCCCATCGTGGATGAAGACCACGCTACAGACTTAGCGGTTGAGTTACTGATGAGTGTTACTATCACTAAGGTGTAGAATACATTCTTCTTCAGTCTTATAATGTGCCACTAACACATTCTTACCATTTACCCACTTGTAGATAACCCACTTACCCCACCTTACATTATAACTATAACCTTTGCTGTCTTTCTTTACATGATCTTCATAAATCAGTTCTTGCAAGTTCCAAATGTTATTGTTACTTGGGTCTTTGTCTATGTGGTCTATTTCATTATCACCAGGGTCTGTTCCATAATACCACATCCAGATAAGTCTGTGAATAAAATAGTTCTTCCCCTTTATCATAACTTGCGAGTATCCCCTTCCATTATCATTGCCCACTACCTTACCATAACTTCTTGTGAAGTGGGTTTGTGCCCTTATCAGTTTCCCACCAACACAATGAAACAACTTGTGTAGTTCTTGTTGGGTTGGTAATGGTTTAGGTTTGTTCTTCATACTTACATTATACCACACATCGCCCACAAAGTAAAGTGCTAACCTTTACAACAAAACCCCCATCACCCCCTCTTGATGGGTTATAATAAAGAGGTAAACAAGGGAACAACCCAATGACCAACTCACACATCAACACCATCATGGACCGCTTGGAACAGATGACTGACATGATGGTAATCCATCAGCAGGAGGGCAACTGGG
>WLWG01002506.1_pt1 | contig 13876 bp, 9 predicted proteins | sample 6712871 | NCBI WGS metagenome assembly WLWG01 (sample SAMN12718693, study PRJNA515312) | sponge metagenome | isolation source: marine sponge | host: Mycale hentscheli | place: New Zealand: South Island, Marlborough, Capsize Point | collected 2003-05-01 | reverse complement strand
CAGGAGAAGCAAAATTTATTGAATGAGCGCAATGCTTCTTCGGAAATTGTTGTCACGGGTAATACGGTGATTGACGCCTTGTATCAAATTGCCAGTCGTGATATACCATTGCCAATCCATGTTACTGCTGATCAAAAATTACTTTTGGTCACTTGTCATCGTCGGGAAAGTTTTGGGGAACCGTTAACTCATGTTTGCAAAGCGCTATTGCAAATTGCTCATGACAATCCACAAGTCTTGATTGTCTATCCGGTTCACCCCAATCCTCACGTGACTAAAAAAGTTTACTCACTGCTAAACGATTGCCCAAGCATCCAATTATTACCACCACAACCTTATGATCAATTTGTTAATTTAATGAAGCATGCTTATTTAGTATTGACTGACTCGGGTGGGGTGCAAGAAGAAGCTCCTGCGCTGGCAAAACCGGTATTAGTGCTGCGAGATAAAACTGAACGACCAGAAATTATTCGTCAGGGCTTAGGACAAGTGATAGGTACGGATCCTCAGCATGTTACTCAAGTGACCACGCAACTGTTGCAGCATCCAGAGCATTATCAAGCGATGGCACAAGGCTTTTCTCCTTATGGGGATGGTCAAGCTTCGCAGCGTATTGTGGAGGCTTTGCTTAATTTTTATGGTAGATGATTTTATCTTCATCACTTCAATTTTAACAGTCATATTTTATTAAATGAATGATTGTGGCATAATGCTGCTAGTTTGTGGCTGTGTGCATCGGGCTAGCCAAAGTTAGGGGCAAGGATGGGGTGTGTCGCGATTTGCCAGATTTCTATTGATCAGCGCTGCGATTGTCGGATTGTTGCTAGCCACACTATTTTTTTTGGCTTATTACAAAAGTCAGCAGCACTCCCGTGATGTTGATATCTTGATTCAACGCTATAATCAACTGCGGGATGAAAATCCAAACGCTGCCAAACATACATTAGAAATTATTTTGGCAGAAGATGAAGACAATGTGTTTGCCCTGAAACAATTGGCTTATTGGTATCTTAAACGTGGCGATCAAGTTTCAGCGCTAGAGTATTTTGTAAAAGCCTTTGAAATTGACCCAAGCGATCCACAAGTTAAATATGAAATTAGAAATTTAATTGCTCATGGTGTGGATAATGAATTACTCACTGATGAATGGGTAGTGTATGCAACGCAACAAAAAATTGCACAATTATTCAATCAATTTTATCAATTAAAAATTGAAAATCCAGTTGAAGCGCAAGCTGTTTTACAACAAATCATTAGTTTGGATCCTTATTCCAGCCGTGCCTACGAAGAGCTGGGCTATTTGTATTTACAACAGAATCGCAAACCAGATGCCATTAGTGCGTTTGAAAAGTCATATGCTTTGCATCCCAATCCGGTGATTGCCGCCCAATTAGGTTATTTATTTTTTGAAGAGAAAAATTGGGCAAAAGCGAAATATTATTTTGAGTACAGTAAATTTACCAGTGATGAAGTTTTGAAAAAGCAAGGTTCACTGGCATTGTTTCAATTGAATTTATTGTTGCAACGGCAATTTACATTGGATCAGCACAAATTGTTTGCTGCCAGCCAACCCATCGCGCCAATTGTTCCATTAATTGATCAATTGCTGAATCGTTTTTATCAATTAAAAAAAACCAATGTTGGTCAAGCTTGGCATGTCTTACAGGAAATCTTGACGCGTTACCCAGCAAATTTACTTGCATTGAAAGAAGCAGGGCATATGAGTCTGCAACAAGGCGATTATTATCATGCGTTTTTATACTTTGATCGGGCGTATCAATTGACCGGTGACCCAGCGATGGCTTTGCAAGTGGGATATATTTTGGATCAAGTTGGACAAGATCGGCGAGCATTTTACTACTTTAAAAAAGCTGCATCCATTGCTACCAATTTAGAACAGAAATTAGAAGCTGAGCAGGCCATGGTGAATTTGGCAGGATTGCAAACTAAATTCATTGCTCAACCACATTTTTGGGATGTGTATCTATCACCATTTTATTTTGAACGGTTTGAATTGTTGGTGATCCCTTTGATTAGCCGGCTTGGGGTCACATTGAATCCAGATTATTACACAGAACTTTATTTAAATCTTCGTGCAATCAGAGATAATCGATCACAAGGTTTCGGTGACTTTGGTTTGTTACCACAAATTTTTGAAGATAATTATTTACTCATGGGGACCGGGTTTCGGACACGTTTTTTTAAAGATACCCCATTTTTTTCTTTTGTTGAAATAGGTCGAGCTTATGATTTGATCTACCGGGATCGAAATCGGTGGCGTAGCGATTTGCGTGCAGGATTATTAATGTACAATGCTTGGGGTGCTAAATCACGTTATACCACTAATTGGACTTTTTCGGGGCGACTATTGGGGGATATTTATGGTGAAATGATTTATTACACCCGATATAACAATAATGTCATTACTTTTTTACGGGGTCGGCAAGGATTTCGCTTATTTGAATATTTAAATCTTGATATTGATGCGTATTTTATTACCCGGCTGTTTTTGGATACCAAGCATCAATTTTTTAATAATTTGTACGATTGGGGCCCTGGGCTGGCGATTGTTCCTGATAATCGGTTGAATATGTCACTACGGATTGAATTTTTATGGGGACGGTATATCAAAGTGAACAGTCCAACACCTAACCCATTTAACAGGAACTATACTAATATTATTATCTTGCTTGAAACGTATTTTCGGTTTTAACATGTTGACTGAATGGCTGCTAACATTTCATTATTTTATGTGGTATTTGTTGATTGCTGTGGCCATTTTGTTTTTTGTATCGGGGTTGGATGATTTATTTTACGATGTTTATTATTGGATCCGCAGTCTGTATCGAGTGTGGAAAACTAGAAAATATCAACCATTAACTTATGAAAAACTCGCCGCCGTTGCTGAACAGCACATCGCTGTATTAACGCCTTGTTGGAATGAAGCCGATGTCATTGAAAAAATGCTACGCCACAATGTGTATGGTTTGGATTATCAGCAATACACATTGTTTGTTGGTGTGTATCCCAATGATCCTGAAACGGTGTTGGCGGTGCAAGCTGCTGCGGCTGATAATTCACACATTCATTGTGTCCTTGGGGATCAGCCAGGACCTACCAATAAAGCACACAATTTAAATACCATTTATCAACATGTGAAACAGCATGAACAACAAACTGGCATTCGCTATGAGATTTTTGTTCTACATGATTCGGAAGATTCCATCCATCCATTGTCATTTAAATTGTACAATTATTTGTTGCCACGTAAAAACATGATTCAAATTCCAGTGTTTCCCTCCGAGGTGAGCCTTTGGAGTTTTACCCATTGGATTTATGCCGATGAATTTTCAGAAATTCATACCAAAGATATTATTGTGAGAGAATCGATTCATGGGTTGGTACCTTCGGCAGGGGTTGGCACGGCATTTTCTCGAGCGACTATGGATATGCTGATCGAAACCAATGATGGGGTGCCATTTGCCGGTTTGACGTTGACTGAAGACTACAGCACGGCGTTACAAATTTGTGTTAAAAATTTAAAACAAATTTTTGTAACTCAATTTATTATGCGAGAACAGTGGCGCAAACGCTGGCATTATTTTGGAAAACCAGTATTAAAAAAAGTAAAAGAATTTGTTGCCACCCGCTCTTTATTTCCTACCACATACATGAAAGCTGTGCGCCAGAAAGCACGCTGGATCACGGGGATTTCGATTCAAGAATGGTTTCACATCGGTTGGTCAGGAGGCTTTTGGGTGCGTTACACATTGTTGCATGATCGCAAAGTAATCTTTACCCATTTGATCAATGTACTTGGTTATATTGTATTTTTATTTTGGGTGGTTTATTCACTGGCGATTTATCATTATCCGCAATATCCTTCGTTGCAAGAACGCCTCAATCAAGATCACTGGGTTTGGTATTTAATTATTGCTTGTACGGTGATCATGGCTGAACGGATGGTGCAGAAAATTATTGCCGTATGGCGTGTTTATGGTGCAGCACCCGCGTTGTTGAGTATCCCAAGAACGGTGTATGCCAATGTGCTCAATATGCACGCCTTGCTGCGTGCCTATTATGGGTATTTATTTCATCCCAAAGCCAAAGGCGGGCGCCGCTGGGATAAAACCGAGCATGAGTTTCCATTCGGTTATGCACTTACCCCAAAACGCAAATTGGGTGAATTGTTAATGGAAGAACAATTATTGACTGCTGATCAATTGAATTATGCATTAAATAAGCAGATGCAAGATGGTCAACAGTTGGGTAAGGTATTGATTGAGCAAGGTTATTTGGAACAAGCTGAATTAACACAATTTTTGGCTCAACAATATGAGCTTCCCATACAAGCAAAAACAGAAATGACCGTCTTATCGGCCAAGCAACTACCTGAAATTTCTACAAAAAACTATGCACTGTTATTAAAAAATTACAGTTATCCCATCGCGGTGAACCGTAAACATCATCAAGTTACGGTTGCCATTGAAGATCCCGCCAATCATTTGTTAGTAACCACAGTGATTCATGCCTTGTACCCTTATCAAGTGAAATTTGCCTTAAGTGTCTGAAATCGATGGCTTGCCAAGGATAAATGATTTCTCAATTTAGTCAACCGACCAATAGTTAGTTTAATTTTGACTAAATCTGGTTTTATTTAATTTACATTGCATTACAATTGATCGAACTGGGGTTTTGATTTTAGGAGAGTTATTTATGTTACGGTCACTGTTATCGACCAATCCCTTATCATTCTTGTATCCGCTAACGGTTTTGAAAAAATCATTAGAATCGTTAGTCAAACAAGTTGATTCGGAGCAGATAATGAAGCAGGAATCTGTAAAAGAATCGCAGACAAACCCAACAAAAACCATTGTTTCATTGTGTCTTGTGATTGATGATCTCAGTTCCGTGCGTAAGTTAAAAATGAAGCAAATAAACTTGCTGTTAAACAGTTGGATGCTTACTCATCGCTATCAGGGATTTGTATTCGGTGCTGACAATGCAGCAACAGCACAAGCTGCTTTGGAAAAAATGAAAATCAGCATCGAACAATATAAAGATGATGTGATATTCATGATTGTAGTATTGACAGACAGAAATTTTTTTTTAAAGGATGAAAGTAATGCCTCTCGTTCACTTGATAGTAGTGGTAAGGCAGAAAAAATTGTCTTAGAGGCTTTTGATGATATCACTGGAGTGGCAAAAACAGTCATGAGTATTAGCAGTGCGTATGATGCAGCAAGTGATGATAAGCAAGTTATTCAGCAAGGGGATAATAATGTGGAACCTCCGCAAGGTATGACTGGCCAGTTGATAAAAAAAGCACCATTAATGTTGAGTCAACAGCAAATCGCAACCCCTCTTATTAAGGCACTAAAAGATCTATCAGCCAGTTCAGCGAGGGATGAGCGTCAGCCCACTCAACCGGGTGATGATGATGTGCAACCCACGGTGGTTCAACAAGGGTTGAAAAATCAGCCAATGGTGATGAATGAGCGACAAATCGTAATTTTGCTTACCAAGATGTTAAAAAAATTGTCTGTGCAACAAAAACCATCAGATTGTTCGCAGCAGCCATCTTCTCAAGCTTTTGATGCGAGTGTTATCAGTAAGAGCATATGTGAAGTCAAATGCTTAAAGACACTTTCTTGTAGACGCACACAAAGTTCTGAACACTCACAACGACCTGATAGGCTGCCTCTCGTTCGAAGTAAAAGTGATGGATGGAGTGATGTTGGTAGTGATGATGAGAAGTCATTATTGCAAACTCAATTGAAGCGGTAACAACATTTCATTCAGTTATTTAAATAGGCCTTGTTAAAAAGAAATCCTCAGTGGATGAGGAAAGAGGAGGGGTTAAAGCGCAGCATCCTTGCTGACAGTGATCATCCCTAGTTTACTTTCGTAGTTTTGGCAGTCCTTGCATAATCCTTTATCAAAGTCTGTCCTTAATTGCTTAATCCATTAAGCCATCGAATCCTTCGATGATGTCGTCCTTAACAAATCCTTATCAAATCCTTATGGGTTTAATGAGCTTAACAAATTTTTTAAAAAAAGCAAGAATTGGGTGTTTATCGGCTTATTCGTTGTAAAAAACAACATGCTTCGTAACTAGATGAAATTTCCAGGTTTTTCAATAATAAAAATCATTAATTAATCATTAATCGTACAAAAAAATCAGAAAATTCTCACATAGAGTGTCGATTTATCAACTTCTTTCTTTTAAGAATAAGTTGATATAAGTTGATGGAGTGTACGTTGAGCAGGATGATTCATGCACAAGTTTCCTTCACTGCGGGTGCCGCAGGACGATGATTGCCGGCGAAAAAGGTATACATCGTTGGTACGACAAACAAAGTAAACAAGGTTCCAATAAATAGACCGGTAGCAATCACCAGACCGATATCGAACCGGCTGTTGGCACCCGCACCGGAGGCAAACAGCAATGGTAGTACGCCAAAGATCATTGCCGCAGTCGTCATTAAAATCGGTCGTAACCGAATGGCAGCAGCTTGCTCAATGGCTTCACGGATGGATAAATTTTGTTCAGCTTGTAAATGGTTGGCGTAATCTACCATTAAAATCCCATGTTTACTGATTAAGCCAATCAAAGTCACCAACCCAATTTGGGTATAAATATTAATGGTGGCTAAACCCAGGTTCAATGGAATTAACGCGCCACAAATCGACAAAGGTACGGTAAATAAAATAATCAAAGGATCACGGAAACTCTCATATTGCGCCGCCAACACTAGAAAAATTATCAACAGTGCCATAAAAAATGCCACGATCAATGCGTTGCCTTCTTGCACAAATTGACGCGATTGACCGCCATAATCGTAACTCATGCCTTGTGGCAACAATTCCTGTGCTTTTTGTTCCATAAAGCGCAACCCATCTCCAATCGAAGTACCGGGCATTAATACACCTTCCAGTGTCGCCGAATTCAATTGTTGAAATTGACTGCGAGCACTGGGAGCAACTGACTGAGTGATGGTTGCCACGGTCGATAAGGGAATTGATGTACCATTGGGTGCAGTGATGTAAATTTGTGCCAATTGCTTGGCATTCATTCGAAATGGGCGGGCTAATTGTGGAATAACTTTGTAACTGCGTCCTTGAATGCTGAACAAATTCACATAGCCACCTGACAAGCTGCTGGCCAATGCCATGCCAATATCTTCCATGGTGATTCCCATTTCCAATGCTTTATCCCGTTGAATATCGATGGAAATTTCTGGGCGATCAAATTTCAAACTGTTGCTGACAAATAAAAATAAACCACTGTTCATTGCTTCTTGTTTTAATTGTTCTGCCACTGGATAAATCAATTCATGGTCTCCGGTACCGGTAATGACAAATTGAATGGCGGCGCCACCACCGCCACCAGGCAAGGCTGGTGGCACGATGGCGTACGATTGCAATCCCGCAACGGCATTTAATTGTGTTTGCAGCGGTTCTTTCAAATCTTGTACGGTATGTTTACGTTGACTCCAGGGTTTCAATGACATAATTGAAATGGCTTGATTCGCACCGCCATAGCCATTCAAACTGAAGTAACTTTCTGCTTCAGAATAACTGGCAAAAATACCATCGATTTCTCGCGTATAAGCCATTAAGTAATCCAGCGTAGCGTATTGTGGTGCTTGCGAAAATACTAGAAAAAAACCTTTATCTTCTTCGGGCGCCGTTTCTTGTTGTGTATTGCTGTACAGAAAAAATAAACTTCCTAAGACTGTCAGCAGCAATACAACCGTTACTGGACGATAATTCAATGCATTGTGTAATTTGCGTTGATACCACTGTTTTAAAACTTCAAACTTTTGATCTAAATATTGGGCAAATCGACCTTCACTCAATTCAGAGGTTAGAATTTTGGAACACATCATGGGTGATAAGGTCAGCGCGACAATCCCAGAAATAATCACGGCACTGGCTAAAGTAAAAGCAAATTCTTTAAATAGGGCACCGGTTAACCCACCCATGAAACCAATTGGTGCGTATACAGCGGCCAAGGTCAACGTCATGCCGATAATGGGTAAGCCAATTTCCCGGGCGCCGATCAAAGAAGCTTGCAAAGGGGTTTTGCCTTTTTCAATGTGTCGATGAATGTTTTCCACGACGACAATGGCGTCATCCACCACCAAACCAATCGCTAACACCATTGCCAACAAAGTTAATAAATTGATCGAATATCCCAACGCTAACATTAAGGAACACACACCTATTAGTGACAAAGGGATGGTAACCAGAGGAATGCTCACTGCCCGTAGTGATCCCAAGAATAAAAAGATCACCAACAACACAATAAGGGTGGCTTCAACAATAGTTTTGATCACTTCATCAATGGATTCTTCAATGTATTCGGTGACATCGTATACAATTTCTGCATGCAAGCTGGGTGGTAAATCGTTAGCCAACTCACTAAATTGTTCGCGTACTTGCTGAATCACCGACAATGGGTTGGCCGACGGTGTGGTTTTTACCCCAATAAAGACGCCTAAACGACCATTAAACGTGACTTCGGAATTGTAATCTTCCCCGCCCAATTCAATGATGGCCACATCGCGCAGACGCACGACAGAGCCTTTTTCACTTTTGATGACAATGTTGGCAAATTCATCCGCATCTTGTAAATCAGTGGCTGCAGTAATATCGATCGCGACATACATCCCTTTGGTTTTACCGGCGGCGCTTTGAAAATTATTACGCATCAACGCCTGCGATACCATCGGTGGGGTGATATTACGTGCGGCCATTTTGCGTGGGTCTAACCAAATCCGCATGGCGAAATTACCCGAGCCCAGCGGTGCGGCTTCAGCCACCCCGGGAATGGTTTCTAACTTCGGTTGCACGACTCGGGAAATGTAATCGGTGATTTGCTGACGTGTGAGTACTTCACTGTTAAAACTAGCATACAACAGGGCATTGGAATCATCAGTTTCTTTAAAAATAATCGGGTCTTCTGTTTGACGCGGTAACTGGCCGCGTACTTGTGCCACTTTGGCCATGATTTCAGTAAACGCTAGATTGGGATCGTAATTCAAGACAATATGTGCGCTGACGATGCTGACACCTTCACGACTTTCCGCCGTCAAATAATCAATGCCATCCGCACTGGCGATGGTACTTTGAATCGGCTGAGTGATAAATCCTTGCACCAATTCAGCGCTGGCGCCTGGATAGACGGTGGTGACGGTGATGGTCGTATTTTCCATTTTGGGAAATTGTCGAATGGGCAATTCTAAAATCGCGCGCAAACCAAACAACAGAATCAGCAAACTGATGACCGTTGCCAACACCGGTCGATTGATAAAAATATCGGTAAATTTCATGACCTATTCACCACCGTTGAGGTGAACAGCCATTTTTGGCGCATCCAACCAGCACTTAAATATGACTTTTCTCCAAGACTTAAAATTTTGGTGGATAGGTACAACTTCATTAGATTTCGCTACCTTCACCGCGGATGGTTTGCTGTTCTAATTTAATGGTGTTATCGATCACCACGCGTGCGCCATTGTCTAATTTTAATTGGCCAGCATCGACCACTTGCTCATTGGCAGACAAGCCACGCAAAATGGTTGCTTCACCGTTTTCACGTTCACCTACCACCACAAATTGCCGATGAACACGCAAGACGGGTTCTTCTTCGGTGGAGGCTTGTTCATCCACCGTCACCACAAACACAGAATCACCGTACAAACTGTAAGCAATGGCAGTTTCTGGAACCACAATGACATTTTGTTCTTGTGGCAGCAATACTTTAAGGTGAGCAAACAAACCTGGATACAGTGCGCCATCTTCATTGGGGATTCGGCCCTGTAGCTGAATGTTGTGAGTGGCGACGTCGGCTTTGGCATCAATGGCGCTGATGGCGCCGGTGAAAATACGGTTGGGATAACCATCCACGCGTACTTCAAGCGGTTGCCCGACATAAATTTGCCGGATGAATTGTTCCGGTAAAAAGAATTTTACATACATTGGATTCATGGCTTGTAGGGTGACAATGACACTTTGGCCTGGATTGACGTATTCACCCAAATCGATCTGTCCAATACCCAAGCGTCCGGCAAATGGTGCATTGATTTGCTTTTGATCAACCAGAGCTTGGATTTTATCCACCGCGGCGCTGGCTTTTTGCAATCTTGAACGTGCCGCATCCAATTCTGAGCTGGGTGTGGCTCCGCGTTTATATAAACCCTGTTGACGTTTAAAAGTCAATTGTGCCAATTGAAAATCCGATTGAGCATCTTTTAAATTGGCTTGATCAACATCATCATTGAGTCGTACCAACAATTGGCCTTTTATGACTTGTTGACCGGATTCAAATAAAATATCTTCGACTATACCCGCTGTTTCAGCGGTGATGTCCACACCGTTGGCAGCTGTTAATGAGCCGATAGCGGATAAATACGGTTGCCAAATTTTATTTTGTGCAATAGAAGTGGAAATTGAAATCGGTGGCGGTTCGAATTTACTGATAAAACTTTTGATTAATAAACCGCGAATGACATTCCAGGCCAATAACCCACCGAACACCACCCCCAGCGCGATTATCATAATAATCATGCGCTTTTTCATAGCAAACACCCTGTTGAAAAAAGGCTAGACAAATGGGTGCTATGATAGTGATTTATCGTTGATCGTCAACTGTTAATTTAGGGTGAATTGTCAACACGCTCTAGTGATTTGAATAAGTGATATCGTCTATTTGCGCTCTTCAGTACGTAGAGTCAGCACTTCAACTCCCAGTTCGGTCACTACCATGGTATGTTCCCATTGGGCTGACAGACTGTGATCTTTGGTGACCACGGTCCATTGATCCGGCAATAATTTGACATGTTGTTTACCAGCATTCACCATCGGCTCAATGGTAAACGTCATGCCTGGCTGCAAAATTTCTCCAGTACCTGGGGTTCCAAAGTGAAGTACTTGGGGGTCCTCATGAAAGCCTCTGCCAATACCATGCCCGCACTATTCCCTGACAATCGAACAGTCATGTTGGTGGGCGTGTTGTTGAATGGCGTAACCAATATCCCCCAAACGCACTCCCGGTTTGACCATGCGAATACCGGTCCATAAACAGTCATGAGCAATTTGGCTAACGCGTTGACCAATGATGGAGGGTTTGCCAAGTAGAAACATTTTACTGGTATCACCATGGTATTCATCTTTAATTACAGTGACATCGATATTGAGAATGTCACCATCTTTTAATTTACGTTTGCCTGGAATGCCGTGACATACTTGATGATTCACCGATGTGCAAATAGATTTGGGGAATCCTTTGTAATTGAGCGGGGCAGGGATGGCTTTTTGCGTGTGGACAATATAATCGTGACAAATGTCATTCAGTTCATCGGTAGTGATCCCTGGTTGGACATGATCGGTGATCATATCCAGTACGTCGGCGGCTAAACGACCAGCCACGCGCATTTTCGCAATTTCATCGGGAGTTTTTAATTGAATACTCATGGGGTATCACCTACGCAAAAATTTGCAATTATAACGAAGATATCAGCATAATGGTAAATGCTTTTATCAAGTCACCGGTAGTTGGTTATAAATAAGATGCACATTACCCCAATCATTGAAATTGCTCAACAAGCTGGGCAATGCATTTTGTCATTTTGGCGACGTTCGATCACTGTTTCATTAAAAGCTGATCGTTCGCCGGTGACCGCGGCCGATCAAGCCGCGCATCAAGTGATTGAACAAGGGTTACGCCAAGTAACGCCGGCCCTGCCGATTTTATCGGAAGAAGGCCCCTTGATCGGTTGGGCACAGCGTAAGCAATGGACATCTTATTGGTTGGTGGATCCGTTGGATGGTACCAAAGATTTTTTACAAGGGCGTGCCGAGTTCACGGTTAACATCGCATTAATTGATCAGCATATGCCAATATTGTCAGTCATGTATGCGCCAGCGGTGGATAAACTGTACTATGCCATCCAAGGACAGGGCGCTTATTTGCAACAAGGACAAACATCGGCACAACCTGTGCATGTGTGTGAATCGGTATCAGCAAAACCACGCATTGCCAGCAGTCGTTTTCATCCGAATTGCGCATTGCAATCGATGTTAACTCAACTCGGTGAGCATCAACTAATTATTGCCGGCAGTTCCTTGAAATTTGGATTGATTGCCGAAGGTCTTGCCGATGTGTATTTACGATTCGGTCCCACATGCGAATGGGATACTGCCGCCGGTCAATGCATCTTGGAAGCTGCCGGAGGGCAGGTGGTAGATTTCAACCAGCAACCATTGCGATACAATCAACAAGCATCGCTCATCAATCCACATTTTTTAGCTTGTGGCGATGCAAGCCAACGTTGGTGTGCCATGGCGGCAGGCTCGACAACTTAACCCTTGCTTCAACGTAAGATTCTCATCATTGATGTGCAGTAACAAGCCGACCCTCGGGTATTTGCTTCTTGATAATGCTTATGCTATAAAGTCGCGCACTTTTAAATTCTCACATATATCGACACGTGGGAGTGGGTCCTGTTCAATTGTATTGACGGGTCTTTCACGGGATATATGGAGGCGTAACCCAACTTAGGAGAACAACGATGACTCAAGTCACCATGCGTGATATGTTAGAAGCCGGTGTGCATTTTGGACACCGAACCCGATTCTGGAATCCCAAAATGGCGCCCTACATTTTTGGTTCGCGCGATCGGATTCACATTATCAATTTAGAACAAACCTTACCTCTGTATCAGGATGCATTAAATTATATCAGTCAGTTGGCGGCTAATCGTGGCAAAATTATGTTTGTCGGAACCAAGCGGGCTGCCCAATCCATCATCCGTGAACAAGCAGCTCGCTGTGGAATGCCTTATGTTGATCACCGCTGGCTGGGCGGCACATTAACCAACTATAAAACCGTACGTCAATCAATCAAACGCTTAAAACAATTAGAAAAAATGCGTGATGAAGGCATGTTGGATCGCATGATCAAAAAAGAAGCTCTCAACCTCACCAAGCAATGGGAAAAACTTGAGCGTGGCTTGGGTGGAATTAAAGACATGGGCAGTTTGCCGGATGCTTTATTTATTATTGATGTTGGGTTTGAAAAAATTGCCATTCAAGAAGCTAAACGATTAAGCATTCCAATCATTGGGGTGGTGGATACTAACAGTGATCCCAGCGATGTCGATTACTTAGTGCCGGGTAATGATGATTCTATGCGTGCCATTCAATTATACGCCAGTGGTGTTGCTGATGTGATTTTGGCAGCTAAAGCGGCGGCCACCAGTCAATCGCATGAAAATAAGACGGAAGCCAAAACACCTGCGGAACCGACAACCAAAGTTGAAGTGAAAGCAACGAAAGCTGCCACCGACAAGTCAGAGCCACCTGCGACAGATGAAGAGGTACCTGCTTCTACGACCACTCAAAGTACAGGAGAATAACCAATGACATCAATTTCTGCAGGGTTAGTAAAAGAATTACGTGAACGCACCGGTGCGGGTATGATGGAATGCAAACGAGCCTTAATAGAAACCCAAGGCGATATTGAGCAAGCTGTGGATGTGTTGCGTAAAAGTGGTCAAGCCAAAGCGGATAAGAAAGCTGGGCGCACCGCAGCAGAAGGGAGAATAGAAATATTACCCAGTGATGATGGACAGGCCATTGTCATGTTAGAAGTCAATTGCGAAACTGATTTTGTTGCACGCACAGAAGAGCTGAAAAAATTTGCTCATTCGTTATGCATGCAAATTGCCGCAATGCGTCCACTCTATCTTGCTCCAGAAGATGTTGACCCAAAATTCTTGGAACACGAAAAAAACATCATGAAAGAGCAGATGGCCGATTCTGGAAAACCAGAAAAAATTATCAATCAAATTGTCGAAGGCAAACTGAA
>WLWG01002504.1_pt1 | contig 13876 bp, 8 predicted proteins | sample 6712871 | NCBI WGS metagenome assembly WLWG01 (sample SAMN12718693, study PRJNA515312) | sponge metagenome | isolation source: marine sponge | host: Mycale hentscheli | place: New Zealand: South Island, Marlborough, Capsize Point | collected 2003-05-01 | reverse complement strand
ATCAGTCTTCCACAAGCAGTTGACCAAGGAACAGAGTCTAGTTCTCCATCTCGTGCGGCTGAAAGGTCTGGCAGGAATGTTACTGACGGTCTCGCTCAAGGTATTCGTAATAATGCAGACGATCCCGTAGTTGCCGCAAAACAGGTTGGCGAACAAATGGAACTTGCTTTTGATGAATCATTTGATGGGCATCGTGCAGGACAAGATGCCATGCAGGAAACAGAACAGGGTATGCGTACTGGCGGCACAGGAAAGGAACCAGATGCAGGTGGTGTACCAGGACAAAACAAGCGCAGAATGCAGGGTAGCCAAATGGCACAAATGGGTATCGGTATGGGTATAAGTGCCCTATCAACACTACCCATGATGACAGGACAAGATAACATTATGGGTGTATCTTCTGAGTTTACAATGGGTGTTGGTATGGCAACAGGACAGGTTGCTGCTTTTGCTTCTATGCTACCCGTTGGTGGTGCGGCTGTTGCTGGACTTGCTGCTGCCGCTGGACTTGCAGCATTTGGACTTGAGATGCTAAAGAAACAAACAGAAAAAACAGCAAAAGAAGCATATGAATTGGGTAAGAATTTGGGTGGTGCTGCTGATGCTGCTCAAAAGATGTCTGGCGTATTTGGTAAAGCAACCGCTATACAAAAACAAAACACACTTAAGTTCTCTGATGATGAGCAAGAAACTGCTGATGAGTTTGCGGCGGCATTGGGAAGTGAAGGCGGCAAAGCATTAGTAGAAGAACTAAGTGGAGAGTTTGGCGACGCTCGTGTAGAAAAGACAGCACAATACATTGAGTCAGCAATTGTCAATGGAATGATTGAAGCGGATCAGGCAAATACATTTGCAAAGGCATTGGCAAACGAAATTGGAGATGCAGGTCTTGCAAGTCAAGTTAGTGCTGCATTGAATAAGACAAGGCAATCGGACTACACAAGAACTCAAGGTGCTTTGAGTCTTGCAGAAAAACGAGACAAGACAGTAAGAGAAGATAAAACCATAGGAACAAAGGGTGTAAAGGGTGCTGCTGCAACAATGGGTGCGTCTATGCAAGCATTGCAAGATTGGTCTACAGTAGCGGCGGTAGCAAAAGATGAATACAACAACGGAATTATTAGTTATAAAGAATACATTGATGTTTTGAATCAAGCAACAGATGCACAATCAAAATATGCAGACATGCTAAAACGCTCGCCAGATCTTTCTGATAGTTCTTTTGCAAATAGAAGTGTTCTTGAAAACTTGTTCCTTGATTCAGGCTTATCAGAAGACGAAACAAAATCAGCATTTGATCGTTTGCAATCTGGAAGGGTTGAAATTTTAGATGAGAAGGGATATGTGGAAACAGGAGGTATTGACAAAGCCAGAAGTCAGGCACAAGAAAGCGTAAATAATAGAGTTTCTGGGTTGGGAGATGCTATTTTTGGTAAATTTGATTTTGGCGAAGCCCTTGGTGTTAGTGACGCTACTAATTATGATGAATTGCAAGACATTACAAATAAAGATGCTGCCATGTTCCAAGCCCTATATAACACACTTGGAGATTACAACTCTGCAATGGCAATAACACTTAGGTTGCAAGAAGAAAACTCTGATGCATCACAAATTTACAACGATGTTTTGCAAAACACTAATAACGAAATGGCTGCTTTGCAAGCAACTATTGCTGTGCTCAATAACGAAGGATCTAACTTAGTTGGGCCTAGTTACCAAGATGCATTTGTTAAGGGTTTTGAAAATAAACAAATGAATCCTGAAATGTATAGCAAGTTGTTTAGTGATGCACAAACAGTTGAACAGAGAGAAAAACAACTTTCATATGCTTCTGGATCATTTAGTTACACAACAGGTGGGTATGGCGGCATACCCGAATCAGAAAAAAGGGTGGCAACAGGGCTAAACAACGATAAACAACGAGCAGAGTATGCAAACGCAATGGGATCTATTGCTGAAATTGTTGGTCCTGAGATGCAAGATAAACTTACAGAATATGTTGCAGCAGGAATTAGAAACGGTAGCGTTGATGGAGGCACCGAAGGTATAACACAGTTGCAAGAGATGCTAGGAGATCAAGAAGCAGTCAATATGTATATCGACTTTGCTCTTGAGGATGGCAAACTAGAACCAGGAGAACTAAAAGAAATAGCAGAACAACTTGCATACATCGAGGCAGAGATACCACCAGACATGCGTTTGCTGTTTGGCATTGACTTAGAAAACCCAGAAGACTTTGCAAAACTACAAGACCCAACAACTGTTGATACCTTGCGTTCAATAGGACTAGCAATGGAAGAGTTGCCCGAGGAAGAAAAACAACTTGGTGCTGAGTTTGCAATGTCACAAGTCAATAACGGAAAGCCAATGTCGCTCAAGAGTTTCAGAAAAGACTTTAAGGAAATTAAAAAACTTACTGACGATATGGAAGGAAAGAGTGCAGAGCAGAAACGAGAGATGCTTATTGATGTTATCACCAAGGTTAATGGTGGAGAGGTAGATCCGTCAGAAGTTACTGCGGTATACGATGACTTGCTTGATACTTATGGTGCAGGTATTATTGCTAACCTACCTCCCACAACTCTAACCAAGGTAGTTAATATGCAGATCGAAGCAACTCAAATGAAAGAAAAGGCACGAGAGTTGCTGGCTCTTGCTTTGTTGGCTGAAGATGCTGATGGCATCAAAGAAGCAAAAGACTTGCTAGAAAAGGCAAACGCACTAGACGATGGTGCCGACGATATCATTTCTTCTGGATCATTGACTGATAGTGGTTCATCTGGCGGTGGCGGTGGCGGTGGTGGAGATGAAGGCAACTGGATTAAAGATATTATAAAAGAGGCAGAGCAAAACGAACAATACCTAGAAGACCTCAAGAAGATACGAGAGAAGAATCTTGCTCTTGCAAAGGAAGGCCAGCGGCTTAGTGAAGAAATCATGGAAGCAATTGCTAGTGATCCAGAGGCGGCAGAAGATTACTTGAATGGTAAGTACAGCAACAAAGAAATTAAGCAAGCATACTATAAGAACATGCGTACAGATACTAGGCGAGACACCGATGCCCGAACAAGAAGTGCGGCAAGGGAAAATGAAGTTGAAAACAGCGATCTTGATTACTTCACCAAGCAACAAATCCTTGCTGATGAAAAACTTACAGAAATGTACGCCAAGGGCGGTAAAGCAAGACAAGATGCAATTGATCAAGCAGAAGAGCGAGCAGCAGTAGAAACAACAGTCCTTGACCGCTATGAGCGTCAGGTACAACTACAACAACAGTTGCGTGACTATGAAAGCCAACGTCTTGATGTAGCAATCCAACGTGCAGAGTATGAGGCAGAAAACGCATTCTTTGCAGACAAAGGAACAGACAGGGCAGCATTGGATCAGCGACAAGCAGAAATTGCAGCAGACATCAAGGTTCTCACAATGGAACAGATTGATCCAATCAAGGAAAAGATTGAAGAACAGAAGCAACTTATCAAGGAACTTGAGCGAGAGTATGAGGTTAATGAAGATAACATTGATAATCTTAAGGATCAGGTTGATGAGCGTAAGCGTATGGTTGAGGAAATGCAGCGTGCCCTTGAGTTGCGTCAGCGTGAAGGAGAAATGCTATCTCACGACTTGAAACTCATGGGGTATGTGGAAGAAGAAATCAATAAGGTATACGATGATCGTATTGAAGCCCTCAACAAAGTTGCAAACATCAACCAACAAATTGCTCAGTCACAAAAAGATCAACTTGGTTTAGCAGATGCTTTGAGTCGTGGTGACATTGGTGCAGCAGCAGCGGCAGCACAGCAGATGCAACAAAACCAAATGCAATTTGCCTCTGAGCAGTATCAAAATCAACTTGAAGTAAATAAAGAAAACGCTATCAACAACCTCACGGGTGCAGAAAGCGGCATGACTAAGGAGCAAATTGAAGAGCGTCAACGTGAGTTGGAGGAAGACTCCTACCAAACCAACCTACAAATCCGTGCGGTAGAGGATGAAATTTATGACCTCAACCGAAAGATTCGTAATGAGAATGACATCATTGCTGGATACAAAGATACTATCGAAACCCACAACAAGAAGATTCGTGACCACGAATGGGACATCTACAATGCCGAACAATTGTACCTTGCAGACCTAAAGAAAGAAGAGGCAGCCAATAACCTTCTATTGGCTCAAGCAGATCAAAAGCAAACCTACGCAGGAAATTCTCTTAAGATTCAAAAGACTCGTTGGGACAGAGAAAGTGCAATCATTGAAGCGGAGCACGCACTCAACATTGCTGGATTGGAAATTCTTAATGAGCAAGGCATTCAGATTGCATCCAACACAGACGAAATGATTCAGTTTGGTAAAGCAGCAGCGGCAGCCTATCAAGCAATTAAGAATGGAGAGTTTAAATACAAGGGTAAGAAAAAGGGCAAGAACTATGCCGAAGCGCAAAGAGGTGCTATAAAAGCATTGCAAGAGCAATTGCAGAAAGACTTTGATAGCGTTACAGGCGGTGTTAACACTATGCTTGATGCAAATGTTGAATTGGATAAAATTGCCATTCCAAATATGACTACCGCATCTTTCAACGTGCCTGTCTCTGCCGTTCCTAACTCAGCAGTTAGTGGTATAATGGGTAGCATAACAAACAACTTTAACAACAATAACGTGAATGTTAATGCTGCAAGTGCTAACGCTCACGAAGTAGCACAGATTGTGCTGAGAGAAATAAACCTACAAGACGGAAGGAACGTTAAGTAATGTATCAGGTACAGGGGAATGCATCGCTACCCGCAAGTATTGAGGTGGGTGTGCAATATGGAAAAGACAGAACTAAATGGCAACGACCTCAACTCATGGTATGGGCAGATAACGAAGGTGTCTTTGGTGGACCGCAATCATCTGGAACAACATATGGCAACACATATCCCTGGGGTCGTGAAGGAGAAAACTTTATTATCACTTCTGACCATAATCGCTCTGCCCTTTCAGTAGACCAACTACGTCTTGAGAGTCGTATGCGTATGGTTGGCGGTAACATGAGATCATACTACACAGGACAAAAGGTAACACTCAACTGCTCATGGAATCTCCTACCATCACGGGCATACCAAAGAGAAGTGTTTGTAGGAGAAAAGACCACACCCTATTCGCAATGGCCTTATGGACAAAAGAATAATATTAACATCCCATCTCCTTCTTTTATGAATGGACCCCTAGTTGTTACTGTTGTTTTTGATTCTCAAAATGAAGCAAAAATTAAACTTAGCACAAACGAAGCCGCAATTCAGGCATTTAAAATTATTGATGCAGACGATAATGTTATTTACGGTTGCGGATATCTTAACCCTCCATACAACGCCAACTGCAACAAAGATCCTGATGGAAACCATTACTACACCTACACAAGAAAAACTAATGTTGATGGAGAAAAAGAAACGGAAGTTTCATTAAAAATAGAATCAAAGGTTGGTGGAACTCTTTCCTCAACACCATATGATATTTCATTCAAAATTGATTTCAGTTTAATAGATAATTCTTTTGAAATGCTTCTCCCCACAAGTGAATTCACCGCAGACGGTGGAGCAGGAGGTGCCGACCTATTACAATGGTATCGTAATACACACGGACCATTCTGGGTGTATCTCTCCTATGATAACTACCCCAATTTTGAGGGCAACACAGATGTATGGAATCAGTTTAATAAGTATTCAGATAGGTACATGATGTATTTTACCTCGTTTAACTACAGCGTTGAGAAAAGAGGACTATATGATTTCTGGAGCGTCTCCGTTAGTTTAGAGGAGGCGTAATGTGGTATAATGGATACCATGACTACCCCCGAAATACAGCGTTTTATGAAGTTTGTAGATGAAAAACCCGACGGATGTTGGGAGTGGAATGGGTATCGCTCACATGACGGATACGGGCAATTTACTCTGTTTGGTAAAGGGTGGAGAGCACACAGGGCATCACACGTTTTATTTATCGGTGAGATACCTGACGGATATTTTGTCCTCCACTCCTGCGACAACCCACCATGCGTAAATCCCGCACACCTACGGGCAGGCACGGCAAAAGAAAACTCACAGGACATGGTGGAAAGGGGTAGAGCAGGAAAACACATGAGGCAGAAGTGCCCTAAGGGTCATGTCTATGATAAAATGCGGGGCAACTCTCGTGCCTGTCGCACCTGCGACAGAGAGGCAGTCCGTAGAAAGCAGGGCCAAGAAGAGTTTAAGTCATGGCGTAAAGAGTATGATAGAAAACGTTATTTAGAAAACAGAGACGAAAAAATAGAATACGAGCGACAACGCCGTGCCGAAAAAAAAGCGGGGAGAGTGTAAAATGCACGGCACCGATGATTTTAAGAACTACATGAAATCTGCCTACACCATTGAGACAGACACTCGTGTTATTGCTGAGTGGAATATGAATCTACCCGAAAATATTTTGGAGGTAGGAAATCATCGGTATCGCCCCAACAAAAATGTATTTCAAAGTTTGCCTACAAAATGGATTCCACAAGTTTATGTAGATGAAACTACAAATACAGAAGAAAAAAATGATTACACATTTGGAGCAACAGACTCAGATGTAGTTATTAACTCTGATGCGATTGATAAAGATAATAACCCTATCACATTTACAGACTCTAAAGAAAAAATGAAGTTGCTCTACTCTCTGGATGAGTGTTTTAACCCCCGTCGTCCTCGTAGCGGCATTAACAAACCTCTCTACCTCGGATACACCGCCTCGGATGTTGTGTCCTCTCAGTATGTAAATAACTACGGAAAAGACATCGACAAGCGTCCTCGCTACTACATGGGATCTAAACACGATAGTTTTAAATATTGGACATCCTACCGCACAGAAATCGAGGGTAGCGAAACAAAAGAATACGGAATATCTGACTCTGAATACAACATTGAAGACGTAGCACCATACGTTGTTTATCAAGAGCGTGTCCCAGCAAACCGCATTGTTATTAAAATACAAACAAACGTAGGCACACATAACAATGGAGATTTGCGGGTAGGTGATGATATCATTCCCGACCCATTGTTTGATAACAGGCCAGATGATAACCCCAATGCTACAATACCTGAGAATATTTATGTTGATGTGTTGGTGGGAGATACATGGACACGAGTAGCAACAATCAATCAGGCAGACATCTCTACAGATGGATACGCTGAGTTGTCCTATGGATATGTATTTCCACATAACGGCACAATGATGGGTGAGTTTGACTACCGTGATTCACTACCCGTTTCTGCTGGAATAGGAGATACCTATTGGGTACATGAAGAAACAAACAAGGGGTACTACATCTACACACGAGAAGGGGCATTCCGTGGTTGGGAACATTCTCTGGGAGATTACCAATGGAAAGTCCAAGCACAAGGCATTGACTCAGACACACCATTCGTAAGTGATTTAAGAATAGATAAAAATACTGGCGACGAGACAAGACTCAATGAGTTTGTTTACATTGACGGCATTCGCATCTCCGCAACAAGAATGTTAAAGAAAAACTGCACCCTTGATCTCATTGAGTTGTCTCCTCGTCTTGTTGCTGATATCACACCACGCACTATGAACTTTAACGTATCTAAAACACTAGGAGACTTAGGCACCAGCAGCCTTCCCATTGGTCGTTTCTTGGCGGGTACAGGAAACATCACCATCAACAACAACGACGCTATCTTTAGTTATGAAAATGAAAACAGTATCATTGCTAACTACCTTCACAGTAAAATAAAGTTTAACTTCTATGATGTTGTGCGACAGGTAAATGGTGACTCTGTTTATGTGCCCATCAAAACACTTTACTCAGAAGGTTTCCCACAAAGCACAGGCACATTTGATCAAGTAACACTAAACCTAAGAGATGCCTACGGCACATTAGAATCAGAAAAAGCACCACAATTATTCCTACAAGACATCTCCTTGTCCTTTGCTATCACAATGCTACTTGACTCTATTGGTTTTAGTAACTACAAGTTCTATCGGCAAACAAAAGACAAAGAAGGTAATGAAATAAAAGAGAAAGAGTTTATCATTCCTTTCTTCTTTGTTGCTCCTGACCAGACTGTTGCTGCTGTGCTACAACAACTTGCACAGGCAGCACAAGTGTCGATGTGGTTTGATGAATACAATGATTTCTGTGTGGGTAGCAAGTCTTGGACACTACCCTCCGATAGATGGCGTGCTGTAGATGGTGTGCTAAAAGCAGAAAACTCTAATGGAGAGTTAGCAAACATCATTGATATTGCCTCCGCAGAAAAAAGGGTATCCAATGCAGGCAGCATCCAATACACAGAGCGATACATACAACGTGAATATGAAGCCCTCAAGCAAGCCTACAACACTTCTGAGTGGAAGTCGTGGGTCTACAAGCCCACAATGCTTTGGGAGGTCTCAGCGGATACAAACTTAAGAGATTACAATACTATTGCTAAAGATGGATCGTCCTATTCCTTATCTGCTATTCCTCTCAACTCAGATCTCTCATCGGTAGTACCAAGCGTTAGTGAATTAACACATCAAATAGAAAACAACATCATTGACTTTGGCGAAGGCATTTCTTGGTTGGGCAGAGCAAATGGATACTTCTACTCCAATGGAGAAATTATTAAGTTTGATAGTATGGAGTATGTTGTCTATGGCACAGGTGTAGTGTGGATTGAGTCAAATGATGAGTATCAGGATTATCTCGCTACCCTGCCGTTCGGCGGCAAGATTTATCCCACAGGCCGTGTGCGTATCTGGGCAGAGCCACATTATGATTTGAATGCCAATGGAGAAAGAAGGTTGCGTCCTGGTGCTGTAAAGTCACACGGACGAGGGCAGTTTGGAACAAAAATTGTTGAGCATTCTTCTGGTGTTGATGGATATTGGACAAACAACTCTAACTGCTATGGAATGAATATGAATAGTGAGTTTATGTTTACAGCGGATCACGTTCGTAAATACCCGTTAGAGTTAGAAAACCCACAGGGCGAAGTGAGTGGAGATTTTGTAAACACAAATGCTCGCACGAGTGAGCGGGGTAGCATTATTAAAAACTTCCTTGCCGATAAGCATCAGGCAGAAAATGAAAACCTAAGATTTGGCACAACACACAGGGGAACAGTCCAAGCATCATCTTATGTGTTTCAGGGGCCACAGCAGTTCTATGCCGCAGAAGATGATGTGTCCAGGGCAACAGACAACATTACCTACGTCCTCAAAGACTTTGATGATGAAGCACCCTATCATCATTTCGGCACACGTTTTCGGGTAGTGGGAGAGATCACCTCTGACTCTAACACAAAACAAAAAGCAATTGGAGCAGGAGAATACGTCAGTTTCCAACCAGAGAATGCTACAGAAGAAATCACACTCACGGGTGGTAGCGGGGGCATTGCTGTCCAGGTAAACCCCACAACAAACGAAGGATACTTCTTTGAGTTGATTGCTTTGTCTTCTGATGTTTCTACACGGCAATCTAACTACCAGGCGTTTGAGGCAAGTTACACAGTAAATAACAAAAACGTAACAATTACAACATCTACTGAACACAACATTGAGAGTGGAGATAGGTTTTATGTTTACAACACAGGCACAGATTCTCTGTCTGATAAGATTGTTGGGCAATGGGAAGCAGGAGGTGTAGACAAAAAGAAAGGCACTATTAACCTACGCATCAAAAAATTTGATGGAACTGATGATGGACACACAAGCGACGCTATCTCTGTCCAAAAGGTAGGAGAGCCAACAGGCACAATGTCTACAATGCTATTCTACAAGATGATGCAGGACGCAGAAGGTAACTACGTTCCCTACGTTTTGTGGGAGGGTATTGGAGAAATCCTCTGTGACGATGGTAAGTTTACAGACATTCAACGAATGGTGGGACAGGAAAAAACATCTGTCTACGACATTGCGGTAGAGTTCAAAGATCAAAACGCACAACGCACATTCTATTTGTATGTAAATAACAAACAGGTAGGAATGGTAACAGATGTAGAACCCTACACAGACCCTCGTAACAACGTAGCACTTTTTACACGAGGACGATCTAAATGTATGTTTAATAACTTGTATGCCTTGACTGAGCGTTATTCTGAGAATACCGCCGCACTTGCAGTCTCAGCAGACACCATTCCCTCTGTGTTTGGTGTGAATGAGGTATCGTCAGCAGACACATTAAAGAAATATGGTATTTCTGGGTTTGTCCAGCAGTCATATCTCAACGGCATCACAACAGAAAGCAACCCTGAATACCAAATGTATTTTGAGGAGTTTGGAACTATCATGCGTGAGGCAGCGTTTATGAATATCCGATACGATGCTGCGTGGCCTGCCCTGTCTGCTATCATCGCACCCACACTCAACAGCACAAAATCCTACACAACCTCTGGTTTCTTTGCGGGTGCCTATGGAGCAGAGTTTTTAATCTTTAACACATCCGATACCGTCATTTCTCTGAGTGCTGAAACAGGAAACTTCCTACGCATCCTTGGCGTTACTTTTACACAGGACACAACCAAGACGCTCACAGTTGATGACTATTTTGGGCGGGTAGCAAACCTATCCAACCCCACAGTCAAAGACGGCAAACTCATTGTAGATCCTTTAAAGTATCGTGAGTTGTGGGATGCAGTAGCACGCTCCCGTCAGAGTTATGGAACGATAGAGTTTGAGAATATCAACTCACCTTACATTCAAGACGACGGCACAGCAGAAGAAATGGTAGGATGGATTATGAGCAAGACGCTACGACCACGACAACTTGCAGGACTTAATGTATTTGGTATGTCTCATATGCAACTGGGAGATATCTACACCATTGACTATGCCTTTGCACCCCTAGACAATACCCTGGAAAACAAGGTAGATGTTATTGCCGATGCAGCAAAACAGTTTGTAACTTATCAGGTTGACTTTACAAAGAATGAGGCAGGTTCACAAATGACTGCCTATTTGGTAGAGGTGTGATATGAATTACAGCCATTTAAATCAAGCGCAGATTGACGCTAACTATGCAAACGCTCAAAATGTAGCCAACATTCATCTTGCTAACGGCAACTCGCAGGCGGCCCATCAGCAGCATTTGTTTATGCAGCAAATGGTTGCGGCAAGTCAAGCATTAAACAAACCCGCACCCAGCGGAGGAGCAGTTCATCATCACCCATCCGCACCTGCCCCCGCCCCCTACGTCCCACCACCTCCACCCAGGGGACAAGATCAAGTAAACTACATTCCAGTAAAAATACCAGAAGCAAACATTGTAACTTGGAATAGCAACCCTGTGGATGCTGATACACTAGAGCGTTTGTACTTTGAGAATGTTGGCGGCACAGAGATTTTGGCGGTAGCCAGACACGACACAGTAGGTGGAGAACCTGTAGCCACAACACCTATCGCCAACCTAGAAAGCATTCAACTACAGTTTAACCCCCTCAACATCTTGACCTCTACAAAAGCACAGCAATTGTTTAATCAGTTTTCTATTGATATTGATACTCATATGTACGACTCCTCCAATGCTGTGAGCCTAAGTGATGATAAACAATGGATTGTTATTCAATTAGACGATCTCAACGCAGATGAATACGTTCAGATACAGGTGTCTGGTGAGGGTGACGAGCATTGGATATATGACGAGACATGGTATAATACAGGTGGAGGAACAGAATGATTACTGATGCTGGAAAAGAATTGATTGCCAAATACCTATTAGGGCAGGTGCCTGCTTACGCTTCTTTTATCTCCTTTGGATGCGGGGCAGATTTAAGTGATCTCACAAAACCACCATCAGATAAAAAGTCAATGGATTTTGAAATGATTCGGGTTCCCATTTCTTCTCGCTCCTATCTTGTGGATGCAGATCGCAATGTTATTTCTCTTGTCGGGCAGTTTCCATTTGACGAGGGCATGAAGGTAAACGAGATTGCAATTTGGAGTGACGCAAGCAATGCCCTTGCTCGCAGTAACAGCAGAATGGTAACAGCATTCACAGAGAAAGAAAACTGGATGCAACTAAACACAGACACCAACACACGCACAGAGATTCCATATTATGTCGATCCTCTTTCTGGTGCAACAGTTGGTGGTGATGATAGCGGAACCATTAATATCTCAGACACAGTTTTCTCTTGCTCTAATCAGAATCAAAGTTTATTGATTGAAGAAAGAGTGGGGAACGGAACACGATTCTTAGAGCATACAATTATGATGACAGACAAGAGTACAATCTTTGTTGATGGCAAGGGTGTAGATTTGCTTGACTACTCATCTTCTGATGAATTGAAATTTGCTTTTGCTTTTTACCCCAAGGTTCGCACGGAGAATGGTCCTGTGAACGCAACAGTAAGATTAAAGTTTATGAAAGATCCAACGTTTGCAGAGTCAGGGGCAACGTGGGAAGAGACTGGTAGTTGGGATTTCTACAACGTAAAAACAATTCCACTAGGCAGCATTTCTTACGGTCCAAACTTCTCATGGAGCCAAGTCAAATGGATACAAATTGAAATTGATGTCGCAGGCGATTGGTACTTTGCACCAGATGCATTGCGATTTGATAACGTATCCACACTCAATCCTTTGTATCGCATGACTGGATATACAAAACTACAAGATAACTTTATTGAGCATAAGTCAGGCACAAACTCTTACGCACAATTCCGTTTTGAGTTGGGGGCAGACTAATGATTCAAATAAAGATACCCGTACAAAACCTACCCAACAGCCCTGATGGAAAACATTTAGTTAGGTTTAGAGTTGTGTCTATTGACGAGAACCGCACCTCGCATTGGATCTACAAGGAAGTGGAAGGGGTGGACAATTATACCGCTTTGTGGTATAATACAGAACATGGCTAGAGTACCCTTGCCCGAGCGTGGGCAACCCTTAGACGTAGCATACATTTATTCTTTGGCAACAGCCATCAATGATCTTGCTACTCAGGTAAACTCAAACTCCTACAACCAATCAACAATCTACACACCCACAATGGGTAACCAAAACATTAAGACTGGCGAAGTCTCCATGCTTGCCACGACACAACAGGTTACAAACTCTGAACAGGTAAGTGCTAACTCAACAAAAGAAATGGGTTTTAACTTTCCAAAAGATTTTAAGTATCCACCAATTGTAACTGTCACCCCCATCAACGTAGGTGGCAACCCATACGGTAACAATGTGATCGTATCTGTCAAGGAGGTAACGACAGGTCGGGTTGACTACACAGTTAGATACAATGTAGCAGGACAGGTTAGCGTTTCTGTAAACATCATTGCAATTGGGATTCCTCAGTAATGAACAAAGAAGGAGCAGATGGAGCACCTAGTAAAAACCTATGGTTTCTCAATGGAGAACTATGTAAGCCCGTCCATTTATCACGGGCAGCAGGAATGCTCACCATCTGGAATATCAACAGAGAAGAAAAAATGCTAGTGCCCCTAGCAGAATGGAAGAAGAAAAGAAAGCGTGCCTACAACAGGGCAGACGCAGCAAAGATTTTAGGAATGCATCGCAAGTCTGTTTCACGAAACATCGACAAAGGCATCTTCCCACCTATCACAGGAGCCACCAAAGGTGGCGTGCCCACATTCCGCTACAAGTCCTACTACTCTGAGGACGACATAAAAGAAATAAGAAACATTCAGGCAAACAGGCACATGGGAAGACCACGCAAGGATGGACTTATTACAAATAATCAAACTCCTACCGCCCTAGAAATGGCGGTTTCTATGGGAGATGCTACACAATTGTATACAAAAGACGCTTACGGAAACTTTATTCCCGTCTATAATGAAACAGTACGCTAAAACCCTTGACAAAATCAGGGGTAGTGTGTATAATGTATTTATAAGAAAAACCTTGAAGGAGGTTATTA